>Ga0116231_10014832_pt1 | contig 10303 bp, 6 predicted proteins | sample S1TSphgellanicum_2_FD_89695 | JGI IMG/M metagenome (GOLD analysis project Ga0116231, IMG submission 89695) | Host-associated microbial communities from peat moss isolated from Minnesota, USA - S1T2_Fd - Sphagnum magellanicum MG | ecosystem: Host-associated > Plants > Peat moss > Unclassified... | reverse complement strand
GACGGCGTCAACGCGCGTCGCGGTCGCATCGCGATCTACGGCGTCGGCCAGATAACAAAAACGGCTCAGGCGCAGGTCGCCTACGACACCGCGGACGTCTTGCAAAACACGTCGCAGTACGGATCGTTCACGGACAACCCGCAAGAGACGCCCTACCTGACCTATGGCGATTCGAGCCAACGCCGCGACGACGCGCTTTCCAACGATCACCTCTATGCGCGCATCGACTCCAACCGCTCCAACATCATGTGGGGCGAGTTCCAAGCCAACACGGCGGGCTCCACCGGCGACGGCTTCCAGCAGCTCGTCGACGGCGCGAAGGTCGAAGTCGCGGGCAACAACGCGAAGCTCACCGCGTTCAATTCGCACAACAACGTGGCGTACGCGCGCCAGATCTTCAGCCCGACGGGCCTCGCGACGATCGGTGCGCTGCTGCATCCCGATATCGTCGTCGGCTCGGACACGGTAACGCTCGTCGCGCTCGATCGCCGCACGGGTGCGGTCCTCACGCAGACCGTGCTCGGACGCAACATCGATTACACGATCGACTACGGCACGGGCCAGATCCGCTTCATCAACCCACCGCTCCCGTTCGATCTCAACTTCAACCCGCAGCAGATCCTCGTGCAGTACGAGTATAGCGGCGCGGGCGTGAGCGCGCAGACGACGGGCGGCCGTTTCGAGACGGGCATCGGCGGTTCGCAAGCCGTGCGCATCGGTGCGGGCTACGTCAACGATTCGACGGGTGCCGGCAACTTCGCGCTCTTAGGTGAGGACGTCACGGGCAAGCTCTCGGGCGGTTCGTGGACCTTCGAGCACGAGAACTCGCAGGGCTCGCTCGCCGATCTCGGATCGACCGGCGGCTCCACGGCGGACGTGCTTTCGGCCGCGCAATCGCAGGGCAACGCGTACCGCGCGACGCTCTCGCAGGTCGCCGGTCCCAACCACCTGTCGTTCAACTTCGATTCGACCTCGGCCGGATACGATAACCCCTTCGGTGGCATCTCGACCGCGGGTCTGCTCGACTATCGCATCGCGTACCAGCGCCTACTGAGCAAATCGTCCGATTCGGTGACGGTTAGTTTCGATCACGAGCAGAATAATCTCGCCACGGGCATCAACTCGTCGTCCAACGCGTCGATCCTCGCGCAGCAGCACGTCACCAAGCGCGTCATCGTGCGCGCCGGCGTCAACGTGTTGACATCCAACGGCACGACCGTAGCCAACGATAGCGCGTCGGCCACGCAGCTCAACACGGTGCCGACCGCGGCGCCGATTCCGGTCGTAAGCGCGCCGCCGACGCCCGGCCTCTCGACCACGACGACGCAAGTCGACGTCGGTGCGGAATACAAGGTCGCGCCGCAAGTCGACCTCTCTGTCGATCGCATCACGTCGCTCTCGGGCCCCGAGCAAGCCTCGCAACCGTCGCAGACGACGGCGCAAGTCTCGGTCGATACGCCCGATCACGGAAAAGCCTACATCCGCGAGCTCTTCGCCGATGCGCCCGTACAGAGCTTCGCCGCCGCGACGACGAGCCTCACGACCGCATCGAGCTCGACGCGTTCGACGGCCGTCGGCCTCGAACAGTCGGTCGGCGCGAATACGACCGTCGATTCCGAGTACGCGATCGAAGATACCGGCAACGGTAGCGACGTCTACTCCTCGATCGGCGGCCACGAGAAGTTCTTCTTAGGGAAGAACCTCCATGGTGATTTCCAGCTACAGCACGCCGCGTCGGTCGGCGCCAACGGCGGCGCATTCGATCTCTACGGCTTGACCCTCGCCTATGCGGTCGGCACGCGGTTCCGCGCGACGACGGACTACCAACTGCGCACGGGCAACTCGTCGGGCTATACGCTCAACGTCGGCGCGGCGGGCGCGCTTTCGGATAACGTCTCGATGTTCGTCACGTCGAATAATTCGACGACCGCGGGCTACAGCAACGTCGACGATCAGTTCAGCCTCGCGTACCGCCCGTCGCTCAACGATCGTGCCGTGACGCTCTTTGGCTATCAAGCGATCGACGGCAACGTGAGCACCCTTGGCGATCATACGCAACTGCTCTCGCTCGAAGAACTCTATCGCCCCGACCGCCTGCTCGAGATCGCGGGACGCTACGCGTACAAGCTCGACGGCGACGCGTACTATCCCGCACGCTCGTCGCTCTTCGGCATCCGCGTGACGCAGCGCATCGGTCACCGGTTCGACGTCGCGACCGAGACGCGTTTCCTCTCCGCGCACGACGTGCCCGGCGCCTCGACCACGGGTTTCGCGGTCGAAGCGGGCTATCGTCTCGGTGGCGAGATGCGCCTGGCTGCGGGCTATAACTTCACGGGCTCGCCCGATCCGTCGCTCGCGCTCGCGCCGACCCGCCGCGGGGTGTACGCGACGGCGACGAGCGTCATCGATCGCATCTTCGGGTGGGGCAAGGACGACGATCTGTAATGCAACCAGCCGACGCGATCCGAGAATGGAGTTCCGTGTACATGAACTTGCGTAGCCGAAATGTGTCAGTGCGGGCGATGCGCTCGCTCGCGGCTCCTTTCGTCCTGCTCTTCGCGCTCGTCGCGGTGCGCGGGGTCGCGCAGGCGGGCACGGCCGGCGTCGACGGTGCCAAGACGATCACCGCGGCCGGGACGGTCGTCAACGGGTACGCGTCGCTGACGAACGCGACCGCGGGATCGACGACGATCACCGTCGCGAGCATCGCGGGGCTTTCGCCGAGCGGCCTCACGCCGCTTGGCCCCGGCAGCGTCATCTTGCTGTATCAGGCAAACGGCGCGACGATCGACGATAGCGATGACACGACGTCCACCTACGAGCCCGCGTACGGCAACGTTACCAACGGCAACAACGCCGGGTACTATGAGTTTACGACCGTCGGATCGGTAAACGGCAATACGATCACGATCAATGCCAATTGCGCGGCGCTCGCGCATAGCTACTCGACGACGACGACGCAGTCGGCCGAAGTCGTGCGCGTACCGCAGTATAGTTCGCTCACGATCAACGTCGGCGCTTCGATCGTCGCACCCGCTTGGAGCGCGACGGAGAATACGACGTCGGGGAGCCCGACCTACGGCTCGGTCAACACGTCGACGGGCGCGTACGGCGGAATCGTCGCGATCGACGTCGCGGGTACGACGACGATCAACGGCACGATCAACGTGACGGGCGCCGGATTCCTTGGCGGCGACGGCTACATGAATGCCGGCGTCACCGCACCGACCATTGCGAATCCGCTCGCGCAGCCGATCACGGATACGGTCTTCAGCGGCGAGACGGGTGGCGATTTGCAATCGGCGCACGCCGGTATGAAAGGCGAGAGCATCGCCGGAAATCAGGCGACGCTCGACGCGTCCTTCTTGAGCCGCTACGGGCGCGGTGCGCCCGCGAACGGCGGCGGCGGCGGCAACGGCCACAACAACGGCGGCGGCGGCGGCTCCAACGGCAACAACGGCAACACGTGGTACGGAGTCGGTATCGAAGACCCGACGTACGCCAACTGGTACAGCAACGAAAACGGAAGAAACCCGCTCGGCACCTACGATAACGGCGGCTACACGGCCAACAATACCCCGATTGCGGGTTCGCCGATGACCAACGACTCCGGCGGCGGTCGCGGCGGATACTCGTTCGCCGATCCGTCGGCGGGCTACGGGTCGTATAACGAAGGCGGATTCGGCGGCAGGCCGCTGGGCGCGACGGCCAACTCGCGTATCTTCTTCGGCGGCGGCGGCGGCGCGGGCGATGAAAACGACAACTCGGGCGGCTACGGCGGCAACGGCGGCGGCATCGTCATCATCAATACGAACGTCCTCGCGGGCTCGGGCTCGATCGTGGCCAACGGTGCCGCGGGCGGGACGCCGAAGTCGAGCGACGGCGCGGGCGGCGGCGGTGGCGGCGGTTCGGTCGTCGTCCTCGCGGCCTCCGGCTCGATCGCGACGATCAACGCGAACGGCGGCGCGGGCGGCTCCATGCTCAACGGCGGCCAGGACGACGACGAGGGTACGGGCGGCGGTGGCGGCGGCGGTTTCGTCGCAGCACCCGCGACGACGATCACGGTCGCGGGCGGTACCGAGGGCATACTCGATACGCAAGCGCCGTCATACGCGAATAGCGGTTTCCCGCCTTATGGCGCCACGCAAGGTGCTACCGGAGGTACGGCTGCGGCCCCGACGTCGTACACGTACTGCTACACGCCGGTCATCGGGCTCGCGAAAGCGGCGACGACGACCACCAACAACGGCGACGGTACTTACAACATCACGTACACGGTGGTCGCCGAAAACTACGGTGATACACCATTAACCGGCGCGACCGCGCAAGACATTCTCGGAAACACGTTCCCTTCGGGCACGACGTATACCATCGTCACGCAGCCGGCGATCACCGCGACGACGAACGGCGCGACGGCGACGGCTGCGACGAACTACGACGGCACGGCCGCGACCTATCTCTTCACGGCAGGTGCGTTCCCGATCAGCGATACGACAACGACCCCGGCCGCGAGTTCGGTGACGCTTACGTTCACGGTGAAGATCAGACCGCCGGCGGGCTCGCAGACGTACAACAACACGGCAACCACGACCGGCAACGCGCCGGCGGCCGGCTATGGAAACGCCAACGGCAAGACGACGACCGACTCTTCGGAAAACGGCACGAACCCCGATCCCGCGGGCGACGACAATCCGGCTTCGGAAAACGTCGTGACACCGGTGACGGTTATCGGACAATCGCTCCTGAGCAAGACCGTCCAAAACATTACGACGGGTGAGGCGGCCGGAAAGACCTCGGATACGGCGAGCCCCGGCAACGTCTTGCAGTACTCCATCGCCTACAGCAACACGACGGGCGGCGCGCTCTCGAACTTCGTGATCAAAGACTCCATCCCGGCGAATACGACCTACGTCACGGGTTCCGCCGCGTGTCCGACGGTACCGACTGGGGTCACGTGTACGGCGACCTACACCGCAGCAAACGGGAATACGGCGGCGTTCGTGACGTTCACGTTCAGCGGCGGCACGGTCCCGAATTACACGGGGACCGGAAATCAGATCGTCGTTACGTTCCGGGTGACGGTCAACTAGTCGAAACGAATCATCGTGAAGTGCTCGCTCACGCGAGGTGAGCGAGCACTTCGATTTCGACGCGCGAGCCTTTCGGCAACGCGGCGACGGCGACCGTCGAACGCGCCGGTGCTACACCGGTAAAGTATTCGCCGTACGCGGCGTTGACGGCCGCGAAGTCGTTCATATCGACGAGGTAGATCGTCGTTTTCACGACGTCGGCGAAAGTCGCCTCGCCCGCGGCGAGTACGGCGCGCACGTTCTGCATCACGCGATGCGTCTGCGCCGCGATATCTCCCGTCACGAGTTCGCCCGTCGCGGGATCGATCGGAATCTGCCCGCTACAGAAGAGGAAGTCGCCCGCGCGAATCGCTTGATTGTACGGACCGATCGGCGCGGGCGCCTCGGTCGTGAGGACGCGATGGGCCACGCGTTACGCGCGCGCCGGTTCGGGTCGGCGCGCGATGTCGTCGTAGGACATCGTGCCTTTGTACTTGCCCGGAGCTTCCTCGACGCCGAAGTTGGTTTTTGCTAGTTCCGCGATCTTCGCGAGTTCGTCTGCGGTCAAGCGCGCTGTATCGGGTGCGGTCGCGAATTCGTGCAGTTGTTCGCGGTCGTAGATGTTCGGCAACACCGACATCGTGCGCGGCTCGGCGAGTAGCCACTGGATCGCGGCTTGCCCGAGCGTCCGGCCGTTCGTCTCGAGAAAGCGTAAGGTCTCGACCTTTTTCACGCCGTTGACGAGCCAGATCTTCGGGCGGTGATTGCGATGATCGCCCGCCGGGAACGTGGTGTCGATCGTGTAGCGGCCCTCGAGCATGCCGCTGGAATGCGGGACGCGGATCTGATAGCCGGTGTCGGCGTTCGCTTCGTCCGCAGCGCGGAGCATCTCGTTGCCGGGGAACTGCTCGAGCATGTTCCAGATCATCTGAATGCTCGTCACGTTGCGTTTGCGCGCGGCCTCGCAGCCTTCGACGAGCCAGCCGATCGCGGGCCCTAGCGCCACGCCGTAACTGCGAATCTTACCCTCGGCCTTAAACGATTCCAACAGCGCGAAGAGTTCGTCGTTCTCGATCTCCGAGAGATGCGCGTTGTGGATCGCGTAGATATCGATGTAGTCCGTGCGCAGCCGCGCGAGCGATTGTTCGAGCGCGTAGCGCACGAAGCGCGGCGAAAAATCGTGGGGGATCTCTTGCTGGCCCTTGCGTTCGCCTGCGAAGGTGTAAAAATCGTAGCCGAACTTGGTGGAGAAGACGGCGTCGGAACGGCGGCCTTCGAAGGCGCGGCCGAGCTGTTCTTCGCTGCGACCGTTGCCGTAGGTGTCGGCGGCGTCGAAGAGCGTCACGCCGAGGTCGCGGGCTTCGTGGATGAGCGCGACGGCTTCATCGTCGGTCATCTCGCCCCACCAGCCGGTCGACGTCGTCCACAGGCCGAAACCGACCTCACTGACGGCGATATCGGTTTTCGGATAGGTGCGGTACTTCATGCGGACAAGGTATTCTGGAAGGGCGCGTTGATTCCGGTCGACGTGGGCGGACGGAACCGTGACACCGCCTGAGGCGTCGGAATCTACGATGCAGCACCCGCCGCGGATTAGCGTCGACACGCTGCGGTCGTTCCATGGACGCACCGTCCTGGTCCAGCTGGGTAACCACTTGCAGTTCGTCGGAAAACTGCGTACCGAGCTGTTGACGGACAAGTCGATCTCCGTATACATCACGCGCTCCGACGGCTCGGGCGCGACGATTTATATTGACGAAATAGCGTCGCTCTCCGACATTTAGGCGATGGATGAGTTTCTGAACGCCTTCGCGACCGCGGGGGCGTGGATCGACGCGTACTATCGCGACGGTCGCGCGTATCCGGTGCTCTCGCGCTCGCAGCCTGGCGATCTCGTGCGCGCGCTTCCGGCGCAAGCGCCCGACGAGCCGGAGCCGTTCGATGCGATCATCGCGGATTTCGAACGACTCATCGTTCCGGGGATCACGCATTGGAACCACCCGCGATTCTTCGCCTACTTCGCGATCAGCGCGACGCCCGTAACCGTGATCGCGGAGGCGCTCGCCGCGGCGCTCGACGTCAACGCGATGCTTTGGCGCACGTCGCCCGCGGCGACCGAACTCGAAGACGTGACGCTCCGCTGGCTACGCGATCTGCTCGGCCTCGACGCGGGCTTCCACGGGATCGTCTACGATACGGCATCGATCTCGGGCTTTACCGCGCTCGCCGCCGCACGCGAAGCGCTCGGCCTCGAGATTCGCGAGCGTGGCATGGCCGGCCGCTCGGACCTCCCGGCGCTGCGCGTGTACGTTACCGAACACACGCACTCGCACATCGAGAAGGCGGCGATCGCGCTTGGAATCGGACGCGCGAACGTCGTGCGCGTCGCCTGCGACGACGCCTTTGCGATGCGGCCCGACGCCCTCGATGCCGCGATCCGCGCGGATCTGGGGGATGGATACCGGCCGATGTGCGTCGCCGCAACCGTGGGCACGACGTCGACGACGTCGTGCGATCCGGTGCCGGAGATCGCTGCGGTCACGCAGCGGCACGGCGTGTGGCTGCACGTCGACGCGGCGTACGCCGGCCCCGCCGCGATCTTGCCGGAATTCCGTTATCTCCTCGCGGGCACGGAGCTCGCCGATTCGGTCGTGGTCAATCCGCACAAGTGGCTTTTCGTGCCGGTCGATCTCTCCGTGCTTTACGTCCGCGATCCGGAACTCGTTCGCCGGACGTTTAGTTTAGTTGCAGACTATCTCGTCACGCCCGAAACGGGCGTGCACAATTACATGGATTACGGCCTACAGCTCGGCCGCCGTTTTCGCGCGCTCAAACTCTGGTTCGCGTTCCGCGCGCTTGGGGTTACCGGGATGCGGGCGCGTTTGCGCGAGCACGTCGCGTTCGCGCAGACGCTCGCCGCGGCGATACGTGCCGAGGCCGGATGGCGCGTCGTCGCACCGCACCCGCTTTCGGTCGTCTGCTTTCGGCACGAACGCGGCGACGACGCGGCGGTCGAGGACGCGCGAAACCTCGCGATCGTCGACGCCGTCAACGCGGGCGGCGAAGCGTTCGTCTCGACGACCAAGCTCGCGGGGCGCGTCGCGATCCGCGTGGCGATCGGCAACGAACGCACGACGGCGGACGACGTCGCGGCGGTGTGGCGTCTCCTGCGCGAGGCGGCGCTGGAGGTGGCTTAGACCGCTTCGAACGCTTCCTCGCGATACACGTCGTGCGTCGCGATACGATTGCGGCCTAAGCGCTTGGCCTTGTAGAGCGCCTTGTCGGCGCGCGTGTAGAGTTCTTTCGATTCGATCACGGCGTTCGGAAAGACCGTCGCCGTGCCGACGCTCACGGTGAGCATATCGCCGAACTCGGGATTCTGCGGGAGCTTGAGGCGCATGACGGTCGAGCGAACCCGTTCGGCGACGGTCATCGCGCCCGAGGCGTCCGTCTCGCCGAGCACGATTGCGAATTCTTCACCACCGATGCGGCAACACGCGTCGTTGGAGCGGTTGACGACGGCGCCGACCGCGGCGGAAATTTTCTTGAGCGCTTCATCACCCGCGGGGTGGCCGAAGGTGTCGTTGAACACCTTGAAGTGATCGATGTCGAAAAGGACGATCGACGCGGCTTTGCCGCGCAAGCGCGATGCCGTCAAGATGTCGTCGAAGCGTTCGTCGAAACCGCGGCGGTTGAGTAAGCGGGTCAGCGGATCGCGTAGCGTCGTTTCGATGAGCGATCGTTTATCCGCGGCGAAGGCGACGAGCTGTTGGTTCGCGCTACGGAGTTGGACCGCGAGATACAGCGTTTGCGCGATCGCACCGGCCGCGAGCGCGGCGTACCAGCCGAGCGTAAACGGTTTCGTCAGCGCGTCGCCGCCGGCCCAGACGTCGACCGCGAACCCGGTGAGGATGACCGCGAACCATAGGCTCGTCGTATGACGTAAACGCGTCGCCATGCACAAAATAATCAGAGCGACCGCGCTCGAGCCGAGCAACCCGGGCTCCACGTAGCGATGGAAGAGCGGCGAAAAGCCGTTCTCATCGCCGATGAAGGGAAGATTTCCGTGCGCGAGCGCTACGCCCGCGGCGGCGATCGACGCGCCCGTAAGCGCGATGACCGCGACCCGTGCGCCGATGCTGCGTGCCGCGCCGGTATCGAAGACGCGCGGCGAGAGGGTGGCTTCGGCGATCGCATATACGATCGCGAGCGTGACGAAGGTCGCATGCTCGAGGATCCACATCCACATCGCGGTCCCGATGCCTAGGCCAAAGCCGTCATCGGAAAAGACGTGCGGCGTCACCGCCAGCGTGGGGATCAGCAGCAGTGCCGAGACGCCGAAGAGGTTCGAGAGAAACGCGAGCGTGGGCCGGTTGGTCGCGCGAAATTGCGTACGAGAGATGGTCGCCGAGACGATCATCGCCACGAAGCCCGCCGTGAGGACCATCGGCAAGACGACCGACGTTCCGGCGAGTGCGAGCGAACCGAATCTCCACGCCGCGACCGCGAGGCCCGCGAGTACGAGGGCGACGGAGCCGGCAGCTATGCGCTCGGACTTCGGCGCGGACGCGTACGTCGGGCCTTCTATCTCGAGCTCGGGACTCGGTTGCATGCTATGTGCATCGGCGTCGGTTAAGAACCCGATAAGTCCGCAGGTCCCTGCGGTACCGGCATGTGAGCCAGCTTACTCGTCCGCCCTAGTAAACGCGTAAGTACGCGTCGCGCTCCCACGGATGGACCGCGCGCCGGTAGCTCTCGTATTCGGCGAGCTTGGCATCGCGAAAGGCGTGATAGATGTGATCGCCAAGCGCGCCGCGGATGATGGGATCGGCGTCGAGTTCGACGATCGCCTGGCGCAGCGATTTCGGCAGCGTCCGGATGCGGCGGCGATCGCGTTCGCGATCGTTGAGGTCGTACGTCGTGCCCGTGAGCGGATCGCCCGGCAGCGCGTGCGCGCGTACGCCCGAGGCGATGCTCGCGAGCAGCACCGTCATCGCCAAATACGGATTGCACGACGGATCGGCGCTGCGCATTTCGATGCGCGCGCGGCCGTCTTCAGAAGACGGCACGCGCACGAGCGAATTCGCACTGCGCTCGGACCACACGGTATAGATCGGCGCGTCCCACGCGGCGACGAGGCGCTTATACGAATTGACCGTCGGGTTGCAGATCGCGGTGAAGGCGGGCGCATGTTGCAAGAGGCCGGCGATCGCGAAGAGCACTTCGTCGGGAAG
>Ga0116231_10014831_pt1 | contig 10304 bp, 7 predicted proteins | sample S1TSphgellanicum_2_FD_89695 | JGI IMG/M metagenome (GOLD analysis project Ga0116231, IMG submission 89695) | Host-associated microbial communities from peat moss isolated from Minnesota, USA - S1T2_Fd - Sphagnum magellanicum MG | ecosystem: Host-associated > Plants > Peat moss > Unclassified... | reverse complement strand
CGTAGCACTTCAGTCTAACGGGTTTCGACGCATGAAGCGTACGCAAAAACGGACAAAAATCGTCGCGACGATCGGTCCGGCATCGCGGTCGCCCGAAACATTGCGCGCACTCGTCGACGCCGGTCTCAACGTCGCGCGTTTGAACTTTTCACACGGCACGCATGACGATCACGGCAAGACGATCGAGATGTTGCGGCGCGTCTCGAACGAAGCGGGCGTTCCGCTCGCGGTGCTGCAAGATTTACCGGGTCCTAAAGTGCGTACGGGTCCGCTTGCGAACGGTGCCTCGAGCGTCCGCTTACAAATCGGCTCGACGTTTACGCTTCGCATCGACGGCGCGCCCGGAAACGAACGCGGCGTCTCGGTCAATTACGCAGGCCTCCCGCACGACGTCGAAGTCGGCAAGCGTATCTATCTCGCCGACGGTGCGCTCGCGCTACGCATCGTTTCGAAAACCGAAGAGCAGATCGAAACGACGATCGAAGTCGGCGGCGATCTGCGCGAATCACAAGGCATTAACTATCCCGACGGCACGCTCGCGATCGAGGCCGTGACCGATCGCGATTTCGAACATCTGGAGTTCGGACTCGAAGCCGGCGTCGATTGGGTCGCGATCTCGTTCGTGAAAACGGCGGACGACGTCAAACGCGTCAAAGCGTTCATCGCCGAGCGTGGCAAGAACACGCCCGTCATCGCGAAGATCGAAAAGCACGAAGCCCTCGACGCGATCGACGACATCATCGCCGTCGCAGACGGCATCATGGTCGCGCGCGGCGATCTCGGCATCGAGATTCCGCTCGAACGCGTACCGCTGGTACAAAAGGATCTCATCGCGCGCGCGAACCGCGTCAGCAAACCGGTGATTACGGCGACGCAGATGCTCGAATCGATGATCGCCTCCCCGCGCCCCACGCGCGCCGAAGCGAACGACGTCGCCAACGCCATCCTCGACGGCACCGACGCCGTCATGCTTTCGGCGGAAACCGCGCGCGGCGACTATCCGATCGAAGCCGTCAAGGTGATGGCGACGATCGCGCTCGAAATCGAAGCGCACTACCCGCACGAGTACTTGCGCGCGCGCCGCATGCAGAACGTCATCCGTACGGTCGAAGCGACGATCGCCGAAGGCGCGGCTGCGATGGCCGAGGAGCTGGGCCTGCGCTTCATCATCACGGGGACGACGACGGGCAACACCGCGCGCCACATCTCCTCGTTTCGCCCCCACGGTCGGATCATCGCGATGACCCCGATCCCCTCGGTCGCACGCCGCATGGCGCTGATCTGGGGCGTCGACGCGTTCGTGATCGACGCCTACAAATATTTCGAGACGCTCATCGACATCATCGAAGCGCGCATGCTCCGCGAAAATCTCGCGGGCCCGGGCGAGATCATCGCGATCACGTCGGGTATGCCCGTCGGCGAGGGCGGCACGAACGTCGTAAAGATTCACAAGCTGCCGTAGTTCGGACTACCCAGCTACGAAAGAAGCGGACGGCACGCGCCGTCCGCTTCTTTTCTCCGACGCTGCGGACGATCAGTGACGAGCGGCGGCCGGCACGAGCTTCCAGTGCGCTTTCCGATGGACCGCCGAACTCGTGGCCGACGCATCGGGACTCGGCGTCGGCGCCGGGTTGTTGAGTTGGCAGGTGAACGGCGTGGAGCCGGTCGACGCCGGGGCGGGACTCGCGCTCTGGCTCGTGGAGGCCGTGGTCGCGAGCGGGAAGTTGATCGCCGCGCACTCGATGCCCGTGGTCGAGACCGAGACTTGACTCGGGTATGTCGAGTAGAGGGGCGCGTAGTCGCCGAACGTGACTTGGCCCGAACCGTTCACCACGACGGCCGCGACGTTGGGACACGGATTAATATTTGCCGCCGGGCTGCAATCCGTAGCCGGCGTGTAGGCGCCGAGAGACAGATCGAGTTCGGTCGCATTGTTGATGGTCAGATCGACGGCCGACGGGTACGTTCCGTTGATGACGTTCCCGTTTTGATCGAAGGCCTCGATGTAGATCGGCTGCGACCCATAGCTATCGGTTGTCGGCGGCGCGCCGGAGGTCGAAATGTACAGCGTCTGGATACGCGTCGCTTGGGTTTGCGTCGACTCGGGATTGAATGGTAGCACGCCTTGGACGGAGCCCGCGTTCGCGGCGAACTCCGTGCTCTGCGGAACCGTCGCGCCCGAGTACTGCACGTAGACCAGGGTCGAGCTATTGTTCACGGTGACGCTCGGTGTGAACGGCCCGCCGGAACTCGTCGAGAGACCGAGCACCGTCGAATCGTTCGAGCTTACCACGATTCCGGTGGGATACTGGCCGGAGATCGGCGAGCCGTTCGCCGACGCCGTGATCGTGAGCGCGAATTGACCGGCCGTGCCTTCGTTTGGAGCGGCACCGATTTGCGCGAGCGATATGCTCGAGATCGACGTCGCCGCGGTCGCCGTCGGACTCGTGGGAGCGAACGGGATCGAAACCGTCGGAACGCCGGACGCCGACGCGTTGATCGTCGTCGATCCGGGCACCGTGGCACCGTCGTAGTTGACTACGACGATCGCCCCGGAGGCCGAGACCGTCGCCGTCGTGCTCGCGGCCCCACCGTTGACGGAGAAGGTCAGATCCGCCGTGTCGTTGCTCGTGAGTACGATCGGATTGGCATAGGTACCGGTCACGAGCGCGCCGGTCGAGGAATATCCGGCGACCGTCAACGTGAACGATCCGGCGGTGCCCGATTGCGGAAGCGCGCCGTTGGGCGCGATGCTCAGGCTCGCCACGGTGGTCGACGTCGTGGAGGTCGTCGTTCCGCCGGAGACGCCCGTCGCGGTAAAGGTGTATTGGGCGCTCGGCGCACTCGATGAGGCCGCGCTGATCGAGACCGCCGACGACAATTTCGCGCCGTCGTACACGAAGAACACGGGCTGCGTCGAGGACGTGATGCTCACGCTCGAGGCGATGTTTTCTCCCGACGCCGTCGCGGAAAAGCCCGTATCCGTCGTGTCGGACGTGGTGAGGGTGACCGCGGAGGGATAGGGGCCCGTGATCACTTGGCCCGCTGCGTTCGTCAGCGTGACCAGGACCTCGTACGAGTAGCCGCTGCCCAGTGCTTCCTCATTCCCAAGGGCGACCGAGATCGCGGCTTGCGACGGCCCCGTGCTCGGCGTCGCGGTCGGACTCGAGCCGCCGCCTCCGCTGCAAGCGACGAACCCGAGCATTGCGGCGAGCATGAGCAGACGACGAACCACGGTGCACTCCCCCAGAAGAAAGCCTATGCGGCCGCGCGAGAAACGCGGCACTCCATAGCTCTATCGGCCACTGGCCAAGAGGCCAACAGGTGGACGCGCAGCTACGTTTTGGCTACGATCGACCGGTAGCGCTCGAGATACGCGTCGGTCACCGCCCGCCGATCGTAACGCTCGCGCGCCGACGCGCTCTGCTTCGCGGCCCCGGCCCACGCCGCATCGATGCGCGACCACGCGTCGGAGACCCCCGCGGCGAAACTCGTCGCGTCGTCATCGACGAGCCAGCCGGTCTCCATGGCGCCGACCGCGTTCGCCAGCGCCCCACCGTTGGCCGCGACCACGGGAACGCCCCGGACCAGACCTTCGAGCATCGCTTGCGGTTGCGCATCGCGCGAGATCGGGACGAGCAACAGATCGATCGTCTTAAAGAAGCTTTCGGCATCGATTGCGCCCAGGAACGTCACGAAATTCGCGTAGCCGTTCGTGCGAACGTACGCGTTGACGAATTGTCGCGCGCGCCCGTCGCCCGCGATCTGCAAGTGCGCGTCGGGAAACGTTTCACGCGTTTTGGCCAGCGCGTCGACCGCGACTTCCCAAGCGCGGTCGGCGGCGAGCGCGCCGCGCCATCCGAGCACCGGGCCGCTTCGCCCGGGCGGCCGTACCAGCGGCGCCGTTTCCAGCGGCACGTCCACACCGTGCGGGATCACGTGCACGACCTCGGGATGCAAGCCGAAACGTTTGGCGATCGACTCGCCGAGCGGCGCGTACGTCGCCGTAATCGCGTTCGCTCGGCGCAGGTAGCCCGAGAACTTTCGCTCGACGAGTTTCTTCGGAAGCTCGCCCTCGCGCAACGGATCGTGAAACGACACGATCGAACGCGATGCAATCGATGCGGGAAACGTTCCGAGCGCGACGGACGCGGCCGCAAATCCGTTGATGTGGATGATGGCGGGATCGAGCTTCGTCACCGCCCGGCGTAGCGTCGAGATCGCCACGCCCATACCGAAGATACCGCTCGGGCGGAAATTCTTATACGCGAAGCCTTCGAACATCGCACGTCGTTCTCGCGTGCCGAGGATCGTGATGTCGTAGGCGTCGCGGATGCACGCGCAGTGTTCGGCGACGTCGCGCGCGGCGGCGTCGCCTTCGGGTGAAAGCAACACCAAGAGCTTAGGCAGAGTCATGCGCTGAGTTTGGTTTTTGCTTTGCGCGCGCGCACCTCGCGCACGAGCGTTTCCGCATGTTCTCGCGCTACGGCCGTAACGTTACCGGATAACATTCGCGCGACTTCATCGACGAGTGCGGCTCGATCGCCAAGGGGGACGAGCTCGACGACCGTACTACCGTTCTGCTCGCGTTTGCGCAGCGCGTAGTGCTTGTCGGCCCACGACGCGATCTGCGCGAGGTGCGTCACGCAGAGGACTTGCGTCGTGCGTGCGAGCGCACCGAGGCGCACGCCGACGGCCGTCGCCGTCGCACCGCCGATGCCCGCGTCGATCTCGTCGAAGACCAGTGCCGTCGCGCTGCGACGCTCCGCCGTTGCGACGACGAGCGCGAGCAACACGCGCGAAAGCTCGCCGCCCGACGCGGCGCGGCCGAGCGGCCGCAGCGGCTCGCCCGGATTGGGCGAGAGCGCGAAATCGACGGTCTCGCTGCCGACGAGCGTCGGGCGTTCGAGCGTATCGAAAACGACGGCAAAACGCGCGGCGGGCATCGCGAGCCCGGCGAGTTCTTCGGCGACGCGCTTCTCGAGATCGCGCGCGGCGCTACGACGTTCGTTCGAAAGCGCGGCCGCTTCGCGTGCGAGCGTTTCGTTTGCCGCGTTCGCTTGCGCACGTAGCTCCGCGATGCGTTCGTCGCGCGTTGCGTCGCGTTCGAGCGCTTCGGCGAAGCGATCGCGCGTTTCCAAAACGCTCGCGAGATCCCCGCCGTACTTCTTCTTCACTTTCTCGAGCGCGTCCAAGCGCGCGCCGACGGCCTCGCGTTCGGCGGGATCGAAATCGCTCGCTTCGAGTTCGCGCGCGAGTGCGATCGCGGCATCTTGCGCGTCGCTCTGCAAGGCGGCGAGCGTACGCGCGAGTTCTCCGAGCGACGCCGAATAGCGCGCGACCGATGCGAGCGCGGTCGCGGCATCGCCGAGCGCGTCGCCCGCGGAGGTCGCACCGTCTTGCGATCCGTCGGGCGCGAGCGCCGCGTGTGCCGATTCCAGGGCCGCGCGAATTTTTTCGATGTCGCCGAGATACGCTCGCCGGTCGCGCAGCGCGACGTCTTCGCCCGCGACGATCGCGAGCGCGTCGATCTCATCGACCGCGGCACGCGCCGCCGCTAGCTCCGCGGCCGCGCGGCCGGCATCGTCGAGCGTCTCTTTGAGTGCGCGATCGGCGAGGTTCGCGCGTTCGAACGCTTCGGCGACCGAGCGGCGAAGCGCGTTCGCGGGTGCACCCGCGAACGCGTCGAGCGCGTCGAGCGCGTACCCGGGCGCGAGAAGTCGCTGTTGTTCGTGCTGGCCGACCGATTCCAAAATCTCACCGGCGAGTGCGCGCACTTGCGCCGCCGTCGCGAGCGCGCCGTTCACGCGCGCGGTCGATTTTCCGTTCGTCGACATCTCGCGCACGAAGAGCGTCGACTCACCGTCTTCGCTCGCGAACCCGCTCTCGGCGAGATGCGCGCGCAGCGCCGCATCGGCATCGATCGCGAGCGTCACGCGCGCGCGATCGGCGCCGCGTCGTACGACGTCCGCGGACGACCGTTCGCCGAGCACGAAATCGAGCGCGCCGAGCAGCATCGTCTTGCCCGAGCCCGTCTCGCCGCTGCACACCGTGAAGCCGGCATCGAACGCGAGTTCGGCGCGTTCGATCAGTTCGTAATCTTCGATCTCGAGCCGAACGAGTTGCGTCGCACCCATCGGCTAGCGATCCTTAACCGGCGCGTTCCAGCGCAGCTTGCCTTCGAGGAGCGCGAAGAAATCCAGCGGTTCGCGCCGCGCGAAACGGATCGGGATCGCGTAGCGATTGATCGTGACCTCGTCGCCGGGATGGAGTTCGTCGACGACGATCCCGTCGGCTTCGAGCGCGACGCCGCTGGTCTCACGGTCGCACACGATTCGAATCTCCGATGACGACGGAACGACGAGCGGCCGTGAAAAGAGCGTATGCGGTAAGAGCGCGCTGACGATCACGGCGTCGGTGTTCGGGGCGACGATCGGGCCGCCGGCCGAAAGCGAATACGCAGTCGAACCCGTCGGCGTCGCGACGACGATGCCGTCGGCCGGAACGTGCGCGGCTTCGCGGCCGTCGACGTAGAGGCTAAACGGTGTCATATGCGGTTTGGTCCGCGTGACGACGATGTCGTTGAGTGCGAAATGACTACGGCCGTGCGCGCTCGCGACGATCGCGAACCGCTCGTCGATCGAAAAGCCGCCGGAAAGCATCGCGGGCAGCGCCGCGACGTCGAGATCGCCGCCGTCGATCTCCGTGAGAAACCCCAGACGTCCCGTGTTGATCCCGAGCAGCGGAATCCCAAGCGGCGCGGCGAGTTGCGCGGCGCGTAAGAGCGTACCGTCGCCGCCGAGCGTGACCAGCAATTGTGCGTCGGCCAAGCGCGCGACGCTACGATCGATCGCGAGCTCGCGGGCCTGCTCGTCGTCGAACGCGATCGCGAAGCCCGCCTCGGCGAGCGCGCGCGCGATCGCCTTGGCCGCCGCCCGCGCGTGATCCCGAAAGAGATCGACGTAGAGCGCGATCGTCTGCAGCTTCGGCGGCGCGTCCATTATGCGGGCACCCCCGCAAGTGCGGCATCGAGTGCGGCGTCATCGACCGCGACGCCGTCGCGGGCGACGAGTGCGAAAAATTCCACGTTGCCCGCGGGGCCGCGCAGGTGACTCGCGACCACCGCCTGCGGCACGAGGCCGAGCCCGATCGTCGCCGCGCGAAACTCGCGCAAGATCGCGCGATGGACGTCCGCATCGCGCACGACGCCGCCGCGACCGAGTCGCTCGACGCCCGCTTCGAATTGCGGCTTCACGAGCGCGACGATGCGCCCGTCATCCGCGAGAAACGCACGCGCGCGATCGAGCAGCGGGATGACCGAAATGAACGACGCGTCGATGACGACCACGTCGAACGGCCCCTCTGGCAACGCGTCCGCGGCTAGCGTGCGAAAGTTCGTGCGTTCGATGACGCGCACGCGCAGATCGTTTCGCAGGGTTACCGCGATCTGCCCGTAGCCGACGTCGAGCGCGGTCACGTGCGCGGCGCCGCGTTGCAGTAAACAATCGGTGAAGCCTCCCGTCGAGGCGCCCACGTCGAGCGCGCGCCGGCCCGCGACCGTAAGCCCGAGATCGGCGAGCGCGCCTTCGAGCTTCTCGCCGCCGCGGCTGACGAAGGGTTTGGGCCGTTCCACTTCGAGACTCGCCGTCGTCGCGATCGCGCTTCCGGGCTTGGTTGCCGGGGTGCCGTCGACGCGCACGCGCCCGGCGATGATCAGCGAACGGGCGCGCGAACGCGTGACGCCGGCTCGCGCCGCGACCGCGTCATCCAAACGCACGCGCGTCATGGATCGCGCGAAAAAAGCGTCGCGGGTGCGGCCGTACCGCTGGAGACGGGGGCAGCGGCGGGCGGCGCGGCCGCGGTCTCGATCGCCGACTGCGCGACCTTCAACAACTCTTCGCAGCGCGCGGCGAGGACTTTGCCTTCTTAGAACAGCGCGACCGAGTCGTCGAGGCTGACATTTTCTCGCTCGAGCTTTTGGACGATCTCTTCGAGTCGCCCGAGCGCCTTTTCGAAGTCGCCCGATTCGCTAGTTGCCATTGGTCCCTTCCGATTCGACGCGCGCCACGACCGTTCCGCGAGCGAGCCGCGCGGCGATGCGCGCGCCGGGCGGCAGCATCGCCGGGTCGCGAACGATCGCGTCCTCGTAGGTAACGATCGCATAACCACGTTGCAGAATTGCTTCGGGATCGTTGCTTTCAAGTTGCCGCCGCGCTATCGCGACCTGCTGCGCGGCACGACCGGTGAGCGTACGCGAAGCCGGAAGCAAGCGCGCACGGATTTCGGCGAGCCGCCGGTCGGAGAGGTCGAACCGCGCGCGCGTCGCGGCCGAGAGTCGGCCGCGCGCCGCCTCGAGCCGTCGCCCGCGGTCGGCGAGCATCCGCGTGGGGTCGAAGGGATCGAGCCGTTTGCCGAGGTCTCGCACGCGGATATCGAGTGCGCGAAAGCGTCGTGCGATCGCACCGTCGACCGCGCCCTCCGCGTCGGAGACCCGCTGCGCGAGCGGCGCGAAGAGCAAACGCGTATCGCCGAGCTTCGAGCGCAACAGCGTGCTCGCCAGACGCCCGTGACGGCGTTCGATCGCGAGCTCGATCGAACGCTCGGCGCGCGCGAGCGATTCGTCGAGGCGTTCGAGCAGCGCATCGCGATCGAATCCGAGGCCCTTGGCCGCGGCGCTCGGCGTTTCGAAATGCCGGTCGGCGACGAAATCGCAGAGTTGCTGATCCGCCGTGTGCCCGATCGCCGAGATCACCGGATGTTTCGCGCGTGCGATCGCGCGCACGACCTCTTCATCGCTGAAGACGAAGAGATCTTCGAACGACCCGCCGCCGCGCGTCACGACGATCGCATCGACGTCCAGGCGCGAGGCGCGGTCGATCGCGCGGCAGATATCCGGCGCGGCCGCGGGACCTTGAACGGGCGTCTCGCACCACACGACGCGTACGTGCGGCGCGCGGTCGCGCAAGATCGACACGAAGTCGATCGCACCGTCGGACTTCCGCGACGAAACCAGCGCCACGGAGAACGGATACGCGGGCAGCGAACGCTTGCGTTCGGGCGCGAATAGTCCTTCGGTAGTTAAGCGTTTCTTGCGTTCTTCGAACTGCGCGTGGACGTCGCCGATGCCCGCGAGCTCGACGCCCGTCACGTAGATCTGATAGCGGCTGCGACCGGGGTACGTGCGAATCGCGCCGTACGCGACGATCGAAAGACCGTTGCGCAGCACGGGCAAATTCATGGCATCGCTCTGCCAGACGAAGGCCGCGAGCGAGACGTCGCCTTCTTTGAGCTCGAAGCTGACGTGCCCGCGCGGCATCACGCCGTGATTGGTCACTTCACCGCGCACCGCGACGTGCGCGAGATTTGCGTCCCGCTCGAACTTCAGTTTGAGGTACTCGCTCAGCCGGCGCACGCCGACGACCTGCACCTCGGGGCGCTGCATGCTAATCCGACGCTCGCGGATCGGGCGTCGCGTCGAGCGGATCGGGTGTGGCGTTGGGGCCGCGGTCGCTCTCGGTCGACGTATCGCCCGTCATCGTACTCACGGGCGGCGGCGTGTCCGTGTGCCGCGGCGCCGGCGTGCGAGTCACCGCCGCGCGTTCTGCGGCCGCCTTTGCGGCACCGGACTGCGACGCTTCTTGCTGCCCCGCGACCGCGGGCGTCCCGGCAGAGACCGGGACCGCATCGGCGGCACTCGCCGCCGTAGCCGTGCTCGCGGCCGCGTGCGCTACGTGCACCGGAACGTTCGTCGCCGCGACCGGTTCGGCCGCGACGGGCGGCGCTTCTCCGTACGCCGTGCGTTTGTTGTGCGAATAATAGCCGGCATACGCACAACTCGGCGGCTCCGTGCCCATCAAGAAGTACTCGTACCGCTTCGCTTGGCCGCAATACGGTTCTTTACGCACTTCACTCGACGGATACGGGAAGTCGTGCTTGGGGGTCTTCGCAAGCGCCGCTTTCATAAAACGCGCCCACGTGCGCGCGGGAATGTTGCCGCCGAACGATTCCGTCATCGCGCGATAGTCGTCGTTGCCGAGCCACACGGCGGTCACGAGATCGGGCGTGAAGCCGACGAACCACGCATCGCGGAAGTTGGAAGTCGTCCCCGTCTTGCCCGCGGCGGGGCGGCCGATATCCGCGTTGGGATAGCCCGTGCCTTCCTTGATCACGCTCTCGAGCATCGACGTCATCACGTACGCCGTACCCGCACTGACCACTTCTTGCTCCTGCGGCACGCGGTTATCGAGAACGGGCGTGCCGAACGCGTCGCGCACCAAGCGGATCGGCGACGGATCGATGTGGAT
>Ga0116231_10014830_pt1 | contig 10304 bp, 5 predicted proteins | sample S1TSphgellanicum_2_FD_89695 | JGI IMG/M metagenome (GOLD analysis project Ga0116231, IMG submission 89695) | Host-associated microbial communities from peat moss isolated from Minnesota, USA - S1T2_Fd - Sphagnum magellanicum MG | ecosystem: Host-associated > Plants > Peat moss > Unclassified... | reverse complement strand
TTTTTTTTTAAAAATTGGTGTGTTTTTTTGAACTGAAAATTTTCCAAACCAGAATCCCTTTATTTTTTTGCATACCTTTTTTTTATTTTTTAAAATAATTTGGAAATTTGGATTTTTTTTTTTTTTTTTTTTTTTTTTTTTTTGAAATCTTGCAAATTTGAGGGCTTTCTTTGTTTTCATGCCCAATCCTTTGTATAGGTCTAAATCACCGGGACCATCGGTAAGTATGTGCCAATTACCGGTACGTGGTTGCTACCGGCATCGGGTCGGTCATCCCTGACGGTGGGCCGGTGCGACCCGCCAGCCCGCCCGCGGCCGCGGCCCGCTATCGCGGTTCGCGCACGAAGCTCCGCGGTCGGGCGGTTTGCGCGCGCGCGAAGCTCGTTCTCGGCGGCGACGGAAATCCTTCAGGCAAGCTGGCGGGAATGCGCAATCGTCGCTGCAAGGTTTTCGTTGCGATCGCGAGCGCGCGCTGCCGAGGTTTTGTGGTTGCGTAGTTTTTTAAAAAATTTCCTTCTTCTTCTGGTTTTGGCTTTTTGTTGGGTTGGCGAGTTTGGTTTGGGTTTTGGGCCTGACGAGAAGAGCAAGGCTGAGGAAGTGCACTTGCTTGCTTTCTTTCTTTCTGTCATTTGCTGCTGCGATACACGACGACCATTTGAGGAGGAGTGGAGTACCCTTGTTTCTGTGTTAGACTGGTATTAGGAGGAGGTGAGTGGGTCTGTGAAAAATGAAGGTGAATATAGGATGGGTGACAATATGCAGCAACATGCAAAGATGGAATGTGAATTTTTGTCAGCCGCGAGTCTCTGTTTCTGTATCTATGTTATGAGCTGAGCCACCCGTCTGAGAAGAAACCTTTAAGCTTAGACACTGATCATCTCAGAAGAAACCTTCACCACTTGCCTTCAGAAGCTTTGGAAAAATATCAGAGAGTAGTACTGCTGTGTCCAAAGGGGAGTAGTAGTATGAAGGATTTCTGGTGTTGGAAGGGGATGCCTTGCATCTGGGAGGTTTTTTTACAAGCTCAAATGCTGCAAAGTTTTCTTTCTGGAATAAAAAGAAGCAGCATTAGTAGTGCAGCAGGCCTTGTTTTTTGCCATAAGGTTGTAAAAAACTCACCAGTAGCAGCAGCAGCAGGAGGAGGAGGAGGAAAGGGAAGAAGAAGAAGAGCTGCTGGTCTGTCGATCGGATCACAGCACCCAGTCTACAATTGTTAACATAAACCTGGAAGGACCACCCATTGTTGCTGCAGCCCCACAAGAGTAAGAATCATCATTCTGAGACTCAAAGAAGGATGGCAAAGAACATGAAGCTCTTGCCCTTGATAGTTTAGGGTTTAGGGTTGGCACATACAGCACACAATCTATCAAGTTCAGATCTGTTCCAATGAACTCTTGATCAGAGTCAGAAAGAAGAGGGTGTGTCAGAGAGACAGAGATAGTGACAGAGGTGCATTTCAAGGATACAGTGCATGGGCGCAATGGCAGCAGCAGCTTCATCCCCAGCCCGAGTGAGGCTGATGGACTTGGTTGCAGCTGATGGACTTCCCTCTGATGCATACAAGCATGCAGTTGCCATGCTTGCACAGTCTTTGAGGAATTCAAATGCTGCCATCATTCAGATGTCACCAGGAGATGAGGTTCTTCTGCGATGTGTGCTTGACTCAGTACGAATGTTCTTCCATCAGAAACCGATTGTAGGTCCCGAGTCGATCCATACCGAGGATACTCAAGATTGGAATCAAACAAGTGGTTATTTTGCAGACAGTCAGCATGCTAGAGAAGTGTATGACTACCGACCTGGGCGAACCTCCTCTGCTGCTTCTTCTGAAGCAGCAGAGGCCAATATCACCACTGCAGAGTTGCCACCAGCAGGATTGCCTGAGCTTTTTGCTCTGCTGGGGAATGTGACTCGAGTAATCTTGGATGCCATTGGTTGCTCACTGGAGCTTCGAAGTTTTGCATTTACGGATCTGCTTGATAACATGCCACTGAAGATTGGCGAGATGTCAACTTCAGTTCTGTCAACTTGCTGCCACAATAGGTATCTATAAGCAGAAAGAGTTTGTCCTCTGATGAAATGCTTTCTTGGTGTTTGCTGCTGAAGTTGAGCTGCAACCCTATAAAACTTGCAGTAGAGTCATGTGATCAAAGTTGCATATACATTGGGTACTCAAGATCTTGGCATTTTACATCTTGTCTGGATGTTGATCCTCTTTGGAGAAATGAATACAGAGCTCACTTAGGGTGACAACAATTCCTGCTGCACTTTCTTTTAACTCAATATTGAAAATGTGCTACCTCATTGTTGTTTTTGCAGACCAGGGGCACAACACCAAGGCGAGGATGTAGCTCTGACAGGTGAGCAACAAGGCAATGTGCCTCTTCTTGATGAGGACATGGACAAGGGGCTCTTAACCTTACTGAAATCAGACAAGTCTGGACTCCAAATCCGAGACCTTCAAGGACGATGGATTGTTGTGGATGCAGATCTTGGTCCCCAAGACATGGTGTTGTACTCAGGATTGTCTCTTTATCAAGCAACTGGTGGCTACCTTAGTCCCGCAGTTCATCGAACAGACAATAGTAATAATAATAATGTTACTACTGCTGCTGGTCAAGGGCAAGGCTTGAGTGTCATCCCTTATGGACGTTGCTCTATAGAGTTCAAGCTCATGCCACGAGCCTCGGCCATTCTGCATTGCTCTGCCATGACAGCTGCAGGGCATCCTGTTGGGAGTCCCTTCCAACAGCCAGTTGCTGTCCACGATTTCATGCAGAGGTCCCACCCAATGGACCAGCTTTTGAACCGACCCGGTGTCCCTACCTTTACATTTCCAACACCACCACCACCAGATGGTGAGTCACTCTACAATCTCAAGTGCCTTGGGGAAATTAGAGAAAGATAGGAGGGTTGGGAGAGGAGACTGATTGGTGCTGATTTCCTGTAAACTTTTCAACAGATGATCTGATGTCACTTCCCTCGGCTTCCTTTGCTTGAGCTTTTGCCCATGTTGGTAGGTAGCATCATGTCCCTGACTGAACATTGGTCATAGTTTTTCTTCCTCTTGTAGGATCAATCAAGTCAGGGATGAAGCGGCGAAAACAAGTCTCCCAAGGGAAGCCCCTGGCTCCATCAAAGCGGTTGCGGCTTGAAGCCCAACGAGTCCTCAAGGAGCGGGTTCAGGAGATTGCAGACAGCAAAGGCCTGAAAGTCCGGTACTGCAATTTGAAGGAATGTGAAGAGCACCACCTCCATGCAACCGAAAGCCCATGTGGAGTATTGAGGGCAGAGATGGGTTGGCCCCAAGGCGTTCCTTTTGTTCACCCCCATGATCTGCCCAACAAAGCCAAACAGGCATTTTTGGAAGCTTACGAGCCTGGCTGGACAACTGCACAGGATGGGGAACTTGGGTCACTTGAGTCAAGTCAAGCACAACAAGCACTGCATGCTTGTAAGACTCTTGACTCTTTTACAAGTTGAACATAGAAGGCAGCAGGAAGTTCTGATGTGTTCAGTGATGTTGGCAGCTGAAACATCAGTCTTGTTTGTTGAGTCTTGTCCTCAAGGAATGCATGAACTGCAATGAGTGGGTTATTCCATTTCCTGGTTTTGTACAGCTTTGAATGCTTGGGTGCTAGAATTTTGGGCTTTGTTTTGTTGTAGTTTTTCAATGGCTGTTTTGTGCTAACATAAAGTTTGCAGTGGGTACAGAGGAGAGTTTGATGCCTGTGTAGTAATCAAAAAGGGGGTTCTGAAAGTGGTGGTCCAAATAATGTGGGAAAACTCTCATGAAGTGGCAGGAGCACCGTCTGTGGAGGACCAGCGATTCACCGTGAAGACTGTATATGACTATTTGCGAGCCAAAGGGAAGCCAGTACCCACAGGGAAACCTCAGGTGGTTGGCCATAAAGTGGATCTTTGTAGCTTGGCAAAGCTCGCTTTTGAGGCTGGTGGACGAGCCCAGGTAGTTGTTCAATAGTCACATTGCATGTCCAGAATTTCTTGCACTTAAAAATGGGTGGGAAGATTTCATATTACTATCCCTGTCACATTGCATGGAAAATGACAAGGTTTACAAGTTTTGCCACCATTTTTTTTTTCCTTCATTGGACTAGCTCTCAGTTGGATGGAGATGAAAGGGAAAAAATTACTTCAAAAACAGGAATTTGATGCTGTAAGTGGGGTTTGTGTGGCAGTTTGATGCAGATTCTGGTTTCCAACAATTCATTGGGGCAAACTTCCAACTGGATACAGCATCGGAGAAGGACAAGGAACGAGCCTTGGAGCGGCTCAAGAAATTATATGATCAAGTGTTGTATGACTATGTTGAAGACCTGGTTGCCAGTGATCAACTGAATTGAAAGTAAAAAAACGGATGAACAGAAAAGAACCCACTATTGGAGCATTTTGTACTAGCAGAGCAGGAGAGAAAATCCAATAGGTTTTAACATCTGGAAAAGAGCTGCTGACATGTGCTATGACCCAATCGTTTCTTGTGGGCACTCTTTTGCTACAGATTTTAGAGGGGGATTTGTTTTGTGAATTTTCACATTGGATTCATAAGTGCTACTCCTGGCAGTCACTGTTTTTCAGAGTAACACAAATGTTTAGGAGTTAAATGGCTGCAAAATTATGCTGAAATGCACACGATGCCAAGGTGCAAAAGGTGACCCACCTTCTGGCCTTTTGTTAGGCTAACCACAGGCTTATTTTCTGTGTACAGACCAGAACTTTTTAAGTCACAGATGAATTTAACTCTTGAGTTATTGGAGTCTCTCCATTTTCTCATTTTCAGGTTTACATTATTTTGCTCCTGTTTGGTAGCAATTCACTGGTGCAGGCAAAGGTTTGAGTGCAGATTTGAGACCAATCTTGAACCTGGATTCATTCTTTCAAAGACTTGTATATCAGGTGGGTATGAAAGGGAAATTCTTTTGGTGGGTGGTGGCCTTAAATGCAGAGGCTTGTTCCCAGTGTCAACAGCTCAGTTTCATAGGAATATTTACCAGCTTCTGATGTATTATTGGTTAGCATCAGAAGGTGGACATCAGAACATGTTTCCAGTTGAGATATGCACATGTTGTGAACTCTGTGAAAACCTTGATAAGAATAGCTAATCCACATTCTTGCACTCACAATGAACTTTTGTAATTATCATTTCTTGACCAATTTCTTCACAGATTCACTCAATTTGAGCAACCTCTTAAATCTTATCCTCAAGACATTGTCCTGATTTCTACCTTCTTGCAGGGGAATTGGCAAGAAACAAAGTCAGATGGGTATGAGGAGTTAAAGCACTTGAAAAATTGTGTTGTGATTTGAGGGTCACAAATTGAAAGTTTTTGGAGGAGTTCCACCAACACCAATATAGTGGCTTATAAACAGTAATTTGGATGACGTTCAGGCTTTTAACAGAGGCTTCTAATTCTGCCACTTCAACTAATGTTTTCAAAAGCTTTTAGTCTTGTAGTATTTGAGCTGAGGGATTCCATGAATGAAGTGTGGAAAAGACTCACATCAATGCAAATCATCAAAATGGATACAACCAAGTTGAATGAGTACCACACATTACCTCCAAATGGTTATATGAACTCACATCCCAACAAAAACCCTAAAGTTTATTATTTCATGCCAATGCATGATATTTTCCCATGAATCCATGTTTTTTGGGGGATGATTAGGTTATATAATTGGGTTGTGCTAGGTAATTTTTGAGTTGCATTTAATACAACCCAATAGTGACTTACATCCACAACAAATTGAAAGATGGCATAAAAAATCCTGACCACTTGAACTCTTGGCTTGATGCCCTAGTAGTGTAGGCACTTGCCTTTTGATCATAAAATACAAAGGGATATGAAAAATCCTAAAATTGATATTGGGGTGAGAGAAAACGATCAACACCAACTCAAATCTTCTCATGCCCCAATTTCATCCAACTTGTGTCCCACCCCTCATTCTAGCAAGGAGGACAAATTGTCTACAATTTGCAATTGTTCAAGACGGTAACAAGTAGCTCTATCGCAAGAAGCTTTATCCTAAAATTATGATTCTCATGAAATCCTACTAGAAGATGCAATGTAATTGTATTAATGTTATGGACTAAAATTAAATTGTTTAAGAGAAATAATGTTTATTTTTCAATTTTGTGATGTAATTAGGTGTTTATGCAATGTTTTTTCTTGAACCCCCAAAAAAATAATTGAAATTAAAATTTAATTGAAAACAAATCAGGTGGCCACCCAATGGTCTTCTTCTTGGGTGTGGGAGAAAATGTATCAAGTGACCACCAAACGCCTTTCCTTGAAAGCTCCCAAAAAAAACATTTTTGAAAAAAACATTTGGATTCAGGTGGCCACCCAATGGTTTTCTTCTTGCATGTATGAGGAAAAGCATTGAAAAGCCACCCAATGTTTTTTCTTGAAATTTAAACAATTTTTTTTAAAAAAAGACACTGGGTCGCCACCCCCACAATCTTCTTACTAGATGTTCAAGAAAAAGCATCCAGTAGCCATTTGGTGCTCTTCTTCTCCGGTGTTTCAATCTATTTTAACTTGAGTTTCAATTACATTGCTTCTTTTTTCGGCAAGATTTTGCATATGTTAACATGTTAGAAACTCTTTGCAAAAATCTCACAATATGTTAAATTCTTGGCTTTGGCTGATAATGTTTTAAAATTCAAAGTTCTTGTAATTCCCTTTACAAAAATTTCAAAAACACAATTTTTTTCAAAATGTTTGTTGTAAACTTTGCACATCAAAAGAATTTTTTCTTTTTTTACCATATTCTTAAGACACATCTATCAAAACATGCAACACATAACTACATGAAGTTGTGGGTTTCACACAAAATCTCAAAAATAATCTTTAAAGTTTCCTTCAAATTAATTAACACATGCATGTAACACCTCGAAAAGTAACAAAGTTCAATGACCCACCTTTGTGCCTAGTGCTTGTGCAAAACATCTCTATTCCAATGCACAGCAAGTTTTGGTGCAAAATTACACAAGATGATCATCCTTTCTTTCTCGCAAATTATAGGCACAAGTGACACATAACGTACTTATACACACACATATAATCACATAGAACCACATACAATCATTCTGACTCATATATCTATATGTATATGTGCACAAAATTAACATCTCGCACATAGTCATTTGATTTTATGCTTTCTTGCAGTCACACACACATGGAACTACACAAATAATTACAACCGCACATGTATACATTGTTAAAACCATTGAGTCTTGTAATTCTTGCATACTAAGTTTTTATTTATGAATGTTCAAGGAAGGAATGGACATATTTGTTCTCATTGTGCATTTTTTGAATGAAAGTGAGAGCCTTGTCATGTAACCATTGATTTTTTGGAATAATAAAAAAATTTAAGAATGTCATCGTTTTGCAAGTTAATGAAGTATTTGCAAAACATGGGCTCAATGCTCAGGTTGTTATTTATGTCAAAGAGGAGGGAGGTGATCTTTCAACCATGACTACTATATTGACTTCTTTTGTTTCATGTAGAGTGTTTTGTTTCATGTAGAGTGTTGGGGGTTTGCAATACCATTTGTAGGGAGATGTTGGGGGCATGTTAAGAGTTGCCAACATGCCAAATATGGTTTTGAACTTTATGTTAGCCTAACTTCTATTTACATTAAGGAAACATGGTTCATTTTGCAAACTACCACATGGATTAAAAAAAGTGGGAAAGGGTGGCATGAGTGGCACAAGGCATGTATTGCTACTAAAATGGCCCCATAGAAGTTTGAGACTTTGGTCAAAAATTTAGTTTGTTTCTCAAGTCATTTTGTTTTTGGAAATTGGAATTCAAGCACACTAGTGTTTTTTACTATAGAAATCAACAATCATTGGCATTTCAAGGTTGTGTACCAAGTCCAAAAGGTTGAGGTATAGCTCAAATTGTTGTAAATACTTTGGGTCTTGTGGTCCAACAATATGTGTTGAATCAGACTTGAAGTTATTGGTTTCTTTATAATGCCCTTGCTACATCCATATCATTTATATGTCAAATGTGAGTGGATTCCTTGACACCTAATTCTAATGAGGCCATGACTTTGATGGTGAGTTTAAATTCCTATGATAACACATGCAAAACTAGGCGGTACAAGTTCTGGATCCCTTCCTTTCATTTGTAATTTTTTTTTAAACATGCAAAACTCACAATATGTTGACAATGATGTTAAATGCCATTTACAAAGGTTTGTGGTTGGTCATTTAATATGTTGACAAGGAGAGGGCTTTTCAAATTGCATGTGAATACAAGAAACAAATGTTGTTTTGCCTCCTTGTCTATGCATAAAAGTTTTAAAACCCAATTAAGGTAAATGAAAAAGCTCCTAACTTTACATCCCAAACTATTGAATTCACAAGTTTGTATGATCTCATGGAAACTAATGTAAACATGACCTTGTCAATTATGAAAAAACAATTGATCCATTTTAAGATATGAAAAGTCATTAAAGAAGAATGCCTAGATCCATTGGCATGGTGGAAAGCCCATGAACAACATTTTTTTAATGTTGGATTTGTAACCCAACAAGTGTTGGGGATTGTTGATAATTCTCAAATTCAGGTAAAAAGAGTCTAAAAGTATTTGCACGTATCTAAGATGCTTGTGGAAATTGAGCATGGACAATCTTGAAATTTTATAAGCATATACAAAATATCCATTCAAGGATAAAGATGAACATATTGGTGGTTTGCCATCCATGGAGAAATTTTTGGAGATGGAAGAAACCCTAATGAATGAAAATGAGAATGTAATTGCCTCACTTGGGGGCTTTTGGACTTGGAGAATGGCAATAATAGGCTTTAGATAGATAATTTTTATTTCTTGTCACTTGCATCTTTCAAGTTTTTTTTTTTCAAGTTTGATGCTTGTGTTTGTCACAATTGATGTAATCAATTTGTTCTTTTTGGTTGTTATAGGTCTTGGAATGATTTTGGAATGACCCATGCCTTAGGAATTGGATATGATGTACACAAAAAAAATTGTCTAGTTACAATTTTTTTTATTTCTTTGTTGTTATGGCACTTTCCATTTGAATTTCTTGATTTTGGCAAAGATAGGGGAAAATGGTGTTTTAGGGGGCTGAATAAGGGCAGATTTGGGGGCAAAAAGTGGACGAAGGGGGGGACTTTTCAGAAGTAATGTTGGGGGCAAATTTGGGGCTATTTGGGTGAGTTTATGGCACACTTGATCGTGTTTGAGGGCTGATTTCAAGGTGGCAAGGTGGCACATTTTACACTTAACATACAAGTGCATGAGATGGGAAAATTTGCAACCAATTGACCCCAAAAAAAATAAATTGTATTGATCCAATAATAATTAGTAGTGTAGTTTAGAGTTCGAAAGTAGGTTACCTGGAATCTATCCTAACCTACCTTAAAACATTGAATTAGAATACTTTGAAAATAACAAGAACCAGAATCAAAATCACCTTTGAAAAAAAAAAAACCAAAACCAAAATTTTGGCAAAGACAGGGGAAAATAGTTTAGGGTTTAGGGTTTAGTCAAAATCGATGTCTTAAAAAAAATTAAAAATCAAAATTGAAGGTTCCTAGGAAGAGTTGGTTGGTACGTGACGTATCCATGACAACACACGCCAATAAAAGCAAAACGGTAAAAAGTGTATAGCACGAAAGGAGAAGGGTAGGTGCTAGTTGACCCATCCCAAAGGGGGGGATTGTACATTGTAAAGCAAGAGGGATCTCTTTGTAATGTAGTTAGTTGGAGGGGTCCCCCCACAAAGAGGAGGCTAAACACCCCCTTACAAGTATTTTTGTGGGGGCAAAATTTAATTAAAGTTCGAGTGTGAATTTTTTTTTGGGGAAAAAATGCAAAAATCCAAAGGCTACTAGTTGAGCTTGTTTGCTTTGCCATATGGTAGGGCTAGTGTGGTGTGCTCTTGCGAAAGAAACATCATCATAAGCTAATACCAAGGTCACATATGACGGCCGTATGTGATCATCTCTTTTCTGGCGTTAGAAATGACGGTCGTATGTGATCTTCTCTTTTCTGGCGGTAGAAAATGAAATGTTTAACATATGACGGTGGCCGTAGTACCTTGACCATTTCAACACATGTTCGTTGAATAATTAATTAATTAATTTTTATAAATTCATTTCAACAAGTGAAATATTCCTACATACTCACTAATTTGCCTTCTTCACAATATTTCTTGATTTGGAAGAAATAATTTTTGAAATTTTCAACATTTTAAAAAATAATATAATTAGTGTTGAATTGGCCAAGGTACTAGGGTATGTGGTAGT
>Ga0116231_10014829_pt1 | contig 10304 bp, 3 predicted proteins | sample S1TSphgellanicum_2_FD_89695 | JGI IMG/M metagenome (GOLD analysis project Ga0116231, IMG submission 89695) | Host-associated microbial communities from peat moss isolated from Minnesota, USA - S1T2_Fd - Sphagnum magellanicum MG | ecosystem: Host-associated > Plants > Peat moss > Unclassified... | reverse complement strand
CGTCTCGCGCTACAATAATACGCCCCGAAAATGCCTCGGGTTCAAAAGTCCTGCCGAGGTGTTCAAGTCTCAACTGTTGCACTTCGAATGTGAGTCCACATGCCAGCATGCGCTGGCATGACGTGTCGAGGGCCGGGGGGATGGGATGGTAGCGACGGGCGGATTTGAACCACCGACCAAGGGATTATGATTCCCCTGCTCTACCGCTGAGCTACGCCGCCATAAACGCTTTTTACAAAGGTAGGGCGCGGGGGTAGCCCCGCGCCCTGGAATTGTCAACGAGGGGGACCCTGGCGGGTCCCCCGGGCGCAAGACATCAGCCTTCCATGTCGTTGGCGATGGAGAGCAGGACCTGGGGGTTTTTGGCTTTGAGGATCAGGAACCAGACCAGGCCGATGACGGCGTAGGCGATGAAGACTTGCGGCAGGTATTGGTCGGGGGCCGCGGGCCAGGGGACGATGGAGCTGTAGATGACGAAGGCCATGACGCCGGCGCCGATGACGGTGCAGATGATGTGCCAGGCCTGCAGCTGGCCGGCCTTGTACATGTCCACCGAGGCGGTGATGGCGACGCCGAAATACACCACCACGAAGCCGAAGGTGGAGAGCGTGCCGGTGATGTTGAACTCGTTGATGAAGGTTTCCGGCAGCAGCACCAGGAAGCCGATGACCACCACCGCGGTGGAGACCGCCAGCGCGATGTAGGGGGTTTTGTGCTTCGAATGCACCATGCCCATGGACTGGTGGATGAACTGGTAGCGGCCCATGGAGTAGAGCATGCGCGAGCCGGCGTTGAGGCAGGCGAGCTCGCACGCGAAGGAGCTGATCAACGCGGCGAAATACACCACCGCGGCGGCCCAGGGCAGGTGGGCGGCCTTGGTCATGTCCGAGAACGGCGAGCTGGAGCTGCCGATGGCGGAAGCGTTGTCGTTCATGCCCAGCACCATGAAATAGGCCATGATGGTGAAGAACGTGCCGGCCGCGGCGGCGCTGCCCATGACGGCGAGCGGCACGTTGCGGCGCGGGTTGTTGGATTCCTTGGCCAGCGTGGCCGAGCTCTCGAAGCCCACGAAGCTGAACACCGCGAAGGCCATGGCCGAGGCGATGCCGGCGAAGGGCAGCTTGCCGACATTGAGTTGCTGCGGGTCCACCGCCGTGCCGTGCTTGCCGACCACGATGGCGGTGATGATGACCATGATGGAGATGGAGATGATTTCCAGCACCAGGCCGACGCGCGAGGATAGCTGGATGTCGGTGTAGGAGGCATAGGCCACGACGCCGAGATAGATGACCCCCATGACGGTGAGGACGGGCACCGAAGGGGTGGCGAAGCCGGCGGCGGTGAGGAAGGCGGTGAGGAAGATCGGGAAGGCCGAGACCACGGCGACGCCGCAGGCGAGATAGGCCAGCACCATCATCCAGCCGGCCATGGCGCCGGCCACGGGCCCGAAATTGCGGCCGATATAGACGAAATAGGAGCCGGCTTCCGGATGCCGGCGCGCCAGGGCCGAGATGCTGCCGCCGACGAAGACGCAGCCGATGGTGGCCAGAAGATAGGCCACCCAGGAGCCGATGCCGGCGATGCTGGCCACGACGGTGATGTTCAGCGCCGGGGTGAGGGTGGGGGCGATGTTGGCGATCGACTGGCCGAGGGTTTCCGGCAGGCTGAGGGCGCCATGCCGGAGCTGGGCTTTTTCGGGGATGATGACGGTATCGGTGATCGCGACCATGTTTTGCTCCAGACTATCGAATAATGAAACCTGATTTTATCCCGCCGGCGGGAAGGTTGGCGAAAGCGATATGCAATTGCCGTGCCTTAGCCGCAGCAGGACGGGCCGCCCGCGAGTTTGCTGGCTTTGTTGACGGAGGGGGCGACGTCGATGCCGGGATTTTGGTCAAAAAATCCGTTCGGCATCAGCGTAAAGCCGGTGGTGATGCAGGGCTGGACGGGGAAATCCTCCGTCCGCGGCTGGTGGTGCAGGCCGAAAACGTGCCAGAGGACGAGGTCGGTGTTTTCGAGATTCCGGTCTTGCGCCACGAAATCTTTTATGCCGCCGCGCCCGTCGGAGTGGTTCATGAACTCGCCGGCCGGGTAGCGCTCCTCAGAATCGAATTTTGTGACCCAGAGCTGGTTCTCGATGAAGCTGGAGCGCGAGCCGGAGGGGGAGTTGGGTTTCAGGAAGCTGGTGACGGGATTCGAGGGGTAGATTTTATAGGCGACCGGCTTGCCGGTGTGATTCTTTTTGTTCGGGTTGATGACCTTCCAGAAACGCTGGGTCGCCGGGTTGGCCTTGCGGCAGGCTTCGAGCTCGGTTTTGAGCACCGTGTCGGTCTGGTAGAAGGCGTTGCCGTACGGGTTTTTGGCTTCGTCTTCCTCGGCATAGGTGTTGCATTCGACGATGGAGTTGCCGGGGCCGTCCACCGCCATTTCCAGCCGCGCGCAAAAAATGTGCTGGTGGATGTGGCCTTGCAGGCCGGGGGCGACTTCGGTGCCGTATTTGCTGGGCTGGCCAGTCTCGCAGGCGGAGGTGTTGATGATGCCGGTGGCTTTCATCTCGAACTCGATCATGCCGTCCTGGGTAAAATACCAGTAGGAGGCGTATTCGTAGTTGCCGACGGTGGCGATGGAGGAAACCACCAGCTTTCTGCTGCGGCGGACCTCGGTGCGCTCGGTGCGGAAATCCCAGTGTTTCCACAAAATGCCGTTGTCTTCTTCGTGGATGCAAATGGCTTTGTCGATGTGGAAAATGTCGCCGGTCATGGTGTTCAGATCCACGTCCAGATAGGCGATGTTGCCGAGGCAGTCGCAGCCCAAGGTGAGCGAGTTGGTGAGCTTGCCGAGGCCGTATTCGCCGATGTCAAACACGTTTTTGCGGAAATGGCCGCCTTCGGGGACGCCGTAGGGGACGACCATTTCGGCGAGCGAGGCGCGGTTGACGATGGGGCGGTTGTCGTAGCGGATGTCGTGCAGGGTGAGGCCCTCGCGCGCGTTGAAGCCGATGACGAGGGACCATTTGTCCCAGGTCAGCGCGTGGCCGTTGAGGGTGAAGCTGGCGCCCTCGGGCTGGATGATGTCGAGGGGTTTCAGCGGCTCGCGGAATTTGTCGAAGAACTGGGCTTCGTAGTTGTATTCGGCCATCGGGATTGGTTTGGCGCCGTAATCATCGACGCGGATGACTTTTCCGGCCTTGATGTCCACGACGGCGTTGATGCCCTCGATGGGGTGGGCGTAGAAATTTTCGTTTTCGCGGAGGCGGAGCCAGGAGAAGGTGTGGGACAGATAACCGTTTTCCTCGCCGGGGACGTCGAAATTGCCGGCGGACCAGGGGTCCACGCAGACTTTGGTCATGTCCGTGATGCCGCGCTTGGCGCAGGCGGCGATGAAATCCGGGTGGGCGCGGACGATGCCTTCGATCTGCAAAAATTGTTCGAGCTGGATCATCGGGCGCTTGGTGGGAAAAAATTGTTTGGAGGTGATGGCGCCGTCGGACAGCGCGATGGTGAGTTTCCAGACGCCGGGCTGATCGCCGAGGAAGACGTTGGCGCGAGCTTCTCGGGGGGAGGACTTGCCGGCGGCGTAGTCGTCTAGGGCGGCGCGCGGGGGTTCCTTCAGCTCGATGGTTTCGAACAGGTAGGTGGGGCCGAAATCCGGGGAGGCGTGGATCAGCGCCATCACGGCGCGGATTTCCGCGGCGGAGAGCGGCTCCAGCGGATGGCGGAGCGAGGACATGCCGGCGGCGGCGGGCGAGGCGTGGATCAGATCGTCCATATTGATACTCCCATCATATCGTTGCACGCCGGGGCGGGTGCTGAGCGCCCAACGCCCCGAAATTCTAGCGAAGGCGGGACGCTACGCGGTTGACGCGCGGCTGGCTTGACATTTCGTGTCATAGTGACGCACAGATTTGACTCTTCGGCAAGCTTTGCTTTGATTTTAAGCAAAACTTGCTTGACCCTTAAGCAAAATGTTTCGTTTGTATTTATGTCGTGCTTGTGGGTAAAATTACTTTCCTTGGACGGGAGTGCGGATGGGCGTTGAACCGAGGGTCTCGGCGGTCGCGGCGGCCGGCGTGGTGGGGCTGATTGGACGATGCGGCGGCGACGCCGACCGGATTTTTGGCGCGGCGCGGCTGGATATCGAAGAGGCCGGCAACCCCGCGGCGCTGCTTGCCTTGAACCGATACTGCGAATTGTTCGAACAGGCGGCGCGGCAAACCGGGGTGGACGATTTCGGGCTGCGGTTCGGGCAAGGCTACGCGCTGGAAAATATGGGGGGGCTGGGGGAACTGGTGCTGGCCTCCGCCACGCTGGGGGAGGCGCTGCGGCATCTGTGCCTGTATTTTCCGGCGATGCAGGAACACTCGACCCTGGCGCTGCGCGATGACGGGAACCTGGTGCGGCTGGAATACCAGATCCGGGACGGGCGGATCCTGCGGCGGCGGCAGGATGCGGAATTGAGCATCGGGATTTTCAACAATGTGTTCGTGAACTGCCTGGGCGCCGCCTGGGCGCCGGAGGAAATCCACTTCGAACACCTCCGGGCGGCGGAAACCGGGGCGCACCAGGCGCTGCTGAACGCGCCGGTGTATTTCGGGCAGCCGTGCAACGCCATCCTGATCCGGCGCGACCTGCTGGGCAAAGCCATGCCGGGCGCGAAACCGGAGAAAATCCCGGCGCTGAAGGCGGAACTGGCGCGCCAGGCCAGGGCCGCGCGGCCGGATGATATGATCGGAAGGGTGGTGCAGGAAATAAGGCTGGGGTTTTTCTCCGGCCAGGCGGATATCGAATCCGTCTCCTCTCGCCTGGGCATGAGCCGTGCCACGCTGTACCGCACGCTGGCCGCCAAAAACCTGGATTTTTCGCAACTGACCGAAACCGTGCGCCAGGAACTGGCGCTGATCTATATCCGCCAGCCGCACATCAACCTGACCGAAATCGCCGCCCTGCTCGGCTACTCCGAACTCAGCGCCTTCAGCCGCGCGTTCAAGCGCTGGCACCAACTGTCGCCCGGTGAGTTCCGGGCGCGGTTGGCAAAGCAAGGCCAGGGGGGCTTTGCCCCCCTGGACCCCCCACTAAGGCCGACGGCCTTAGAACCCCTTAATTTGGCCTGAGACCCGGAGAGGTCATCGCCCTTTAAGCCCGCGCGCCGTGCATGCACGGCGCGCGGGCTTAAAGGGCGATGACCTCTCCGGGTCTCAGGCCAAATTAAGGGGTTCTAAGGCCGTCGGCCTTAGTGGGGGGTCCAGGGGGGCAAAGCCCCCCTGGCCTTGCTTTGCCAACCGCGCCCGGAACTCACCGGGCGACAGTTGGTGCCAGCGCTTGAACGCGCGGCTGAAGGCGCTGAGTTCGGAGTAGCCGAGCAGGGCGGCGATTTCGGTCAGGTTGATGTGCGGCTGGCGGATATAGATCAGCGCCAGTTCCTGGCGCACGGTTTCGGTCAGTTGCGAAAAATCCAGGTTTTTGGCGGCCAGCGTGCGGTACAGCGTGGCACGGCTCATGCCCAGGCGAGAGGAGACGGATTCGATATCCGCCTGGCCGGAGAAAAACCCCAGCCTTATTTCCTGCACCACCCTTCCGATCATATCATCCGGCCGCGCGGCCCTGGCCTGGCGCGCCAGTTCCGCCTTCAGCGCCGGGATTTTCTCCGGTTTCGCGCCCGGCATGGCTTTGCCCAGCAGGTCGCGCCGGATCAGGATGGCGTTGCACGGCTGCCCGAAATACACCGGCGCGTTCAGCAGCGCCTGGTGCGCCCCGGTTTCCGCCGCCCGGAGGTGTTCGAAGTGGATTTCCTCCGGCGCCCAGGCGGCGCCCAGGCAGTTCACGAACACATTGTTGAAAATCCCGATGCTCAATTCCGCATCCTGCCGCCGCCGCAGGATCCGCCCGTCCCGGATCTGGTATTCCAGCCGCACCAGGTTCCCGTCATCGCGCAGCGCCAGGGTCGAGTGTTCCTGCATCGCCGGAAAATACAGGCACAGATGCCGCAGCGCCTCCCCCAGCGTGGCGGAGGCCAGCACCAGTTCCCCCAGCCCCCCCATATTTTCCAGCGCGTAGCCTTGCCCGAACCGCAGCCCGAAATCGTCCACCCCGGTTTGCCGCGCCGCCTGTTCGAACAATTCGCAGTATCGGTTCAAGGCAAGCAGCGCCGCGGGGTTGCCGGCCTCTTCGATATCCAGCCGCGCCGCGCCAAAAATCCGGTCGGCGTCGCCGCCGCATCGTCCAATCAGCCCCACCACGCCGGCCGCCGCGACCGCCGAGACCCTCGGTTCAACGCCCATCCGCACTCCCGTCCAAGGAAAGTAATTTTACCCACAAGCACGACATAAATACAAACGAAACATTTTGCTTAAGGGTCAAGCAAGTTTTGCTTAAAATCAAAGCAAAGCTTGCCGAAGAGTCAAATCTGTGCGTCACTATGACACGAAATGTCAAGCCAGCCGCGCGTCAACCGCGTAGCGTCCCGCCTTCGCTAGAATTTCGGGGCGTTGGGCGCTCAGCACCCGCCCCGGCGTGCAACGATATGATGGGAGTATCAATATGGACGATCTGATCCACGCCTCGCCCGCCGCCGCCGGCATGTCCTCGCTCCGCCATCCGCTGGAGCCGCTCTCCGCCGCGGAAATCCGCGCCGTGATGGCGCTGATCCACGCCTCCCCGGATTTCGGCCCCACCTACCTGTTCGAAACCATCGAGCTGAAGGAACCCCCGCGCGCCGCCCTAGACGACTACGCCGCCGGCAAGTCCTCCCCCCGAGAAGCTCGCGCCAACGTCTTCCTCGGCGATCAGCCCGGCGTCTGGAAACTCACCATCGCGCTGTCCGACGGCGCCATCACCTCCAAACAATTTTTTCCCACCAAGCGCCCGATGATCCAGCTCGAACAATTTTTGCAGATCGAAGGCATCGTCCGCGCCCACCCGGATTTCATCGCCGCCTGCGCCAAGCGCGGCATCACGGACATGACCAAAGTCTGCGTGGACCCCTGGTCCGCCGGCAATTTCGACGTCCCCGGCGAGGAAAACGGTTATCTGTCCCACACCTTCTCCTGGCTCCGCCTCCGCGAAAACGAAAATTTCTACGCCCACCCCATCGAGGGCATCAACGCCGTCGTGGACATCAAGGCCGGAAAAGTCATCCGCGTCGATGATTACGGCGCCAAACCAATCCCGATGGCCGAATACAACTACGAAGCCCAGTTCTTCGACAAATTCCGCGAGCCGCTGAAACCCCTCGACATCATCCAGCCCGAGGGCGCCAGCTTCACCCTCAACGGCCACGCGCTGACCTGGGACAAATGGTCCCTCGTCATCGGCTTCAACGCGCGCGAGGGCCTCACCCTGCACGACATCCGCTACGACAACCGCCCCATCGTCAACCGCGCCTCGCTCGCCGAAATGGTCGTCCCCTACGGCGTCCCCGAAGGCGGCCATTTCCGCAAAAACGTGTTTGACATCGGCGAATACGGCCTCGGCAAGCTCACCAACTCGCTCACCTTGGGCTGCGACTGCCTCGGCAACATCGCCTATCTGGACGTGGATCTGAACACCATGACCGGCGACATTTTCCACATCGACAAAGCCATTTGCATCCACGAAGAAGACAACGGCATTTTGTGGAAACACTGGGATTTCCGCACCGAGCGCACCGAGGTCCGCCGCAGCAGAAAGCTGGTGGTTTCCTCCATCGCCACCGTCGGCAACTACGAATACGCCTCCTACTGGTATTTTACCCAGGACGGCATGATCGAGTTCGAGATGAAAGCCACCGGCATCATCAACACCTCCGCCTGCGAGACTGGCCAGCCCAGCAAATACGGCACCGAAGTCGCCCCCGGCCTGCAAGGCCACATCCACCAGCACATTTTTTGCGCGCGGCTGGAAATGGCGGTGGACGGCCCCGGCAACTCCATCGTCGAATGCAACACCTATGCCGAGGAAGACGAAGCCAAAAACCCGTACGGCAACGCCTTCTACCAGACCGACACGGTGCTCAAAACCGAGCTCGAAGCCTGCCGCAAGGCCAACCCGGCGACCCAGCGTTTCTGGAAGGTCATCAACCCGAACAAAAAGAATCACACCGGCAAGCCGGTCGCCTATAAAATCTACCCCTCGAATCCCGTCACCAGCTTCCTGAAACCCAACTCCCCCTCCGGCTCGCGCTCCAGCTTCATCGAGAACCAGCTCTGGGTCACAAAATTCGATTCTGAGGAGCGCTACCCGGCCGGCGAGTTCATGAACCACTCCGACGGGCGCGGCGGCATAAAAGATTTCGTGGCGCAAGACCGGAATCTCGAAAACACCGACCTCGTCCTCTGGCACGTTTTCGGCCTGCACCACCAGCCGCGGACGGAGGATTTCCCCGTCCAGCCCTGCATCACCACCGGCTTTACGCTGATGCCGAACGGATTTTTTGACCAAAATCCCGGCATCGACGTCGCCCCCTCCGTCAACAAAGCCAGCAAACTCGCGGGCGGCCCGTCCTGCTGCGGCTAAGGCACGGCAATTGCATATCGCTTTCGCCAACCTTCCCGCCGGCGGGATAAAATCAGGTTTCATTATTCGATAGTCTGGAGCAAAACATGGTCGCGATCACCGATACCGTCATCATCCCCGAAAAAGCCCAGCTCCGGCATGGCGCCCTCAGCCTGCCGGAAACCCTCGGCCAGTCGATCGCCAACATCGCCCCCACCCTCACCCCGGCGCTGAACATCACCGTCGTGGCCAGCATCGCCGGCATCGGCTCCTGGGTGGCCTATCTTCTGGCCACCATCGGCTGCGTCTTCGTCGGCGGCAGCATCTCGGCCCTGGCGCGCCGGCATCCGGAAGCCGGCTCCTATTTCGTCTATATCGGCCGCAATTTCGGGCCCGTGGCCGGCGCCATGGCCGGCTGGATGATGGTGCTGGCCTATCTCGCCTGCGGCGTCGCCGTGGTCTCGGCCTTCCCGATCTTCCTCACCGCCTTCCTCACCGCCGCCGGCTTCGCCACCCCTTCGGTGCCCGTCCTCACCGTCATGGGGGTCATCTATCTCGGCGTCGTGGCCTATGCCTCCTACACCGACATCCAGCTATCCTCGCGCGTCGGCCTGGTGCTGGAAATCATCTCCATCTCCATCATGGTCATCATCACCGCCATCGTGGTCGGCAAGCACGGCACGGCGGTGGACCCGCAGCAACTCAATGTCGGCAAGCTGCCCTTCGCCGGCATCGCCTCGGCCATGGCCTTCGCGGTGTTCAGCTTCGTGGGCTTCGAGAGCTCGGCCACGCTGGCCAAGGAATCCAACAACCCGCGCCGCAACGTGCCGCTCGCCGTCATGGGCAGCGCCGCCGCGGCCGGCACGTTCTTCACCATCATGGCCTATTTCATGGTGCTGGGCATGAACGACAACGCTTCCGCCATCGGCAGCTCCAGCTCGCCGTTCTCGGACATGACCAAGGCCGCCCACCTGCCCTGGGCCGCCGCGGTGGTGTATTTCGCCGCGTTGATCAGCTCCTTCGCGTGCGAGCTCGCCTGCCTCAACGCCGGCTCGCGCATGCTCTACTCCATGGGCCGCTACCAGTTCATCCACCAGTCCATGGGCATGGTGCATTCGAAGCACAAAACCCCCTACATCGCGCTGGCGGTCTCCACCGCGGTGGTGGTCATCGGCTTCCTGGTGCTGCTGCCGGAAACCTTCATCAACGAGTTCAACATCACCGGCACGCTCTCCACCTTCGGCTTCGTGGTGGTGTATTTCGGCGTCGCCATCACCGCCTCGGTGGACATGTACAAGGCCGGCCAGCTGCAGGCCTGGCACATCATCTGCACCGTCATCGGCGCCGGCGTCATGGCCTTCGTCATCTACAGCTCCATCGTCCCCTGGCCCGCGGCCCCCGACCAATACCTGCCGCAAGTCTTCATCGCCTACGCCGTCATCGGCCTGGTCTGGTTCCTGATCCTCAAAGCCAAAAACCCCCAGGTCCTGCTCTCCATCGCCAACGACATGGAAGGCTGATGTCTTGCGCCCGGGGGACCCGCCAGGGTCCCCCTCGTTGACAATTCCAGGGCGCGGGGCTACCCCCGCGCCCTACCTTTGTAAAAAGCGTTTATGGCGGCGTAGCTCAGCGGTAGAGCAGGGGAATCATAATCCCTTGGTCGGTGGTTCAAATCCGCCCGTCGCTACCATCCCATCCCCCCGGCCCTCGACACGTCATGCCAGCGCATGCTGGCATGTGGACTCACATTCGAAGTGCAACAGTTGAGACTTGAACACCTCGGCAGGACTTTTGAACCCGAGGCATTTTCGGGGCGTATTATTGTAGCGCGAGACG
>Ga0116231_10014827_pt1 | contig 10305 bp, 6 predicted proteins | sample S1TSphgellanicum_2_FD_89695 | JGI IMG/M metagenome (GOLD analysis project Ga0116231, IMG submission 89695) | Host-associated microbial communities from peat moss isolated from Minnesota, USA - S1T2_Fd - Sphagnum magellanicum MG | ecosystem: Host-associated > Plants > Peat moss > Unclassified... | reverse complement strand
GTAGCCACGGGTTGCCCTCACTCGTAACATATAAGACTTATTGCCTAAGTCTTGACATTTGGGTCAATAAGCTCTTCAAGAATGTCATGCAATAATTCATCTTACGGATTTTTTTTTAATTTTTCAAGCACAAATAAAATAACTTTACATTTTTTATTTCTCTTTTGCCTCTTGAATATTTTATGCAAATATTATTTTGATCTAGTAAGCACAAAGCTATTTTCATGAAATGGAAGCAAATACTGAGTTTGTGGTGAACTTTCTTGCAAGTTTCCCCAAGTTTACTCCAATGGTAGAAATTGTTGCAATTCATAAAGTTAGGAGCAAAATGTGAGTATTTCTTGAAAGGTTGTTTGATAAGACAAATCTTGTTTGGACTTCGGATAGAATAGTATGCAAAGGGGTGGTGAATGAAACCCATCTTATTATTATTCCTTGGGGATGTTTAATGAATTTTGTGGAGGGCAAACATTCTAGATTATAATCCCATGCGAATTCACAAAAAAAATAATGATTGAAAAGCCAAGATCCTTGAATGTTCCAAGAGTTGATAATGCCAACCTTGTTTTCAAGTACCACCAACTCCCTCACCAATGTCATGTTCCACCATTGTTATGTCCAATTTCCAAACTGATGTCATAACCTAATTTTTTATGCTAACAATCATGCATATTTCATTGTGCATATGGTTTGTTAGACAACATCCTTACAATACAAGATGACATAAAACTTCTCTTATATTCCACCATAAAGAAAAGAAAGGAAAAACAATAAAAATTGTTGAGGCTTAGTTCTTCTTCCATAAACATCCATTATACATTGCATGTCAAAGCATGAAGAGGGGATGTTTGTGTTTTTTTAATGATAAAAACCATATTTGGATATAGTTTGTGTGTCATGTAATATCACAACATGGAACACAACAATGATATAGGACAAACATGTCATGGAGCTACAATTGGAGGTTTTTGTCATTCATTGAATATTGGGCTATTGACAACTTGGACAAACCAATATATAATGTTGTAGCTAAGGATGGGCCTTTCTCTTACACAAGTAATACATCGGCACATGGCATGTGTGTGGGAAATGGCACCAAGGAACAAGAAGCCAACAAGGACACATTTGTATGCCCAACCAATTTGGAAAATTTGTTCAAGAAACAAGCTAAAAAACTATGGCAAAAACACAAGAAAGGTCCTATGAGTGTTCATATGTGGGTAAATGAAAATAAAGAATCATTGTCCCATTGCAATGAATATGGTATATGGGATTTGATTTCCATGCTTGATGGGGACATGTCATTCACAATTGGAATCGAAATTGAATGGCAAATACAAATGATGATCATACATGGAAACAAAAAAGTGGTATAATTTTATGTGACTTTTGGGACAAACAAAAAAAGGTAGCAAAATCATTTGCAAAAATATCTTTTATGTTTTATTCAATCAATGTTTATCATGCATAAAAATGTATTATTTTGCATGACATTGTCATATAAGACTATTCAAAGAATGTCCTACTTGCATGACAACATCTTAGATAATTTCTTAAACAATGTCTTACTTGTATAAAAATGTTTCTTTTTTCCTAACAATGTCCAAAAAAACATTTCAATGTTGTATTCCAAAATATTACATGACGTTGTGGTACAAGATCATTCAAACAATGTCCGACTTGCATCACAATGTCTTACAAAATTATGCAAACAATGTTAGGTAATTGTATGACAATGCCATATTTCCCATAACAATGTCCTAAAAATACACTTAATTAGTGTGTTACTTTGTATGAAAAAGTCTTGCCACACACTTCTTTGCATGACATGATGTTTCTAAGAACTTTGAAAACTTTGCATGTTGTTTCTTGCCCAATTATCTCCTTCACAACATTTTCTACCCATACTTTTCGAACATGCCACAAACATAGGAAAATGTGAAACCTTGGCCACACAATAATGTAATAAAATAAAGTTTTCATGTATAAGGTAAAAAATAAATATTTCATTTCAATTGAACATAATGTCTTGTGAACAATGAATTGATATAATTGCATTAAGATTTGCTTGTGCATTATTGACAATAATTGCATTTGGGTACCAATCATGCACATGTTTGAATAACCTTTGATTAAGCCTTTATAACCATGGTGTAATGTTTTATTCCTTACCACAATGTGATGACAAATGTTGCCAAGATCTCATTTTACCATCCATTAAAGACCATGAACATGTACAAAAGATATTCCAAAAGGCAAACCTTATAATAAGTTAAAATGTACAACAAAGATGGTGCTATTGGTGATGATTGTGTTGCATGGGTACACTAGAAAAAAACCCAAAATGTAACCAATTGTTTTGCAAGTACATGCAATTAATTATCGCATGCAACTATCCCTAGTAAATTTTGCAACTATTCCCCAAAGTTTGAGATTTTTTGGTCAATTTTGCGATTTCACTACAACTAATGGCTTATTCATTTTTGTAATGGCATGATTTTCAACATTATTTTCATCCTAGAAAGCCTTTGTATGATCCATTAGTTGCAAAAATAATTAAAATTTGGTAACTAATATGACATGGGCTTAGCCCCTAGAGGTATAATATGGATATTAGGCATACATTATGGGTATATTTATGTTATAATACATTAAAATAAATTTTCAGTCCACTAGGGGAATATTAAGGTGATTTTAATGGTATAATTACTTATATTTAAAGAAATATTAAGCGATATTATTCAAATCTTCAAGGTATACCTATGGGTAGCCATTTTCAAATCTTTTGGAGTTTTGTGCTTTGAATCCCTAGAATTCAAACACCTTTAAAACATTTTTTCAATGCAAAATTTTGATTTCCAATTTAGTACCCTCCCCAATGTGGGGGGGGCATAGGTATTTCCTTCATTTCTCCTCATTTTTTAATGATTGAAAGTGTGTTGGATGCATAAAGAGGAAGGTTGCATTTAACCTTTGAACACCATCATGATTCATGCATGCCCTTAGAATTCAAGTACCTTTGAAACATTATTTGAATGTAGATTTTCCATTTCCACCTTAGGATCCCCACAACTTGGGGGGCCATAATTCCTTCATTCCTCTTATTTTTCAATGAGTCAAAGTGTGTTGGATGCACCAAGAGGAGGGCTCAACTTTTTCTTTCAACACCCTCATGATTTGTTTCTCAATTCTAATTCAAAAACCTTTAAAACATTGTTTCAACACTAATTTTTCATTTCTAACTTAAACCACTAAAATTTAAGGGGCCAAATATGTCTCACTTCTTATGGTAGTTGTGTGAGTTTGTGAATTTGAGGATTCATGTTGCATACAATCAAAACATAAGAGATGTAGACATGCACTTAACATGTGCACAACCATATTTGTAAATGTAACTTCCTATCATGAGTCGTTATGTATGAAAAAAGGAATATTTTGTTTTCACGTACCGAAAGGAATACTACATTTAATTTTTGGGCACCATTTTGATTTGTGATTTCATGGGAATGTGGAGACCTTTGAAAGATTAATTGAATGCACATTAATCAAGTTATTCCATGGGATTTAATGTTACGACATTTCATTTGCATTAGAATTTATCCAATATATTTTGTTCATACCTTCCATTTTATAAACTATATAACTAAGGAAAGATGGGCCTTAAAATTCATTACACACATTCAAAGTTTATGTGCAATTAGGGATGAACCAATGATAAAGGTTTACCCTTAACAAAAAATAGGATCTTTATCCAGGAAACAACCTTTGTCATGTGATTTTGTTTAAACAAATTAAAAGACAAATAATCACATGTCCCAATTTTGGCATTTAAAATTGATTGACCCAATTATTTTTCATATTTGTTTAAAAATAAATTCCAAAATATTCATGGGTAGGCCATGTGTTTTAATCCTAACTAGCCATTTGAATCAAAATGCGTTAGTTTTAATATTTTAATTTTTAAAATGAAAAAATATTTTGAAAATTTGCCACATGACAAAATATGATGAATTATAACCTAATCACAAAATGCTACCCCATATACACTATGTATACAATCTACCCATTGAATGAAATCATATAAGTTGAATTTAATCTTTGTTCAAAAGCTAATGAAATCATAGTGAAATCATGTTATTTATAATTATTTATTGTGTGCAACTTTAGTACAAACTTATTAAGCTACATAGGTTCTTTCAAATTTTGTGCAAAATCCAATTTTGATGGACTCATACAAAAATCACATGAATTCCATGCTATGGTTAACATGAATGATATTTGTACATGTTCAATATCTTAAATATATAAATGGATGATTTTATTTTTTAAATGATATACGTGAATGTTCATGTTTAATACACAAAATTAAAGCTCTATGCAAAATTGCATCATGATAATTGCACATATTTAATTAAAATATAAATTGTACATATTTCACATTAAAAACATCATAAGTAGAAAAAACACATCATTTATATTTAAGTAATATTTATATTTTTGTGCCATTTTTACATTTCAAAATCCATGAGTTTTACACAAACATATTGTTTTACAATTTTTATATGGATTTTATTGTAATTTTGTGATATTGGAAGTTTGTGATGTAAAAAATTTCACTAATTTTCTCAAGGGGCATAGTTAGAAGAAACTAGTCAAGACAAAAGTTGAAGTTGTGTTGAAATACCTTGTCCTTCCACAACTCATCAATGTTTTGCATTACAAAATATCCACATTCATAATCATCCAATTATTTCAACATTTTTACATATTGCCATGCATTGTAATTAATAGTGGTTTTGTCATGAGAAATTGTTGTTGGTGTTGTCCTACTTGGACATATTGTAGCATCTTTCTAATTTTTGTAGTGCCAAAGTTAAAATAATATGTCCTCCCCTTTCCCTATAATTCAACACAAAGAAGCCCAATGTCCCCATAATTAGTAAAACCCAATGGTTATTTCATATGTAAGGCTGTTGAAGGTAGATTTTTATTAAAACCAGATATTTATTGAAATCGGATTTTTACCGGATGTTTATCAAAATCGAAATTGAAACCAAATTTCCTTTAACAAATTTTTTTTATACCGAAATTGATTTTACTACTAGTTTAGATTGTGTATATTTAAGACCAATTTTTTCGAAGATTAGGCTAACCACTTGTTCCACAATTTCTAACCTCTTTCTTGGAGGTACTTTAAACTTTATCCCTTTTGGGGACTATACAAGAGAATAATTTTTGAAGTGAAATCATTTTTTCCTGCCATACCTTTATATGTAGAATTCCATGTGTAATTGTTTTTCCTTCGTATGTTTAGAGTATTCTAACTTCCTATATATGAATATTATTTATTGTATGTTTATTTCAGGTTTGTTTCTATAGAAGGTTTATGAGGCTACCCTAATGAATTTGGACAATCCCTTTCGTGTTAAATGTTTTTGCTTACCTAAAGAAAGTAAGGAGATTTTTTCTTCTCTTCCCTTATTTTATTTCTTTCAAAACCCATTAGTTCATCGGGTGGCCTTAACAAATGCAAATGAATAATTCCATTTTCAAGCCCTATGGAAAATAAATTGTTATAATATGTTTGTAATTTTTTATTATCAACTTATTTATACAATGTATCCATCACTACCCAACTCAAGATGAAAATATTTAATGAAGGATCTAGTTGGTACAAATTGTACCCACCTACACCACCATTCCATGATGGAAGAATCACACTATTGTTTAACATGAAATAATGGTGATACATCCTTAAGATATAAAGGAACATGATTACGCATGTTGAAAAATTGGATGGGTTCTTTCTTTGGGTCTACACTTGCAGTTTCAAACATGTCATCATGACCTCCAATCCTTGATCTAAAAAGCAAAGGCAACATGAACCACAACATCAATATCCTAGTTCAAATATTATCATTGCATGTTTTAGAAATACAAAAGGGAAAAATGGTAATTAAAATACTTACAAGGCGCAACAATGTATGTGTTTTCTTGGGCATACAAAAATATTGCTTCAACTCTAAACACTCCATAATATTTGATCATCCAAGACATTATTGCCATGCATTCAGATTTGGCATCAACTTCAAAAAAACATAATGTTAACCTAGGGTTAGATTGTATCTTCATTTAGGAGGTTAGTTTAATTAAAGGAGCAACTCAATAATTTTATTGTTGGTAGTAAATTTCCTATTATTTTCAGTTTTGGAGGTGATGCCCATTAGTTTGGTGGTACTTTTTTTAAAGGCATGTTTATGGGGGAAGATTTATGGAAAGGAATGGCTATAATTCTTTTTTTTTAAACTTTTTTCATTTTTTTTCGTATCTATATTATCTCCTCTATTGTCTCTCTCACTCACGCACACAATTTATTTATTTCTTACATCCTCTCTACCCCCTTTTATTTTATTTTTCATTCATTTAAATTTTTTTTTATTCCTTTGTACCTTCATTTTGAAAATTGGGATGCAAAGTATAGGTTTTTAATTTCTTAACTACTAGATTGTCAAAGAGGCAGGATGGTAGCCCCTTGATGTACTTCTTGGTCATGGAGGTGTAATGAAATGACCTAATTTATTTTTCTTTTCGGAGTTTTGATGTTATTTTTTCCTTCTTTTTCTTGTGTTTTGGAGTGATGGTAAAAGGTAGTAACATGATGGAAAAGGACAAAGAAAATAAATGGTAGCCAATAGTTCAAATTTGAATACCTTCATGTAGTGTATTTATATCATTTTTTTAGGTTTGCAATTTTTTTTACCCTAATGGTAATTCTACTACAAGGCATAATTATTAGCCCCCTCATTGTTATGATCTCACTCCATTCAAGTAAGCAGTGTCACATACTTCAATGGCATGATGACAATGTTGGAAATACAAAAGGTAATTATGTTAAAAGGTAATGCTACCACTTACTAGGAATAAGATATTTCCTTTTTTTAATGTAAAGATTTCATAACTATTATTTGAATAGTTGTAATATGGTTATAAATTTATATATTTTCTTCCCTAACATTACCATTAGTTTGGAGGTAACTATCGAGGACCTAGTTGGGCACAATTAACACATAGTTCCAATCCCCAAATGTAAACCTAGGCCATTCGCAAGACAAGGAAAAGTCTTTGGTTTAGTGTGTGACTATATTTTACAAGGATTGCTTTACGAAGTACTGTTTCTTACTAGGTTTGGACATGTGCATAAAACAATTTTGTGTAGTTAAAATTCACATGGCAATGATGAACAATTTTATTTTTCACCCAACAATCTATTCTATGTTTATCCATTGCCTAATGAAACAAATTTGATGCTCGCAAATAAGAGTAGTTCAAGCAAACATTGCTATTCAAAAAATCTTCAATTCTCTTTTTGTTCCAAGTGAAGAAAAAGACTATATTGAGAAATATTGACCTAAAAGTCACTATAACCATTCAAGACCAAACGCTATAATTTGATGTAAGCTCAATGACTTTCTAGAAAGAAAAATGAAGAAATAAGTTGAAGAACAAAACTTGGTAATGACATTGACAAGTTTGGTATTCGAAACAAGAGATCCCAAAAGCAAATGTAATTTTTTGAATTACACCAATTGCAAAATGTGCATATAATGAAACTACCCATACAACTAATGAAAGTATTAGGATTTAAATTATGGATGGTGTTCTAACTCCAACTTTTGTTTATTTGTGGTTTATAAAATGCCATTACCATGAAAGCTACAATATTCATATTTGATATGTAATCCTCTTTTGAGCACAAATAAACATTTTTGTAAACATAAGTTATCCATGACCTTTCCTCACAAACTTCAAATATCACGAAATTTCAATAGAATCCATGCAAAGATCCTTAAAAAAAATGTTCTTGCAAAATTTGTGGGCTTTAAAGTGTAAAAATGACAAAAAAATAAATGTTACTTACATATAAATAATGTGTTTTTTTTACTTATGATGTCTTGATGTGAAGTATGTATGATTTACATTTTAACTAAATTTGTGCAATTATCATGATGTAATTTTGCATATAATTATGCGATTTATGTGTATTAAACATGAACATTCATATATGTCATTCAAAAACAATGTCTCATCTGTTTGAATATTTAAGATATTGAATACATACAAATATCATTCATATTAACCATAATATGGAATTCATGTGATTTTATATGATACAAACCTACAAAAATCAAATTTCGCATATAATTTGTATGAATATTTGAAGCCTGGTAAGTTTGTGATGTTATTAGTATTGTTGGAATAAAATTAAACATAGCCATGTGCAAATGAGAAATAAAGTCCATGGATGGGAAAAACAACAAAAAATAGGTTTTGCACATGATCATAAAAAGTAATCAATGTGAGAAAAGATAAGCACCTTGTAGGGGGGATTGTGAAAAAAACCTACAAGTGAAAATGCAATAACCAAATAGAGCCCATGTTTCATTCATGAATGGTTTTTTGTAACAAAAAAATGATATAATGCCTTGTTTTAATGGAGAACTTCCAAAGCATTTAGGTTCATTCAAAATCATAATTATGTATGGAAAAATTAAAAACACAAGCATGTATTGCATTGCATTTGTCACCAATGTTGTTCCTCAAGCTGAAAGGAGAACACACACCCATCAAAGACTTGAGCATTTGATGCATTATTGATGGTGAAAGAAAGGTAAAATGTTTGATGTTCAAAAGATAAAAGATCTAACAATTCAAATTTTCACCCAAATTTAAACGGTGGAAATTATGTTTCATCTAACATTGATCCATTAATTTTGAAGTTAAAGGAAAGTACACCTTAACTATATTAAAAAATGTGAAAAATGTTTTATGTTCAAAGCAACATGAATATCTTACACAATAGAAAAAAACATTTCCTCATGGTGTTCAAGATAACAACAAAAGTCATTAGGTAGGGAGAAAGAAAAAAACTCATTGTGAACATTCCAATATTCAAACCCTTGGGCTCCTTACACAAATGTGCTAATATTATTAAATTCCCTTGCAAATTGGAACATTTGATGGGCATGTTAATCAATAATTGATATACCCCTCAAAATTCTTGACATGATAGTTTTTATATATTTTCAAATGCATATGTTAAAACAAGCCAACAACAATTTCACAATATCAATTATCCTATTGTTGTTATGTTGAAGCCTTCACATCATTACATATGAAGCTAAATAAGGGTCCCATACATCTAAGATTTATGGTGTAATCAATGTTATGTTTTCTCACATTGAGAGCCCTACCCAACTTTTGCCTTGTTATCACTCCACAATGTTACAATTCATACATCCATGACTAATTGAACAACAAGTTTAAAACATTTGTGTGAATCATATTAAAAACCTAAATAATGAAAGCATATTGAAATGTCTTCCGGAGAGTGTTAATGCACCAAGGGAGAACAAAAAAACAAAGTGAAAAAACATTGTGAAAAAGAAAGGCAAGGAAAAAAGACCTTTCAAAGCCTTGGTTAATTTTGTGTACATGTTCATATGACATCTTGTGGCCATGTCTTATGGCATTTCAAGTTTTCAAATCCTATATTCACGAGGGAATGCAACCACAAAAAATGATGATGGAAAAAAACAACAAAAGATGATGAATAAAAATTATGCTAAGAAACAAAGATTATGATCTTTGATTGCAAAGATTCAATTGGGTTTGTGAAGGTTAGACCTAAAAAAATGCTTGGTTGATTGAGGTGATGAGTCCATTGTTCATGGGCTAGATGGGCCTCCCTTATTAACATCCACATAATTCGTTTGGCGGTGTATAATGACCTCCTAATTTAGGTAGGAAAATTATTTAGAATAATTTTATCTTATCAAATTTTATATTGGAATCTATTTAGTTCATTCACAAATAAAGAACCACGGAAAGGTGCCCTTTTAGATATGTGTCCTTTCATAAGATTTAATTTAATTTATTGATACATTTGAATTTAATAACATTATTATCCTTATATTGGAAAATTAAAAATATTTTCTATTTTCAAATGAATTATTTTCTCATAATTTTTTTGCATATTCTTCCTTAAACGATTTTCATTTAAAAAACATATTCATTAACATTTTCTTAAAAATAACAAAACAAATACCATTATTTTGAGCTATTTTCACTTTTATAGAAATGTAAAAATTACCTTCCTGAGTTATTCTTTCCCTCTTTTTCTCGTTTTTTTTTTTTTTTTTTTTTTTTTTTTTTTTTTTTTTTTTTTATTTTTTTTTTTTTTCTTTCTCCTTTTTATTTAAAAAAAAAAAAAAAACATTTCTCCATTTTAAAATATTAAATTATTTT
>Ga0116231_10014826_pt1 | contig 10308 bp, 7 predicted proteins | sample S1TSphgellanicum_2_FD_89695 | JGI IMG/M metagenome (GOLD analysis project Ga0116231, IMG submission 89695) | Host-associated microbial communities from peat moss isolated from Minnesota, USA - S1T2_Fd - Sphagnum magellanicum MG | ecosystem: Host-associated > Plants > Peat moss > Unclassified... | reverse complement strand
CGGCGCGTTCGGCAAAGGCCGCTACCGCGTTCACAAAGCTCATCGCATCGCGAAAATCAGCAAATGAAAATGTACGCGTGAGGTTGCCGCCTTCGAGTTTCCAGTCCGGAATCGATGCGAGGCTTGCGGTAATTTGCTCTGGTGTAAATGCGGGCATGAAATGCTCCTGTCGTGCAGGTTAAGATGCCAACCTAGCGCGAGGGGGTGCCCACCGGTTCCGCATTCAGTGCGGCAAAGGGAGGCGTTTGCCGCGAAATCTCGGTTCGCAGCTCAATCCAGAGTTCATTGGGAATCTTCAGGAAGACCTCAACCACCGCCGGATCGAACTGCGTCCCGGAACAGCGCAAAATCTCCAGCCGCGCGGCATCGAAGCTCTTCGCGCCGCGGTACGGCCGATCGCTGGTGATCGCGTCCAGCGTATCCGCAATCGCAAAAATGCGCGCGCCGAGCGGTATCGCGTTCCCGCGCAAGCCGCGCGGATATCCGCCACCGTCGTAATGTTCTTGGTGCGCGTACACAATCTCCGCCGCTTCACTCAGGAACGGGATCTTGCGCAAAATATGGTATCCGCGTTCGCAATGCTCCCGCATGAGCGTCTGCTCCGCCAGCGTCAGCTTGCCCGGCTTACGCAAAATCGCGTCCGGAATCGCCATCTTGCCGATGTCATGCAGGAAAGCGCCGCGCGCGATCACCTTGATCTCATCCGAACCGGCTCCCATCGCCCGCGCCAGCGCAATGGTATAGGCCGTTACCCGCTTCGAATGGCCTTCCGTCTCCGAATCCTTCAAATCCAACGCGTCGCCCAGCGCTTCGAGCGTAATGTCGTACGAGCGTTCCAAGTCCACAATCGCTTGGTGCAGCAACTCCGTGCGCGCGTGAACGATCTGCTCCAGATTCTGCTGGTAGCTCTCGTTTTCGCGTAAAGTCTTGCGGTGCTCCAGCGCTCTTCGGACAGTCGCCAGCAATTGATCGCGTTCAAAAGGCTTCAGCAGATAGTCATACGCGCCTTTACGCATGGCGGAAATCGCGACATTGATGTCTTGAATCGCGGTCACCATCACCACCGGCGTCTGCGGTTGATCCCGGTGCAGCCGCTCCAGCAAACCAATGCCGTTGCCGTCCCGCATGACCATATCCGTCAGAACCAGATCAAAATGCTGCCGGTCGATGCACTCCAAAGCCTCGGCGATACTCGACGATTGAACGGTGTGGTAGCTCTGGCGGTCGAGCGTCGCGCCTAGCATCGCGCGCACGTGGAGTTCGTCATCGACAATGAGAATGCGTGCCGGTGATCCCATCCAAAACCCCCATTCCGTGAGCCCGTTCCGTTGCTGCCATTATTACGCACATCTACACAAATTCGATTGCGCTCCAGTCCAAAACAATGCATTTTCTGCAATATATGCTGAACCGAAAGGAAAAACCCGCCAGAATCCGTTGCATCCCGCCCTATCCCTATTCAACGCGATAGGAGCTTGCGTGTACAACCCTTCGCAAGTTACCAAGGGTATGTTGCCAATTCAGGCCTCGGCAGTCACCCGCGCCCAGCTCCTTGCAACTTCTTTCAGCTCAACGTGTTCCACTGCCGGCGCTTGGCCGAGGCCCAACCCTCTTTGGTCATCTGCCGGCTTCGCGCAACGGAAAGGGAATCCGCCGGAACTTCCCGCGTGATACAAGATCCGGCGCCAATGTACGCCCCATCGCCAATCGTTACCGGAGCCACCAGCGTCGAGTCGCTGCCCACAAACGCCCCTTCGCCGATGGTGGTGACATGCTTGTGTACCCCGTCATAGTTGCAGGTGATCACGCCGGCGCCGATATTCGATCCCGCGCCCACCACCGCGTCGCCCAGGTAGCTCAGATGGTTGGCCTTCGCGCCTTTTCCCAGCCGCGCCTTTTTGGTCTCGACAAAGTTCCCGACGTGCGCTTCTTCGCCAATTTCGCTCCCCGGCCGCAAATGCGCAAACGGCCCGATCTTTGCCCCAATGCCAATCTCCGAATCCGTTACGATGCAGCTCTGACGGATAAGGACACTATCGGCAAGTATCGAGTTCTCAATGACCGTCCCCGAGCGAATGACGCAATCGGACCCGATCCGCGTCCGCCCCAGCAACTGAACCCCCGGCTCAATCACCGTGTCCGCGCCTACTTCCACCTCCGGGTCGATCACGCAGGTCTCCGGCCGAAAGATCGTCACGCCGCCCAGCATCAGCCGCTGCGCCGCGCGCGCGCGAAGCACGGCGTCCATGGCCATCAACTCCGGGATCGTCCGCGCGCCCAGCACTTCCACAGGGTCGTACGCTTCGACGGGCATAACTTTATGCGCGGCCGCCTCCAGACTCGCCGTAAGCATCGCCTGAGAACCCGCGCTCAGCGGCTCGGGAATCTGGCTCGCGCCCATCAGAGGCCGTACCGTCGCAGCCCGGAAGGCAAAAATTCCAGTAGACTTCCCTTCCGCGACCAAGGCCACCATCGCCGCATCCTCAAGCCGCAGCGCGTGGAGCAACCTCTCGATCGTCTCGGGACGCATCAGCGCCAAATCTCCCGGCAGCACCACCACCTCGCGATAGTTGGAGATCGCCTCCAGCGTGACCTCACGCGCAATTTGTCGCAATCCTGTTCCCGCCAGGGCCGTCGTCACCGGCCGCTCATGCTCGCCGGCCGCCACAAAGATATGTCCGGGGGCAACAACCGCCTCAGCCGCGGACGCCATATGGGCCACCAGCGGCTTGCCGCCAACAGTATGCAGCGCTTTTAGCCGCTTCGATCCCCACGCCGCGCCGCTCTCCGTCGCTAAAATTACAATCGCCAGACTCAATCCATCCACCTCACGCAAAATCTCCTACCTTAAAGAAGCTAAGCGGCGTCCCATTCCCCGTCAATTCGCCTTGCCGATTCTCACGAGATTCATCGAACCGCCGCATAGCGCGCTCCGTATCCTAGCGCAACAGGAGACTCCGAAAATGCGCCGTTTAACTGTATGGCTGGTTCGCACCCTGGGAATAGCAATGGGGACGGCCGTGCTCATTGCCGCCATCGCCATCGGTCTTTTGGTGCTTTGGCCGCTCCGCTCCCCTCACCCCGCCGTGCACCGCGGCCATGGAACGATCGCCATTGAGCACGCGCGCATCTACGTCTCGCCCACCGAGCCGCCGATCCCCGACGGCACAGTGCTCATCGTCGACGGCCAACTCGCCTCCGTCGGAACCGACATCGCCATTCCGGCCGAAGCCACAATCCTTCCCTGCAATCGCTGCGTCGTCACCGCCGGCTTCTGGAACGCGCATATTCACTTTACCCAGAGCAAATGGGCCGGCGCGGAATGGAAATCCGCTGCCCAGCTCAACGCGCAATTGACGGACATGCTGACCAGCCGCGGCTTTACCACCGTCGTCGACTGCGGCTCCAACCTCAGCGATACGCTGCCCATTCGCCGCCGCATCGAGAGCGGGGAACTCGCCGGCCCGCAGATCCTCACGGCCGGCGCCGCGCTCTACCCGCCCCACGGCATCCCCTTCTACCTGGTCGACACCCTGCCCCACTGGCTGCTCTACGTCATGCCCCAGCCAGACACCCCCGCCCAAGCCGTAAAAGACGTGCAGCGCAATCTTGACGCCGGCGCGGACATTACCAAGCTCTTCACCGGCTCCTGGGTCGCCCGCGGCTCAAAACATGTTGTCCTGCCCATGCCGCTGGACATCGCCACAGCCGCCGTCGAACGCTCCCACCTCGACGGCCACCTGGTCTTCGCCCACCCGTCCGACCTCGCCGGCACTCAGGTCGCCATCCAATCCGGAGTCGACGTCCTGGCCCACGCGCCCGACGCCCCTGAAGGCATCGACCAGCAGCTTTTTGACACCATGATCCACCGGAACATGGCCATGATCCCCACGCTCAAAATGTTTGCCACTACCGTCACCAAAAAAACCGCGTATCTCGACCCCATCTACGCCGAAGTCCGCCAATTCCATGCCTTGGGCGGACAACTGATCTTCGGCACCGACGTTGGCTACATGACCGATTACTCCACCGACGACGAATTCGCCGCGCTCGGCAAGAGCGGCCTCAACGCCATGGACATCCTCGCCATGCTCACCGTGAACCCCGCCAGCCGCTTCGGCGTCTCCAGCCAGAAAGGCACTGTAACCCCCGGCAAACTCGCCGACCTGACCATCCTCGACGCGGACCCAGCGCAGGACCTGCAAAACTTCGCCAAAGTCCGCATGACCATTCGCTCCGGGCAAGTCATCTACAAACGCTGACCTGCGTGGCCGCCGAAACTCATCCCGTGACTCGCACTGCGCAGCGGACTTGCCGGTCATTGCGAATTCATCATGAACTCTATCGAATCGCTTGCGGCCGCACCTTGACCCCCACCCCCACCGCCTCGTATGCTCGGGAGCGTTCGGGTTCCGTCGCGCCCAGTCAGGTCACTCATGCATCCCGCCGCAGCAATCGCCGAGCAGCCCGCCCAAGCCGCCGCGTTCCGCAACGCCCAGCCGTTGCTCGTCAAAAGCGCCGCGGTTCTGGGAGCCGGCACCATGGGCTCGCGCATCGCCGCCCATCTGGCCAACTGCGGCATCCCGGTCCTATTACTCGACATCCTCCCGGCCGGCCAGCCCCAATCGCCGAACCAACTGGCCATTGCGGCCATTGAAGCGCTGCTCAAAGCCAAACCTGCCGCCTTCGACGACCCAAACCTAGCCCGCCGCCTCACCCCTGGAAATTTCGAAGACGATCTGCCCAAGCTCGCCCAGTGCGACTGGATCATCGAAGCCGTCACCGAGAATCTCAGCATCAAGCTGGCCCTTCTCGCCCGAGTTCTGCCGCATCTCGGCCCCCGAGCCATCCTCACCACCAACACCTCCGGCTTGCCCCTTCGCCAGATCGCCGATAGCCTGGGCGAGGCGCTCACCGCATCCGCCCGCCAGCGTTGGTTTGGAACCCATTTCTTCAATCCGCCGCGCTACATGCGGCTCCTCGAAGTCATTCCGACCGCCGGCACCGATCCCGAAGTCGTAGCAGCCTTTGCCGCCTTTGCCGATCGGATGCTCGGCAAGCAAGTCGTCCTTGCACATGACACTCCGAATTTCATCGCCAACCGCGTCGGCGTCGCCAACCTGAATGCCGCGCTGACGCTGACCCTGGCGCAAGGGCTCACCGTCGAAGAAGTCGACGCGCTCACCGGCACCGTAATCGGATGGCCCAGAACCGGCACCTTCCGCCTCGCCGATATGGTCGGCATCGACATCTTAGCCCACGTAGCCGGCAATTTCAGCGAAGCCGCGGGAGACGACCCCGCACGCCGGCTCATCAAGGACATGGTCGAAAATCGCCGCCTGGGCGACAAAACCGGCCAGGGCTTTTACTGGAAATCCCGCAACGCAAAAGGCGAAGAAGAGCGACTGGCGCTCGATCTGGCCACACAGGAGTATCGCCCGCTCGAAAAAGCCAAAATTCCTGCACTGGAAGTCGCAAAAAACGTCCCAAATCTGCCTACCCGCCTGCGCCAACTGCTCAGCGCCGATCCGGCGAAGGACAAAGCCGCGGCGTTTCTCTGGCCGCTCTTGGCCAACCTATGGAACTACGCCGCCGACCGCATCGGCGAAGTCGCTGACGACGCGCCGTCGATCGACCGCGCCATCTGCGCCGGCTTCAACTGGGAAATGGGCCCCTTCGCCATGTGGGACGCGGCCGGCGTACCCAACACCGTCGAACGCTTTCGTGAGCTGAGCCTGCCCATCAGCCCACGCGTTGAAACCATGCTCGCTCAGGGGTTCACCCGTTGGTATGGCGATAACGGCGCATCCTGCTATTCCCCGATCACCGGCCAAATGGAGACGATTGCCAAAATTGCCGGCCACGCCTGCATCGCCGACTTCCGCGCAGGTAGCCAGGCCAGCAAAGGAGTCGTTCGCAAGAACGCCGGCGCGTCTCTCGTCGACCTGGGCGACAGCATCGGCTGCATCGAACTGCATTCCTCCCAAAGCGCCATCGGCGGCGACGTCGTCTCGCTGGTCAGCTCCGTTTTGAACTCGGCGAGCGACGCCGTCCGCGAATTCCGCGGCTTTGTGCTCACCAGCGACCAGGAAAACTTCTCCGTCGGCGCCAACCTGATGCAGCTCTTGCTGGCCATGCAGGAGGGCGAATGGGAAGAGGTCAACCGCGCCATTCGCAGCTTTCAGCAGATGACGGCAGCCATCAAGTTCTGCCCGCGTCCGGTGGTGGTTGCGCCTTACTCCCTTTGCCTGGGCGGCGGCACGGAGATGAGCCTCCACGCAACCGCTCGCCAGGTCCACGCAGAACTCTACATGGGACTGGTCGAGGCCGGCGTCGGCCTCATCCCCGGGGGCGGCGGAACGAAAGAAATGGCGCTGCGAGCCTGCGATCTGGCGTTGGCCATCGTTCCGCCCGAGCCGAAAGACCCTCCTTCAAAATTTGCCCAGTCCGGTGAATACGCCACGGCGCTCAAGCGCGCGCTTGAAACCATCGCCATGGCCAAAGTCTCCACCTCAGCGGCCGAAGCTCGCAATCTGGGCCTGCTGGCGCCGCAGGATCGGGTGACGCGCAACCGCAACCGGCTGTTGCTCGACGCCAAAGCGCAGGCGAGTCTTTTGGCCGATCAGGGCTACGTTGCCCCCCTTCCGAGAGCTGACATTCCAGTCGCCGGAACTGGAGCTTTGGCGATGCTTGAGACTGGTATTTTCCTCATGGGCGAGGCAGGATATGCCTCGGAGCACGATCGAAAAGTGGCGCGCAAGGCCGCGTATGTCCTTTGCGGAGGCAAACTTACGCCGGGAAGCCCGGTTTCGGAACAATATGTGCTGGACCTGGAGCGGGAGGCTTTCCTCTCGCTTTGCGGCGAACGGAAAACGCAGGAACGCATCGCTTTTACTCTGAAAACCGGAAAGCCGTTGAGGAATTGATCGATGCGTATCCGGTTTCCCGTCCTGGCGACAATTTTTATGGCTGGATTCCCGCCTTTCGCTTTGCTCGCGCAGAGTCCGGACCCGCTGGTGCAGACGGGGAAAATCGAAATCGATGGGAAAATGACGCCGTATCTCATTCGCAATCTCCCAGTTAGCTCCTTTCCTGATCTGCCCGCGCCGGTCGCGGATACACTCACCGCGAGAGGCTGCCTGATTCCGCAGAGCTACGAAGCGCGTCGGCCGGAGAACGTCATCCACGCCAGTCTGGAGAGTGCCGGTTCGAGTGACTGGGCAGTCCTGTGCGCCGCCCAGGGCAAGGTTTCGCTGCTCGTCTTCTTCGCCAGCGCGTCCGCAGATAAACCCATTGTTTTGACGGCGTTCACCGAAACCGACCGGCTGCAAGCGCACGATGCCAGCGGGCAATTGGGATTCAACTGGGGCATCGATCCGGCCAGCCCCAAGCGCATGCACGACGTACAAGCCGGGCTCACCCACCGGTCGCCGCTACCCGACCATGACTGCCTCGCGGACACGACTTTGGATCGCCAGACGGTCTACCGGCTCTATCGCGACGGCGCCTGGGAAACCGTAGCAACCGAATAGAACCGATTGAGCATCAAGGAGTTGCATCCATGCCGGAAGCTGTCATCGTGAGTGCGGTGCGAACCGCGGTAGGCCGTTCCGGCAAAGGCGTTTTCGCGACCACTCGTCCGGACGATCTGGGCGCGGCCGCAGTGCGAGGCGCGCTGGATCGGGTGCAAGCGCTTGATTCCAAAGAGATTGGCGATTTAGTGCTAGGCTGCGCCATGCCCGAGGGCGAGCAGGGCTGGAATCTGGCGCGGACGGTGGTTTTGCGAGCTGGGCTTCCGGTCGAAATAGGCGGTGTGACCGTGAACCGGCTCTGCGCTTCCGGCCTTGAAGCCGTGGCGCAGGCGGCGTATCAGGTCGATTCTGGAAGAGTTACGGCCGTCGTGGCGGCCGGAGCGGAATCCATGAGCCTGATCCCGATGAGCGGCAACAAGCCGAGCCCCAATCCGTGGTTGGCCGAGCATTACCCGCACGCTCTACTTACCATGGGACTTACGGCCGAGCGCGTGGCGCGGCGTTACGGCGTTTCCCGGGAAGATCAGGACGCATTTGCTCTGGAAAGCCACAAAAAGGCGCTGGCGGCACAAAAAGCCGGCAGGTTTTCCGCTGAAATTGTGCCGTTTCGAGTGACGGCCGCGTCCCCGAACGGCAAACCAGGCAAGCCGCAAATAAAAGAAACAATTGTGGATACGGACGAAGGGCCGCGTGCCGATACTTCCCTTGAAGCGCTGGCCAGGCTGAAACCGGCGTTTCATGCCTCCGGGACGGTCACCGCCGGAAATTCTTCCCAGACCTCGGACGGAGCGGCGGCGGCCGTCTTGATGTCGGCTTCGAGGGCAAAGGAGTTAGGGATTCAGCCGATAGCGCGGCTGGTCACCTACGCCACCGCTGGATGCCTGCCGGAAGAGATGGGCGCGGGACCGATTTTTGCCATTCCGAAGGCGTTGAAACAGGCTGGGCTGACGCGCAACGATATCGGCTTAATGGAGTTGAATGAGGCATTTGCGGCGCAGGCGCTGGCAGTGATTCGCGAGCTCGATCTCGATCCGGAACGGGTCAACGTCAACGGCGGGGCCATCTCTTTGGGGCATCCGCTGGGCTGTACCGGAGCGAAGCTGACTGCTTCGATCCTCGCGGAAATGCAGCGGCGGAGGGTGCGTTACGGGATGGTGACCATGTGCGTGGGCGGTGGAATGGGAGCGGCTGGAATCTTCGAGCGGCTGTGAGGCGTTCTCGCGCTGCGCAATCCACGCGTATCGGCGCGTCATCGGCGTGATGCACTGCGCAATCGGTGCGGAGCCCATGCAAAAAGGCAGGAGCCAAGGGGCACCCTGCCTTTTCGATTTGAATCGGGAGAAGCTTACTTAGAGGCTTTAGCAGCCTTGGGGGCTTTGGCCGGGGCACCCGCAACGGGAGCAGCGGTCGCGAGCGTCTTGAGGCGCGCGTTGAGGCGGCTCTTGTAGCGGGAGACGGTGTTCTTGTGAAGAACGCCCTTCTGCACGCTCTTGTCGAGGGCCGAAACGGTGGACTTGAACTGGGTCTGGGCGGCGGCGACATCGCCTTTGGCGATGGCTTCGCGCATGAGGCGCAGGCTGCCGCGAACGCGGGTGCGGTTGGCGCGGTTGACTTCCGTCTTGACGACGGTCTGACGAGCGCGCTTGAGGGACGAGACGTGATTTGCCATGGTCGGTGCTGATCCTTTGTATTTCCCGCGGTGGGGTTTTGAGAATCCCCGCTGCCGGGGTGGGATGCGTGGCCAGGTAGAGCTTCAACCGCATCCCTTCGCAATTCCCTAGTCTACGCGAAGGCGGGTTTGGGGTCAATTGCGGAAGTTCGCGGCCAACGCAAGGCGGGTCGCTGACGGTGACGCGGTATGCAAATCCGACCGGTACATACAGAAGCGAGCCGCAGACCTTCGTGGAAGATCTGCGGCTCGTCCTTTTAGGTTGCTCTCTACTTCCCGGCGCCGGTGAGAGTGACGGATTGCGGTGAGGCCGATCCGTTGTCGGTGATGGTGAGTTTTGCGGTAAAGCTGGCCGCGGTGGCCGGTTTGAAGGCGACGTAGACGGTGCAGCTTGCCGCAGGGGCCAGGGTGGTGGTGCAGGTGTTGAGCTCTTCGAAGTCCGTGGGGTTGGTTCCAGTGAGCGCGATGGAAGTCAAATCGAGGGTCGCGGCACCGGAGTTGGTGAGTGTAACTGGCACGGCCTCCGAAGTCGTGGCGTGGGTGGTGGTCGGGAAGGCGATGCTGGTGACGCTCAGCTTGACCGACGGGGCTGACGTGCCGGTGCCGGACAGAGTGACTTTCTGCGGCGAGCCGGTGGCGTTGTCAGTGACGCTGAGCGTGGCGCTGAGCGCTGAGGCCGAGGCTGGGTCGAAGGCGACGTAGATGGAGCAGGAGGCGGAGGCGGCGAGCGTGGTCCCGCAGTTGTTGATCTGCGGGAAGGAGCCGGTGCCGGGCCCTCCCACGGCAATCGAGCTGAGGGTTACGGAGACCGAGCCGGTGTTTTTTAGGGTAACGATCTGAGCGTCGGAGGTTGAGCCGACGATGGCGTCGCCGAAGGCCAGGGTTCCGGGCGTCAGCGTCACGGTGGGCGTTGAGGAGGAGGTTCCGGTGCCGGTGAGGGCTACGGTTTGCGGAGTTCCGCTGGCATTGTCGGCGATCGAGAGGCTGGCGGTTAAGGCTCCGGCTGCCGCTGGTTTGAATTCAACCGAGACGGTGCAGGTAGCGGCGGCGGCCAGCGTTGCGCCGCAGGTGGTGGCCGACTTCAGGAAAGAGCTGGCGTTGGTTCCG
>Ga0116231_10014825_pt1 | contig 10308 bp, 6 predicted proteins | sample S1TSphgellanicum_2_FD_89695 | JGI IMG/M metagenome (GOLD analysis project Ga0116231, IMG submission 89695) | Host-associated microbial communities from peat moss isolated from Minnesota, USA - S1T2_Fd - Sphagnum magellanicum MG | ecosystem: Host-associated > Plants > Peat moss > Unclassified... | reverse complement strand
GCGGCATCAACGGCTCGAGTACCGCCCACTCCGCATCGGTCAGATCGCTGGGGTAAGCTCGTCGTTCAGGCATGCTTGGTTGCTTCGACCTGAACGGCTTTTAAGACTTTTTGAACAACCTCTTACGATGCTAACCCGACACTGAACGCTCGTTCACAACTCTCGCCAGTGACAATTTCGTCGATTACTGCGACACGCCCATATTGCATTGAGCATCTGGAAAAAGAAATCGGCACACAAAAGCTTTCATTATTTTCGTCACCTGCTCCCGATAAATATGAAACAAATCGAAGCCTTGCCGAAAAGCAACGAAATGGATGCCTTGTCTTTCAATGGGAAAAAATCAACGAAGAGAATGGCGCAAAGGTTTATTACGCACAGGTATGGCTCCCGGAAGCAAAGCAACCGATTCTGAATGAACGTGATGGATATGGTTCATCACTTGAGCGACAGAGCAAGGTAAACGTTGCTCTAAGTGCGTTTGACGAACGTGATAATCTGGTTTCTCTTGTGCAAGAAACTGATGATCCGTTAGTTGCTGCAGAAGCTCGATTTGATGGAGAAAACTTCTTTTAAACGCATTATTGATTAGTCATCAGGAGCGCCAAGATAAAAATGTTTCTTCATATTCGACGCTCCAACGATATTACGGGTTGTCACTGGGTCTTCGATGCTTGCATGAGACCTAAGGAAAACAACTTGTATCGCTTACCTAAGTCTCGCCGCTATCACGTGATGGAAGCGTCAGCATCCATCATTCCCGTGCCGACAAGAAGCTCTAGGGTCATGCAATCGAACAATACTTATTCTTCCCAAAACGGGGTTTCTCGTTTCGTGAATGTTTGCGGGGACGCAGCAGTCCATATGCTAAAAGCATGCCAAGGCCTGTGATATGCTCGGGTCTTCATGCTCCGTGAGGCTACCATGCGTCGAACTATCGTCGTGCATAATACATATGCATTGAATTCCATTCGACTTAACCTTGCTCAACAAGGCACGGTTGGCTGCGCGGTCATGACTATCGAAGCTCTCGCAGCACGCTTAGCAGGCGGCTTCTTACAACCCATTATGGCCAAGGACGTACTTGAAGCAGTACCGCTCGCCATTGCTGAATCCACCGGTGAGCTCGATGCGATCGCTCAGCTTCCCGGCTTTCGCCGAGCAGTTGCAGCCACGCTTCGCAAAGCGTGGGATGCAGGCCTCAACCTTGAGCAGTGCATGCATACCAGCACTGAACTACATCAGCAGGCACGCTTTGCATCGCTTGCTGCCATTGAACAGCGTATCCTCAAAACGCTGCCGCCATCGATGTGTACTCCGCAAGCACTCGTCACCACCGCACTCGAACGCGTTGCGCATGCCTCAACTCTCTTTGGAACGATTGAGGTACAAGGACATACCGACCTTGCGCCGGTGTGGCGTCCCTTGCTTGCTGCAATTGCTCAATCAACAACCGTTCGTTGGATGGCCGGACCACGTTCTGTTCCAAGCTGGCTTTCGGCAACATCCGTCGAGGTTCTCCGTTCAGAAGCCTTAACGCCAGTCGTCGCCGCCGAGAGCTGTGCCAATCCACGTCATGAAGTGCTCGAAGCCTTTCGTTGGGCTCGTGAGCTCATCACAGAGCATGGCGTTCATCCCAGTCAGATTGCCATTGCGGCGGCATCCACTGAGCACTGGGACGATGAGGTGGCTGCATTCGACGCGACTTCAGACGTACCGATTTTTGCCGTGCAAGGGCAACGTGCCGTGCGAACCCTCGATGGGCAAATGGCAGCCGCTCTTGCAGAGCTCATGTTGGCAGGTGTCAGTCGAACACGTATGATGCGTTTCGTTGATCTCATACGCCGCAACAATCCACGGTTTTCCGGCATTACCAGGCAATGGACGGCGACGCTTCCCAAAGATGCTCCGCTACTCAGCCGTGAAAGCTGGCATGCAGCCTTTGCTTCACACGAGCCTCATGCAGAAGCCGAACTTGTTTTTGAAATTGTCGACACCGTTGCACTCGGTCACGCTCATGCGGAAACAATCGGCAGCGCTCTGCTTCCAACGGTTGCGCTTGCCCTATGGCAACGTGCATTGCTTGAAGGCCCATCTGAAGCTCTTGATGCGACCTTGCTCAACCTCCGTGTTTCAGAAACCGCGACCGAACGGACTTCACCGGAATCATCCGTGTTGTGGTGCCCAGCATCCGTCCTGGCATCGCAGCCACGAGCCTACGTCCGCCTTCTAGGGCTCACGTCCCGCGCATGGCCACGTAGCGCACAAGAAGACCCGCTCTTACCTAATCACATCGTGCCCTCAGAGCAACTTGAACCGCTTCCGGTGCATCTCGCCGATCGGCGTGATTTTGCAACGATCTGTGCAACGACCTCACACGCTATTGTCTGCTCACGCTCGCGGCGCAACGCAGACGGACGCATCAATGGGGCATCACCGCTCTGGCCGCATGATGTCCCGCAAACGGCATTACGCGGAACACGCACAGCGCGGCATGCAGCAAGCGCAGCCGATCGCCACTATTCGTGCATTGATGATTTTGCAAACACTCCCATTGCAACTTCCGCTATAACCGCCTGGCGAAATTGGCATCTACACGACGTGACGTCTCACGATGGAATACTGCCGGAAAATCACCCGATTATTGCGCTCGCATTGAATCGAGAACAATCAGCATCGTCATTACAGATGCTTTTACGTGATCCCATTGGATATGTATGGACGTATGGTTTTAGTTGGCGTGTTCCGGAAGAAATTGAAGAACCACTCACGTTCCAAGCGAACACCTTCGGTGTTCTTCTCCATGCCGTATTGGAACGCGCGATTCAGCGCGACGGCACGCCATTGCTTGATAAAGCGATACATGATATTGCTGCGATCTGGGAAGCCAGTGTGCCAATACCTCCGCCAATTTTATGGCGCTATGCACTCCGTGAAGTTCGCGAGCTTGCTGAAGCAGCATTGACCTGCGATATTGTTCCATTACCCGGACAACGAAGCTGGTCTGAAGTTGCCTTTGGCAGCAAAGAAAAGACACTTGAACATACGGACCTTCCCTGGGATCCAACAAGCACCGTATATATTGGGAACACGGCAATGCGCATTACCGGTCGCATTGATCGTATTGATCTCTCCGGTGATGGAAAGATTGCGCGAGTAACCGATTATAAATCAGGAAAAACACCAATTACCGCAGAGACGATTCTTAGCGGTGGTCGCGAAATACAGCGATGTATTTACGCGAATGTCGTGAAGAGTGTCTTGCCGGAAGTCGAACATGTTGAGTCCCAGTTGCTCTTTCCGCGAGCGACTGCCAAGAAAAAACCGATGACCTATCCGCTCGCCGACACAAGTGCTGTGCTCGGAACACTCATCGAATATATTCAGACGGCACAACGTCTTGCCTCACGTGGAGTTACCCTTCCGGGATTTGCAGAAAATGCAAATGGCGAGTTCGATCTCGATGATGAACGCTGTTTCGCACTTCCGGCTGGAGCTCAGCGCTGGTATTTTGACCGGAAATTCGAGAGCTTTTCAACGCATCTTGCTGAGTTAGTCGAACTCTGGGCGACACCATGACAAATGTTGCCCACGTAAATTCCATGCCGGAACTTGCGGATATTGATGCAAGACGACGTGCGCTGCTCGAGCATGATCGCACGCTTCTTGTCGAAGCTGGAGCCGGTAGCGGTAAGACGGCATTACTTGCCGGACGCATTGCGATGATGTTTGCATCAGGAATTGCACCACGTGATGTCACCGCAATTACCTTTACCGAAGCAGCGGCAAGCGAATTGCGAGAACGCGTCACAAGCTACGTTGAGAAACTCGCGAGAAACGATGTTCCTCGCGAGATCTCACTCGTTCTCCCAGATGGATTAAGCGACGATCAACGCGCCGCAATTGCAACAGCGCGAAACGAACTTGATGCGTTTACGTGTACGACCATACATGGATTTTGCCAAAAGATTCTTGCTCCATATCCGGTAGAAGCACAACTTGATCCAGGAGCGACCATTATCGAAGCTGCCCGCAATGAGTTTGTGCGCGATGATCTCGTCACACAATGGCTTGCAGAACGATTTGGCCGTCCATCACAACGAGGCAACAATGCACCGGCACCAATTGAAGACGACATTTTCGTCGCGCTGTTGGAAGCGCAAGGGCTTGATCTGGTGAACTGGCTGCGAGACGCTGCCACCTTTTTATGTGAGCACCATGAACTGCGAGCAATACGCGCAGAAGACCCGCAACCGATTGCGCAAGCCCTAGGTGAAGCAATTCAAGAGTTTGCTGATTGGTACAACGCATGCGGTATCACAGAAGAGAAGACCAGCGGCTATCTACGAGATCTCTTAGCATTCCGAGACCTTCTTCTCACTCAGGTTGAGCAGCCGCTCACATCAACTCAACTCATTGCATATCTTCGGCACGAGCATCCTAGTCCTCGATTAAGTAGCGACGCAAACTTTCGTCTGTATCGCTGCAAAACGAACTGGGAAAAAGCAGCGGTTGCTTCAGGACGATCCAAGCCTGACGGAACAGCCTTAAACATGATCGCAACTCAAAAATATGAGCAGTGTGCCGAGCTCTATCCGTTGTGGTGTGGTCGCATTGTTGACGCAGCCGTAGAGCGTATTGTTCGTGAATTCACCTCGCTGCGTGAAGCGTATAAGGAATATAAACGCCGCATCGCCGCCCTGGATTTCAACGACCTCCTAACCCATGCGCGCGATCTCGTTGTTCGGAATGCACAAGTACGTCAAGCTCTCGCACTGCGTTATCCGCGCATTTTAGTTGACGAATTTCAAGACACGGATCCGATTCAAGCCGAACTTCTCTGGTATCTCTGTGCTGAATCACCGCACACCAGCACACCGTGGCCTGAACTAACACTTCGTGACGGTAGCCTGTTTATTGTCGGTGATCCCAAACAAGCGATTTATCGCTTTCGTGGCGCTGATATCACGATTTATCTCAAGGCAAAAGAATCGCTCTGTGCGCGCCACGACGATGCCGTGCTTGAGATTCATGCAAATTTCCGTTCTGATGCACGCATTCTTGATTTTGTAAATACACATTTCTCGCAACTGCTTGATGCACCTGAGCAAATTGGATACACTCCGCTTCTTGCGGCTTTGGAATGCGACACAACACGCCAAGCCGTTGTGGCATTCGACATTTCGCTTGATGATGAACATCGCAACGCAAACGGTAAACTCATTTCAGCTCAGGTACGGAGACAAGAAGCACGCAGCGTCGCAGAGACGGTCGCGATTTTACTGAGCGAAGCAACCTTCCCCGATCGCCATACGCGACAAGAGCGCCCATGCCGTCCCGGGGATATAGCTCTTCTTTCAGCAACGGGAACCGAACTCTGGATTTATGAGCGAGAGTTGACGGAACTGGGCATTCCAATTGCAAGCCAAGCCGGGAAGGGCTTCTTCCATCGGCAAGAAGTGCAAGACCTCATTGCGCTTGTTAGAGCCCTCAGCGATCAGCGCGATACCCTCGCATTCGGAGCCTTCTTACGCGGGCCGCTGCTCGGGTTAACCGAAGAGTCGATTGCTGATGCCGTGATGGAATGTCATGCAATTGAGCAGCCGCTCACGTTGTGGACCCCACCGATTACCATCTCGCATGAGCTCTTACGCGGCCACTTGATCAAGCTGCAATACCTGGCTCGGAAAGCACGTACAACCACACCTTACCAGCTCTTAGCTGAAGCAATGGAAATCCTCGACGTACGTGCCTTGCTGCAGCTTCGCGATGGCCGCAACAGCGAACGAAGCCTTGCAAACATTGATTCGCTTTTAACGATGTCCAAAGAATACGATGTACGAGGGATTGCTGTTTTCGCACGAGCCCTTCACGAGCGTTGGCTTGACAGCGAACGTTTCGAAGAAGGCCGGGTTGATGAACAACAAGACGCTGTTTTTCTCTCAACAATTCATGCATCAAAGGGACTTGAATGGCCGATTGTTATCCCCATTAATTCCGGCACGGAGAAGAAAGCGCGGAGTGATCTCTTTCTTCATCGACGCAGCGATGCAACGGCCCATTTTAAAGTATTAGGAGAAGCAAGTAGTGACTTTGCCAAGGTTAAGGAAGCGATAAAACAAGAAGAGCAAAACGAAAACATACGCCTCTGGTACGTTGCGCTAACACGTGCGAGAAATACCTTGGTATTGCCTCGTCCAAATGAACGCATGGATGGGGATCAATTGGGCATGCTCAACCTTGACCTCGATGGGCTCAGTACAATTGAGGGCATTGCAAAACGATATCACGCGAATCCATCTAAACAAACGTGCGCACAAAACCTTGAAACATGGGAACGCCAAGCGCGCGATATTGCGGCACTACGTAAAACGGTAACCATGCATTACCCAAGTCGAGCAGATGAAAAAATAGCGGAAACTTCAAGCGATGATACCGATTTTGTTTATTTCACAAATGAACAAGAAATCGGACAGCCCTCGCATGATGCTGATAGTGCGAGTAGCGATGCACGCGTTTCAATTCAAGGAGGTCGTATCCGTGGCATTGTGCTTCATAAATTAATTGAAGAGATTATAACCGGTGAGCTTACCGAGGAGCAAAGTACGGTTATCGCACGCGCAAAAATATTGTTAGGACAGCTTGGATTTTCGTCACAAAACAACCCAAACGACGGGGTATCAGCAGACGAGCTTGCGCAATGCGTGGAACGTACATTCGCGCTTCCGCAGATCAAAGCAGTGCGCGATCGACTTTCAGCTGAGGTTCCAGTCTTTGCATCAAAAGAGACTGATCGAGGAATGTCAGTTACTTCGGGAGTGATTGACGCGATAGTGAGAGCTCAAGATGGATCAGTAGAGATGGTCATTGACTGGAAAAGCGATGTAAACCCTGATCCGAAAATAATTGAGCATTATCAGGCTCAAATTCGTGAATATATCCATGCGACAAATGCGCAACATGGGCTGATAGTATTCAGCACAATTGGTATAACTGTGAATCTAGGCAAAGGGATTGTATGATTGTGAAACTCCAATATAGCCATCCTTCTCCTCGACGCATTGAAAGATCAGAATGACAAATCGATCTGCAAATGCTGCTATCAAGGGGTATTTTTATCAGTTTGATCACACAATCATGCATATATTGTCCGCGACACGTTTAGATGCCACTATCACCGTCGAAGGTATAGAAGACATCGACTTATTAGACGGCGATGAAACCACGCTAGTTCAATGCAAGTATTATGAAGGAACCGATTATAATCATTCGGCGATTCGCGACGCCGTTATCAATTTATTGCGTCATTACCACAGCAACGGTTGCAGAATTTCAAATAAATTTAAATACAGCATTTATGGGCATTATAAATCCGGACAAGAAAAATTGCCAGCACAGATCGATACTGCTTTTTTAAAAGAAAAATTTCTTACCTATAGAAAAAATGGTAGATCGTATATCATTCATGACGAGCTACAACTCGACGATCAAAAACTAGAAGTATTTATCTCGGTTTTGCGAATCGACCTTCGCGCAGACGCTTATTCACAACAGCAGGAAAACGTAGGAAAGTTAATTTCCGAGAATATTGCAGGGTGCCAAGGGGACGATGCGCATGATTTTTATTACCCTATTGCGTTCAATATCATTCAGAAATTGGCAGTGTCTAAAAATGAGTCTGATCGGAAAATTACAAAAGCTCAATTTTTGTCAACAATCAACAAAAAAGAAGACATCTTTAACACATGGCTTCATCGGAAATTTGGTGATGACTATTATGTGCGCCTCCTTAGAAAAAAAATCTTCCCATCCAGAAGTTTAAAAATGACAAAAATGGCTCGCATTTTTGTCATAGATGTGACTGGCGATTTTAATGTCGCTAACACAGCAACTCTTGTTTCTAAGATTGGCACAACATTCTCTCATAAAGAACATAGACACACCCCTGTGGAAGATCGGTTTTGTCCTTTTCTTCTTTTACGGGGGGTGAATCGCTCTGAATTAATTGCGTTAAAAACGCAATTGCGTAAATCAGGAATAAAATTTTCCGATGGACATGAGTTTGATGGTTCAGATTTTTCGGCGCAAAGCTTGACCGAGCCAGTGACAAAGGGAAAATTGGTCACGTTGAAGTTTATACCAGCAATCGGTCAACTGAGTACAGTCATTGAATTAATCAATGGTGTTCCCGTGGAAATATTTGATTTTTTCAAGAACAGTCCGATAGCCAGTGATGGCACTGTACACCACAAAATAAAAATAGATTCCATTTCTACGATTAGCGAGGTTCTCAAGTGAGCAGTGGTAATCAATGCAAAGCCGAAGTCATTGCAGTGTTTCCAGACAAAATCCGAATATCGGTAGATGATATAGCTGGTTTCTCTGATGGAGAACATCTCAGGGTTGGATCATATTTGCGCGTGACGGACAATGATTCATGTGCTCTTATTGCAATTATTGAAAACTTCAGCATAGAGGTGAACGAGCAGGCAAAACGGCGACATGTGATTGAAGCGTTACCGCTAGGAATAATTCGCGATGAGAAATTCGTTCGAGGTGGAGATACTTTGACGATCCCACCGACTGGCGTTTATCCGGCGACCACAGAAGATATAAATAAAATATTCGAAGAATCAATAGAAAAAGAAAAGAAATTCTTGTTTGCAACGTTGGTGTCTAACGCCAACGTAAAAGTTCCAGTGGATGGAAATAAATTCTTTAACAAGCATATTGCAATTGTTGGGTCAACAGGTGCCGGGAAATCTCATGCAATCGCACGAATTATACAGAGCGCTGTGCTTGCAAAAGATGACGCTGCATTTTCATTAAACAATTCGCATATAGTCATATTCGACATTCATTCGGAGTATGCCAGTGCTTTCCCAGAATCGAATTTAGTTAACATTGACAATCTAAAACTCCCGTACTGGCTGTTAAACAGCGAAGAGCTTGAAGAAATACTTCTTGATACAGGTGAAAGGGATAATTACAATCAGTCTTCAGTCTTTCGTAATCTTGTGACAGAAAATAAAAAAAGGCATAATCCAGATGTTTCTTTGGTTTATTATGATAGTCCCTTGAAATTCAACGTTGAAGAAGTACTAAACGGCCTATTTAACATAAAAAATGAAACGCTGAATTTCAAGGATGCATCTCGATGCATGATTGTAGATCCTTCATATGTATTGTTGCCAGAAGGAAAAACGGATCCAACCCACGGCATTCAATTAACCGAAGCTCAACGCATGGAAAAGTATTTTGCGGGTCGACATACATTTCATACGACGAAAGCTCAAAGCATCACAAATGGCAGTTACGCAGATGGTTCCCTTGACAAATTTTTTGTACGATTTGAATCTAAGGTGGCACAAGACCGTCTAAGCTTTTTATTTGGTCCTTCCGCTGCCAATGCAACGCTTGAAGGAACAATCAAATCTTTAATTGGTTACGATGAAAAAAAATCAAATGTAACGGTAATTGATCTAAGTGGCGTGCCATTTGAAGTTCTAAGCATTACGGTTTCTTTAATTTCTCGCCTTTTGTTCGAGTATGGTTATTATTATAAAGTAATCCGTAGCGGCAACGGTGAAAAGATTAACAACGATGCGCCGATATTGCTTGTTTTCGAAGAAGCTCATAAATATGTCCCGAACAGTGATTTGGCAAAATACAGAGCGTCTAAATTATCAATCGAACGCATTGCTAAAGAAGGGCGAAAATACGGCGTAACTCTTTTATTATCTAGCCAGCGACCATCTGAAATATCTGAAACAATCTTTTCACAGTGCAGCAACTTCATCGCAATGAGGCTTACAAATCCTAATGATCAAAACTATGTTGCACGTCTTCTACCCGATACTTTAGGGAATCTGAGCGATAAGCTGCCGACCCTTAGCGCCGGAGAAGCATTGCTGATCGGAGAGGCTGTCGTTATGCCTTCTCTTGTTCGGCTTGAGCTTTGCGACCCAGAACCATCATCTCATGATATAGCATATTATGAGCTATGGAAAAAACAATGGAAAGATATAAACTTTGAAAAAATCTCAAAAAAATGGCTCAAAGAATAGAGAGCTCTCAGTCGATGTCAAAGCCTGATTTTTTCATATTCGTCGAGAGCCGCTTCCTCGCCGCGACGATCATACAACTTAGTCGTACGCGGGGATGCATGATTGGCCATTTGTTGCGCATATTAACCAGGGACAAAGTATGATTTCTTATGCGGCTGCGTAACGTAAATTTTCTTTTTGGAAAAATCCCTTGATTTTCCGAGGCATCTTTGAAAGACTATAAAGAGCAGAGCGTGCTTCT
>Ga0116231_10014824_pt1 | contig 10310 bp, 7 predicted proteins | sample S1TSphgellanicum_2_FD_89695 | JGI IMG/M metagenome (GOLD analysis project Ga0116231, IMG submission 89695) | Host-associated microbial communities from peat moss isolated from Minnesota, USA - S1T2_Fd - Sphagnum magellanicum MG | ecosystem: Host-associated > Plants > Peat moss > Unclassified... | reverse complement strand
TTTTTCACTGAAAATTAAATTAAATTGTAGCTGAAAATTTCGGAGGAATTGGAATGTGCCTTTGGTGTTGTTGGAAAGATCTTGATGAGCAGGATTTTATGAAATTCATTTGATAAGATTTGGATTCAGAATGTGGGAGATATTGATTTTTAAATGATTTCTGCAGCTGAAAATTCAAATAAATTCCAGAAAACCAAGGTTTTGCAAGGAAAAATCAGTTGAGAATGTGGTAACGCTTGAACACTTACCATTCAATTCAAGCATGATTTCCTTTCATATTTGGCTATTCAAAAAATCAATACATACATTGCGTATCAATGTTCACATGTTGAGTTTCCCTATTTTGTAATGGGTTCACACTTGGGCGAATAGCACAGGCCACACTAGTAACAGTTAAAATAGGTCATCTTCCATTAAGTTCTTCAAAAGAGAATCATATATATTAAAGTAACAGTGGTGTCTATCTGTTTGCCCGGGTAGTGCTTGGAAAATTCTTCCAGTCATAACTTCTCCAGTTATATAACTGATTCCAGAGAAAAAATAAATCAGGGGTAGTCTAATTTTTTGAGAAGCTTCCCCAAATGTAACTGACTCCAGATAAAAAAGAAATCAGGGGCAGTCTGATTTTTTTGATGCAAAAGATTTGGTACACTAGAAAAAAAATATTTAAGCCTTGGACAGCCCAGAATCTTTTTTTTTTTTTTTTGTATTGACCAAGACTACCTTTTTTTTCTTTTAACTATTGTCCATCCCGATTAAGGGGACGGATGAAATGTCCGTCCGGCTTGATGACGGGACGAATTTAGGGGAAGACCAGAAAAAAAAAATTTAGGCCTAAGACAGCCCAGAATCAATTTTTTTTTTTTTTGTATTGACCAAGACTAGCTTTTTTTACGGATGAAATGTCCGTCCGGCTTGATGACGGGACGAATTTAGGGGAAGACCAGAAAAAAAATATTTAGGCCTTGGACAGCCCATAATCTATTTTATTTTATTTTTGTATTGACCAAGATTACCTTTTTTTACGGATGAAATGTCCGTCCGGCTGGATGATCACAAAATAATAATAAAAATAGAAAAAATAAAAATAAAAAAGAAAAAAGTTAAAAGTTTCTATAAAAAATTAAAACGCTACCCAAGTTTAAAGAAACCGAAGGACTTCACAGGGGCCGAAGGTCATGGGCACCCACTAGTTTAATCAAGTTTAAAGTGACACCACCTCGGTGAACATTTCTCATAATGTGTGACCAATTGAAAACTACAATTGTTTCATGGCCTCTCTCTCACTCATTAAAGGGCTAAGCCAACAAACACCAACCAATTGAATGGGTTTTTTAATTTTTTTTCTTCAAACAAATGGACAAAATCCATTGTAGAGAGGAGAAAAACAAACAATATGGGTTGGAGGGGTTAACCCATCCCCCAAACACCATGCTAAGGCTTGAGAATTAATCCAGCACATTAATTAGCCTAGGTAATTCATAATTCCATCTAATTCCATGGCCATCTTAATATAGATGGTAAAGTGAGGGCAAAGTCTATGAAGCCTTCCAAACATTCCTTCTTAGGCTTAGGCACTTTATGAATTGTTTTTTTTCCCACTCAAGCCTATCTTAGGACAATAAATCATCAATGATCGTATAACCAATCTTGGCCAGTTAACCAGGTGGACCTAGTTATTCCAGCTCGGTTCCAATCTGGTTTTAAATTTGAACCCAGAATCAGGTCCTATTTCTAGAATTGGATGGAACAGGAACTAGAAAAGAGGGGTTCCATTATGGAACCGGATTAGAACCACCCCTCCATTATGGCATTGCAGGTAATTGGCACTGGACCTAGGGTTTGGTTCCAAATTCATTTGAGAATCAAAACCATATTGAGATTTCTTTTTAAATCTACTTCCAATTTTACGGTTTAAGGAATTTTTTTCTACTTGAAGAAGCTCAAGCTTCTTCTTCAAGTTTGTAAGGAAGCTTAAGTTGAAACTAAAATGTCTAACGTGTCTTGGAGGTAGTTGTCTGTCAACAAATAACAAGGCAAGGTTAACATGTTTATTAACAAACAAGCAACAAAATTAAGGTTGTTCATCAACGAGACACACACCCATTCAAAGGTGAAAACAATCGAAAGTGTTAGGGTTATTTGCTAGTGAAAACCATAAGGTTGATGCAATGTTTGTTGCCTAGGAAACTTAGCATAGGAGCATGATAATGTGCTATGTTCATTAAAATTTGAAAAAAGTTGAAAAATCAGGTTTAGGATTTTTTTTAAATGAAAAAAAAAATCAATTTTTTTTAATTTTTAAAATTTTAAACATGTGGCAAGTTTGGATTGGTTCCAAACTTGATTTATGGGTTTGGTAAATTACAAATGAAAAAAAAAGTTTGAATCGGACCCCCTTTAGACACGTTTATCCCGAACCTCCCAAGCTTTCCAAACACACCAAACCATCCTTAAACTTGGGAGGTTTGGAAAAATTCTCTAACAAACAGCGATGGTGATGGCACCTTACAATCCCACATACCTTTGCTTCCCTATGTGTGACCAGTGTTATTATAATGTTGGTTGATGGTGTTCTTGTTACTACACTTTTATTGATGTTGCACAACATCATGACACTAACAACCTCCATAATGTGCAACAACAACATTTCCCTCTTGCCTTTATAACTTTTGCTATTCCAATTGTTGTGTGTCTAATGACAACAATACAAAAAGAGGGAGATGGGGTTGTTGTTAGTGGGAGGGCCATTTTCTTTACTTGCTTCTTATAAATTTTTCCTCCTTTTTTTTTCATAAGCAAAACATCTGCTTCCACATTTTAGGTACACATGCCTCATTGGGGTTCAAAATTCCCAAGGAATACTATGAACACAAACCAAAATGAATAGCAATATTCCACCACTCAATGTTTAAGCAAAAGTTCAAAGTGCAAAACAAAAATTAGAAAACTTGATACTTCCAAAATTGAATGTAGTTACAACACAACATCAGATTTTTTATGGCGATTTAAAAAGATATATTCACTTGCAATGCATGAGAATCCAAGCCCAAACACAATGTTCATAAAAATTACAAAATGCATAAACACACAACAATTGTAAAAAAAAACAAGAACAAGATGTTGGAATGATGAAATTCCAAAACTAATTCATGATCTACACTAAAAGGGTTTTGATTTACATCAACAAAATAATTGGAACCTATTCACATCGAAATTGGTTCCATGGTAATCAACACTAAACTAGATTAATTAGGTTAACCTAGCGTAACATTAAACTAATTGTGACTTAATTGAGTAGCTAACATACGACACTTAACATATATATTTTTCCCTTGGAATAAAAGTTTAAATTGTTTTGGTTGTATTGTCCATTTTGATATTTTGGATGTTGGAATTGGAACCAAAGGTTGCTTGAATTGAAGGTTATGTAACTTATAACCAAAACCAATTTAACTTGAAATTTTAAAAGAAATTAGTACTTGAATCACTCCCTTGATTGAAAGATCAAAATTAGAATTCTTCCCCTAATTAAAAAACCAATATTAGAACTCAAGTCCCATATTTGAAATAAAAAGGAACCAAAACCAAAATGGGATTAGTCCCTTCAAAAATGTTAGGAACTAAATTTAGAAGTCCTCTTAAATCTAAGGAAATGGCCAACATTAAACACAACCCCTTTCGAAAATCTGCAAATAAGCATGAATGGCCTACAAGCTCAAGGGAGTTTCTTATTAAATCACTACATGTAGCCTCTTCATTTTACCATCTACTTAAAATAGGTGTTTAAGTTTAAAGACAATGGTTGCAACCAACAACCACATTTTTCTTTCCATTGTAACAATCATAAAAACTATGCACAAAGGTTTCAAGGGTTGTGAAATCACATATGGGGTAGATTGTTTTTCCATTTTTGTAAATTTGCATTCGCCAAGCATTAATAACAATAGCCTTGGGATACAAGGCCCAAATGAATCTAGCATTTTTCATCCCTCAATTCTTTCTTTTAACCCCATTCCATTTAATATTGTAATCTAGGGACAATAGTTAGTTCCCAAAAAATTCCTATTGTAAAAACTCCCTTTTATTCAACAAATTCCACCCTTTGTTAATAAAATAGTCAAGCAATGATGATCCATCTAACAAGTCCATTGTTCCAAATCAAAATTATATTATTTCACATATTTAGGTAAAAGATGAAAGGTGGTTCTACCTAAACTTTTTTTCACTATAGAGACTTGTACCTTAAACCACTTCCCCGTTACATGTAATTAATTTTATGCCATTGTTACCTTCTTTACCATTAGATTGTTGGGACTATTGTTAATATAATACATTAACAAATTCACAAAGATGACAAAATTTTCATTATTTTATGTGCAATTGGGGAAAAAGTTATTTGTGGTATACCCCACTAATCATGATATTGTACTTGTGTTTTTGATTTAAAGTTAATCCATTTTTCAACAACAATTTAATGCATGGGGAAGTGAAGTTCAAATTTCCATTTATTAGACAACTTTTTGATAATTTACTTGTGGTTCATTAATCCAAAAATATATTTGTTGAACCATGATAGGGCCTTTTTGAGCAGTTGTAATATTGATTTTTGCTAATTATTTAATTTTTGAAATGGACATAATCATGTAGTAGATGCTTGGGATTATTATAAAACTTGCAATGCATTTTTAAACAAGTATAATTGATATTCATTTGCACACCAACATCCCCTAGGATATATTTCTTCCTTATATATTACACCTTGTTTTATTTGTGTTGTCAAAACTCAACTTCATGTTAATTTAGCCTACAATTGCCACCTCAATAGACCTATAGTCTAGGGGCAACATTCACACATGCATTTTCAATCTTTCAAGTGCATTTGGGTTGAAAGTTAGAATCTACGTGATGAAAAAAATTTGGATACCATTTAGATTTGAAAAGACTTAACATGAAAATGTGTTTGGTAGTTTTTACATTAAGTGAAAATAAGTAATATAATTCTCCTCTTACATTCATTTTATAACTCATGCCATCGCCAAGGGTTTGTTAGTTGAAAAATGCAATTGATATAATATGTAATATGAAACTTTGGCAACTTGTTACCCAAAAAACTAGCAATGACTTTGTGTTCTCCATGATGTACATGACTTCAATTTTACCATTGACATGTTCAAATTAAGTTTCAAGATTGAAACAAAATCCTTAAGGATTAGCCTTTTGTGATTCACACAGTAGTGTTTCCCTTATTCGAGGTCTAAATGGATATATCAATTTTATTAGGTTTAATAAATATTGCATTAAAGATTTCCAGTAGAGCCGGGATTTTTTTGGGTAATTGCAAATATTGATGGGAATGCAACATTATATAAAAAGATTGCATAACTTCCATATATGTTTGTTATGCCACACACATTAGGTCGAAATAAATAATCAAAATTTTAAAGAAATAAATCACCAAATATTACAAAAGTTGATGTATAAAAATAAACAATATTAAACAACAACACAATTAAAACATATTACATAAACTTTAACTACATGGTTTTTGCTAAGGATAACAACACCAAGAAATTAAGGACCATGCAAAAACTAAGAAATGACATGGAACAAAACCATAGAGGTAATGAATATTCAAAGAAAGTGAAAAAAAACATTTAACAAACCATGCAAGTGAAAATGATCAAAGCAAAACAAAATCAAAAGATTAGTGAAAACCCTAATTACTATAACACTTCAAATTATATAATCACTTTGTTAATACAAAGTAATCAATAACATCACCTACTTGTGGAATTTTATGCTAGAAAGACCCATAAATAAAATAATGAAGAGGATTAATTAAAATAATAATCAATCTCAAGGATGGCAAACTCGTTTAACCATGGTTAAACTTTCATCATCATTGTTCCCCTAGGATTGAATAACTTTTGGGATATGAATGAAAATCTTTTCAACCAATAATTTGATAATAGCTTCTCACAATCTACTATAAAACAATTAACTTATAGGTATTGCATTTAATATGATGAATAAATAGTTCAACTTTGGTGAAAAGTTACGACCCAATAGTTGGCACCCATGTCCTTAATAAAAGTGTGAGGTATTTTTCCATTCTTCAACTCCTAGTTTAAACATGTGAACATATTTATACATGTGTTACTTTTGGTGGTGAGGTTCAATGTTTGGAATGGAATTATGAAATTTCATTATGATTGTGATATGCATTTGTAGTCATATGAAGGTTGAGTTGCAAGTTGATGTACTATATATGAGATATAATTTCTTTAAGTTTCGTGTTATTTTGGACAATTATATAAAGACGAATGTGTAATGAATAAGCTACTTGATCACTAAAAATAATGATGATCCAAGTAATTGTGTGAAAATAAAAGGTAGAAAAAATGGAAAGGAAAAAAAGTTGTTATACATGTTCTTTGGATTTGAACAATGCAACAAATGACTTTCACACACATGGGTGCCACCAATCCATCACTTCTTCAAATGCCATGATTTCATCCATAAATGAAAGCTAGAACCCCAACTTTTTGACTCCATTTTTTTTAATAGATTGGATGCTTTTATGCATTCTAAGATATAAAGTTTCAAAATGTTAGATTATAATAGATTTGATAATAGAAACTATAGTCACGTAAACCATATCACCATGACCATGTCATGTCTTTTAATTAAACAACCCTAGGCTTATTGGAAATATAACATCAAAGCATTTACATACACAAAATTTAAAAGCTTGCACCTTAACAATGGCAAAGATATATTACAAAAATTGAAAGCTAATTTTTAACACATTCATCAAAATGTGAGAAATCTTACATTCGACATTCATTATGGGGAACACTACAAGTTGTTATTATGACATTTTCCCCATTTAAGTTAAAAGACCTTGATTCAAATACAAAATGTTAAACTTTTCCAATTGAAAACCATTAACTTGTTAAGAAAATAATAGAAGAATTTGAAAGTGTGTTTGAGAAAGAAAGAGAGAAAGAGGATGGATTAAAGGATGAAATAAGAAAAAAAGTCTTCTCCAATTTAATGTGTTCCTTCCATATTCTACCTCGATCCCCCACTTTGATATCAATTCCCTTGATATGAACAACCTTTTGATTTACAACTTGATCCTTCTAAGCTTGATTTTCACCTTTGATCCTTCTAAAGTTAAAATCATCCCACAATAAATACTTCTTTCATTTCAACTTATTCAAAGGTAATTAACATTTAGGACAATTTATTCAAGTAAAGAATCAATTTTTTCTTACTAAACTAACTTGGGAACCCTTATTGAACACCATGTAACCCAATATGTAATATTTACTTATTTAAATACATATTTTCAAATAATAAAAATTAGGAGTTAAACATCCTAGCCACAAAATTTTCTTTAACACCATGATCTGTCATTAAATTTAAGAATTTTTTTATTATATCGAATTTAAAACATTTCATTTGAATTAATTTCATTACCATCATCCATGTTGCATTTCACCCTACTCCTAAATGTATTAGAATAAATTAAGTTCACTTCATGTGCTACACAACATCACTTGTAATTCAACATTGTTTGAAGCACATTATTTGACTTAACTAAATAACAAATGATGTTTTTGTATCCCAAGGGGCCCATGTTACATAAGTGAATGATGATAGTTTTGCAAAACATCATTGGATTTGAATTTAACACAACTTTGCATTGAAGAATAATCAATTAAATTAAACATGTACTCTTAGTTGAAATCTAGGCATCTTCATGTATGGCATTGTCAATTATCTCTCAATATTTATTGGAAGTTGAACTCACCATTGGTGATGAATTTGAAACCTTTTATAAAATCAATTACAAAAATTATGAAGTTTTGATTTTCACATTATTTTGAGTTTTCAATGAAAGTCACTATCATCGGTTGTGCAACCTTATTAATTAATTACCCTTTAATCACAAAGTCATTCATACCTTGCTTACATTTTCCATCAAATTTTCAAGGTCTTGCAACTATGAACAACTATTACATCTTAGCCTAAGAAACATAATAATTTTGGTATTTTTCCTTTTAAAGATTTTATAACAAGTTGCAACTCTTGTCTACCCATCTATTACTACAACAATTGGTGTAATTATTGTAACCAATATTGTCGATAAAAATTGAACTCCTTATGAATGCTATGTTTAATTTTCATTATTTCTAAATTGTGTGCAAGGATAATTGTTATGATGATTTTGCATTCCTACCATTAAACCTATAAATTTTCACCCATTCAAAACTAGTTCCACAAATACTAAAAAGCTTCCTTAATTGAACACATGTCAAAAAATTAATAAAACAATGGATCTTGCAACCGACCTCAAAATCCAATCTAAAACTTTCAAAACTCACTATCTACAAAAGAGGAGTGTGGAGTTTTTGTAATACCACTAAATGCATCAAAGTGAAGCTAACATTGCCTTAATGATTAAAACCATTGCACTCGTGTCAAATGTGTCAATAACACCAAACTTGACCATAATAAACAAAAAAAACCCCATGGATAAGCTATTGCCCCTTATGCATTCAAACACACTAAAAAATCAACAATAAATTTTGTTCAAATAGCCTTAAATGGAAGAAAAGACAAATAATTGAAACTAGCGCACTTGAACATGTTGATGAGATTCACAAAGGGGTATTAGCCTAGATTGAAAATGATGACAAATACTTTTTAAAATAAAAATTTCAGTTAGCCAATGAAAAGGCTCAAATGCACTCAAGAAGGCTTAGTTTTTAGTTTTTGATTTTTTGGGTTGGGGAAGGGGGTGTTGGGTTGGGGGAGATTTTTTGGGGCATTTCTTTTGCTCCTAATGTGTTCCCATCAAGTTCCCCAAGAGGTACATCTGACCAATATTAACTGGTAAAACTAACCAATAAGTGTACCAATCAATATCAACTAACTACTAATTTGCCAATCTAACTCTCTACTGATATAGGGATCCTACTATGACCCTTAACAAGGTTCCCACCAGCACCTCAATTTTATTCCATATTGTGTTGGACACATTTCAACTTTCATGTATATAATTTGTAATAGGGTGCCAAAATGTTGTTTTCTATTGCAAACTGCCCAATGTTCGAGAAATATTGGTGATGGGCCAATCAATGTGGCTCCTTCAAAACAAAACAAAATTGTGCGGGCACCCATGAACTAATTACCAATACACCTATAATAATTGTATTATGATTTGGATGTTTGTTGTGGAGATTGGAAGGTGCCCTTAGTTTTATTTTTGGAATGGTATGGATGGATGATGTATCCTTAGATTTACATGTTGAATTTGATGTCTTTAGCTATAACATAACTGTTAAATGTTGGCCATTCATACAAGCAAGAAAATAAATCCCAAACGTTTATTTACTTATTTCATTTTCTTAATCACCTTATTAGACGAACTATAGGATTCCTCACTTTCAATAAAAATTTTTTTCTCTCTAATGTTTTAAGCTACCTTAGAGAAAACTTGACAAGAAGTTTCATTTATTTTGGACAAGATATAAGCAAATTTTTGGATTGTGTTGCCCTTGTTGGAAATTGAATGGATCATGCTTCAAAGAAAATACAATTTTTATTTTAAAAATCCAATGTAGAAACCAATCCTTGATTTGTGGGAAAGCAAGAAAATTACAAAAATCGCCAATTTTGGCTACATCACAAAATTGACTTTTCATTTTGGCCCTCCTTATGCTCGTTAACAACCCAAAAATATCATTAAAAAATACAATATCCATTCCATGGACAAAAGAGGGGTGGGGAGCGAGGGGAGCCAATTTTGTTTTTTTGCAAGAGAAAGAAAGCAGATTCTGGACTGTAACTAATAAAGGACAGCACACGTTCCCAAAAATAAAACTCCAACTCCAGAGGAATTCCCGACAAGATCCAACATAATAATAATAGGTCACTAGGGCCAATAGATGCCAAAATTGTATTAGATTTTACCTTTAGGCCCCCCCCCTATGTGTTTAGCCATTAACCGGAAAATAAAAAATATTTATACCTTGTCAAAACCACACTAAATTTATAGTTTGTTCCTTTATTAATTTACTACCTTATTAAACTCCCCAATGTATTGATGTGTGATTTGAACTGCAAATAAAGGTAAGATATTGAATTTAATTCACTCATTTTGGGGGGGGTGGGGGGTGGGGGGGGGGGTTTGTTTTTTTTTAGAGTAGCCATTTTATTTTTTTTTTGGTTTTCCTTACTCTGCTTGGGGAATGGGGCAGGGTTTTTTTTCCATTTTTGTGGGCTGGGGGGGGTTG
>Ga0116231_10014823_pt1 | contig 10310 bp, 9 predicted proteins | sample S1TSphgellanicum_2_FD_89695 | JGI IMG/M metagenome (GOLD analysis project Ga0116231, IMG submission 89695) | Host-associated microbial communities from peat moss isolated from Minnesota, USA - S1T2_Fd - Sphagnum magellanicum MG | ecosystem: Host-associated > Plants > Peat moss > Unclassified... | reverse complement strand
AGCAGGACAGACTGTGCCTCATGTCCATGTGCACATTCTGCCAAGGAAGGATGGTGACTTTGAAAACAATGACGAAATCTATGATGTGGTACTATCTTTTGGCTGTCACTTACATGCATTTCTTTAGTTCTGTTTATGATTATATCAGCACTTCCCTCTGCCCCTGCTTTGCTTCCCCCCTGTACAACCTTGAGAAATTGTTGAGAGAATTGAGTCATGTCTGTGGTGGTTAGATTGATGAGAAGGAGAAGGAGCTGGCAAAAAAGCTGAACTTGGACTTGGAACGTAAAGATCGAACTTTTGAAGAAATGGCCAATGAAGCTGCCAACCTCCGTGCTCTCTTCTGAGGTCCCTCCACACTCTCCAATGTCCTTGATTTCTTCTGAGCAACCTTCCTCTTTTCTGATGAACCATTACTTAAGACTATTTCATATCCCATTCCAGGCTCTCTTTCTTTCATAACTTACATAAAAAAACGGAAAATTGATGGGCTGTGTGGTATTGATATTGCTCTAAACTTTGGGAAACTAACATTGTTGGAACATTCATACTCAATCCAAAATTGAAGACATTGATCATGACTTGATGACTTGGGGACTATATGCCATAAAATTCACACTTTTGTTGGGAGCATTTTGCTGGCTCCTTGATGCCCCTTCCGTATTGTCCTTCAAGTCAAAATATGATTATCCACCTACCCACAAACATAACATCCCTGCTTTTCATATGATTTGCATTCACACCGGTCACAAAGGAATATCCACAATGACCACAAATGACCCAGCCTGCTGGTGAAATCCTAATTATGCTGACATAATATGCCTGTGAACATCCAATTAAGTCTTGATTCTTGACCATATGAGCATGGATATTGATGTTGCATTTGGACCATAGTTGCAATGTAACATGTTACTGATAATAGTTGACATGTAGACTTGGAAGTAGTTGTGCATAAAGGGTGAAGCCATTGGTATTGGTGTTCAGGGTTAGGGCATTTAGGGCTTAAGATACTAGGGCTAATTGGAGAACATCACTAATGAAATGTAACTGTTCACTGCTTTTTTTTTAATACTTCTTGGTGTTGTACTCATGTATAAAGTTTCAGATATGTAACAGTATTGAATTTGAACCCTACAACAATTCCTGAGGAGCCTTGTAATCTCTTGCTCTCGTCTATCTCTAATTCAAATCTTTCTGCCTACTTATGGGTCACAAGATCTTTACTGTTTCTTACATTTTACAAATGAAAGAACAGTTGGTTATCTCCAATGGTTCTCACAAACTGGATTATTGGATTTATTCTCCTGAAACAATGAAGTGTCCAATGTGCTCTCAAAATATTCTTCAATTTAACATCATAATTTTTCTCATTCTTTGCCCAAAAGTGTGGGCATGTATTGTATATACCAGTGCGAGGTGGGTATTTGATTTTTAAAATGATAATCAAGTCCAAGTTTTAGAATTTTTTGTTGAAAGAACCATTTGGGTCCGATTGTTTGATTTTTTAAGATTTAGAGAATTGTTCAGGTTCAAGTTTTAGAAACCCAACAATTGATGGTTATGAGGTGGGGGTGGGGTTTGGGTATGTGATTAATTGGGTACAAGCCCTAATTATATAACAAATACCCGGACAAGTATACATAGTTTTTTAAACCAAGGTATCTGAAAGCCTCCTTTGAAACCATAGTTCTTTAACAAATACTTGTATGGGTATACATAATTTATTTAACCAAAGTATTTGAAAGCCACCTTTGAAGCTTCAACTCTTTAACAAATACTTAGATGGGTATACATAGGTTCTTTAACCAAGGTATTTAAAAGCACGCATTTGAAAAACAAGTGTTGAGTCTTAAACCTTACAAGGCTTGGGTTGTAGGCAAGTTGTTTCCATTTACAAGGCAAGAGGCAAAGCAAATTTATAAGTTTTAAAATATCAAAGCAAAGTTGTAAATTAAACATTTACAAGCAGTAGAAAATAAAAAAGCTTTAAGGTCATGGTCAAATTCCATCTCATAAGTAAATGTAAAATCATTGGGTTTCAAGCAACCAATCCCTAAATCACATCACTAGTTTTTATTTACAAAAACCAATTGTCCATATTGTCTATTTGGGGATGACATTTACAATGTGTAGTCAAAGTGGTAGCAACAGAAAAAAAATGTTTTGTCTCAATTTGGTTGATTGGGATCCCAAGAATATGTTGTGCTATTGTAGCAATTGTTGGAAAAAAAATTGTTCTTTGTGTCACCAAGATAATGCACACTTGCAATTTTTTGCATCAACAAAATATGGACGAAATTCAACAAGTTTCCTTGACACTACGTCCCTAAAAGTGCCTACATTTGTTGTTGTGATGTGAAATAAATCTTCAATGTGAACTTGAGATTGAAGATCTTCAATTTCCTCAACACTATTAGGCATGAACAAATTGGTTGCCTTTGTCAATAAACACAACGACAACTCTTCATCATATACAACATTTTTACAACTTAAATATGTGGTGACCAACTGCATGGTTTTAAACTTTGGATCAAGCATGAAAGCCAACATATTATGGCCTCACTTCTTGTCAAATGCATGTAAAAGAAAAGAAAAGGTAGAAAAACAACTCGAATATTTTGTTTCATGCATACCACAAGCTTTTTCAACTTATGATTGAAGAATTACTCCTTAACAAAGTTATCACAAATAGTTTGGAATGCCAATTCTTTTCGAATATCTCAACAAGTTGATATTATAAAATGCAAGGCATCTAGGAGCAACCAATGTCCACTACTATGGTTCAAAACACAACCAATGATAATGGGGGACAAAACTTTTATCGCATCTTCACAAATAACACAAATTTTTGGAGATGGTACACAAGATTATAATGCCAAAAATTGTTGACTATAGCATAATACAATGGCATTATGAAAAGTCAACACATCTTGTAACAACAAAATTTGACTAGAAAATCTATGATCAACCAAAACACCAACAATTGACACCCATGAACTAGATAAGCAATTAAAATTTAATGAAAATCAGAAAATAATAAATAATAAAGAAGAAACTCTCAAAACCAAAAAAATCATGAAACCACAAAACAATTAGAAAGTGATAAAAAAAGGCTTACCTTGTTTTCACGGGCATGTTGAATTTTTTAAGCTTCAATTGAGATTCAATGCAAGTTTTGTCTTATGTTTGCGTACCTTTACCATACTTGGTTGAACCCATCCTATGGTTGTACCATTAAGAACCACCTCAAGGAATGGTTAAAGAACCAAAAGTGGCCAAATCATTTTCTTGGGCATTTTCCTTTAAATTTTTTCACAACTATAATTTTTTTTTTATGTCTATTCATTGCATTGTTTAATATATGGTTTAAAGTTTATTTTGGAATTTTAAAAAATGGAAATTGTTAAAATTTTGTATTCTTAATTTAAACGGCCCCTTTAAAAATCAATAGCCTTAATTTTGGAAATTCATAATTAAATTATACTTACTCAATTAATTTATTAAAAAAGACATCAAAATTAATATTTAAAAATATTCCTAAAAAAATTCTCAGATCATGTTTCAAATTTGTGTTATTCATTGAAAAGTTCATTGAGGAAAGGAACCAATGTTGTGGTCATAAATTTTTTTTTCTAAATGCAATGATTAGGAATATCAAAATAAAAAATATTATTGAAATTATTGAAATTTCAAAATCTATCGAAGCTAATAAATTATGAAAATATTTATTTAAGTGTTTCTTATGATTTTTCAAATTTTGATGGGTCTAAAAAAATCAAGGTGTGGCGTTCCTACTAGTACCACCCAAGGATGGGTTTGCACACTTTTTGGTCCATGTAATACAACATATATGGCAAATTGAGTGGCCTTTATAGGTGCACAAGGTAAATCAATAGACATTTTTTCATTTGCAATAACATATTGGCATACCTTTGAAAGTGCATGCCAAAAAAATGAAACATCAAGTGGCTCCAACAAGGCCGAAGTATTGCATGATACAATAGAAGTTAAGGCATTTGCACAAGTTTGCAAGTTGGACCATACATTTTTTACATAAGCAACAATTTTTTTGGTCAAAGAAAACTTGTTTAATAATTCTTTTAATTTAAAAACCACAGATGCAATACTTATATATGTAACCTCAAACAACCCAATGGTGACATGTTTTGCTTCCTAATCATTTGAAATGCAATTAATAACAAAAACATTGTGTGTTCCTTCTCACATCCACAAGTCAAATGTGCAAGTTTCTAATAAATAATCAACCAATGCGGGTTGCACGTATGTAATCATGGTTTTTTCAACCAAACCTAGCAAAACATCTTCAACAAATGTTTTTTTGGATGGGAAAACCATGCATGGACACAACATGTATGCCAACCTTTAAAACCAAATGGATTCAACATTTTTCGTAGGCAATAATCCCTTAACCATAAACAACATCATATCCTCCACAAAGCCTATTTGTGTTACATCATCTATTTGAACTTATTAGCAATAGAAAAAAAACTAGATATTGCAAATAGAGATACGTGTGCCCTATTTTTACTAAGTTCATGATCAAGTGGAGATCTCAAGGCCATGGTTGCTGCATCTTTTTTTAAAATTCAATAAGGTAGAATTGTTAAATTCAACATGTTTTTCATGATTGTTATGCCATTAAACTTATGGTATGCAATGAGACCCTTCCTACATCTAAACTAAAGTGTGCATTGCCAATATTTTAAATGGAGCTATATCATTATGGTAATACATTTCATAATTTGGTTTTGAGAAAGGTCCATAGGTTGGTTATTGTTCACCTTAAAAAATGCCCAAGTAGGTGAATTGCAGTAATGTGGTTTCCAAGCTACTTTTTATTTTCACAAATTCTCCAAATGATTTCCAATGATAGCTTGTTCATTAGTAGCAACTAAATTTGGAATTTCCAAATCCCCACCCTCATGCAGATTGTTAAGACTATAATTACTACCATATCTTGCACACGTCAAAAGGATATTGTTAGTAGAATTAATACCATGAACATTCATGATAGGATTTTAATAAGAAACCATCACTTTAAGTAAGAATTAAAAACTTAAAACCTAAAATAATATACCTAAAAGTTGTAGCAATGACAAATTATATTAGACTAAACATACCCTTAAACCTTGAGTTCAATTACAACAAAATGTGATAGTCATATGTTTAGGAAATAAAAGTTAAATGAAGTTTAGGGTTTAGCAACTTAAAGTTTAAATATCGTAGTTCCATGATGGGAACAAAACAAAAGTTGCTTCTTGAAAATATCTCCCTAGCACTTGTGCAACTTATCATTTGAACTATAAAACAACAACTTAAAGGAGGTGTGAAGAAAAGGCCAACAATGTTATTGGCTTAGTGAGAGGTGACTTGTGACAAAACATGAGAACAATGACAGAACAATGAAACAATAGAATGATGAAACGACAAAGCATGAAAATAATGACAAAGTGATGGAATGACAAGGTGACAAAATGATTGGGTGATAGATTGACAAAACAATGGAGTGATAAATCGATGAAATGACAAAGCAATGAAGGACATTATAATTTCCAATATCATGAAATTTTAATATAATATCTGTGAACATCATAAAACAATATGTTTGTGCAAAATCCATCGGCTTGAAAATGTAAAATTGGCACGAAAAGTATATATATTACTTCTATATAAATGATGTGTCTTTTTGTGTTTATGATGTTTTGATATGAAATAAATACAATTTACATTTTAACTAAATTTGTGTAATTATCATGGTATAATTTTGCATAAATCAATGCAATTTTTGTGTATTAAATATGAACATTCATGTATGTCATTCAAAAATGATGTTTCATTCATTTGAATTTTTAAAATATTCAATATGTATAAATATTGTTCATATTAACTATAGCATGGAATTCATGCGATTTTTGTAAAAAACTATGTAAACCAAATTTTGCATGAAATTTGTACGAACCTATAAAACCTAGTATGTTTGTGATGAATAAGCAATGACAAGTGATGAAACATCATAAGCTCATGACTTGGAAAGAGGTGAGAAGGGATGAAAGATATGTGATAATTGCCAAAAGATGCCTTTGATCATCACTGCTTCACAAGCACATGACACACCTCCAAACATAAACACAACATGTGAAATGTAAAAAAAACACAAGTGGAACACAATAAACCACATACCTTCGTCTAGTTCATTAACAAATACATGATCCATCCTCCCTTAAAGTTTGATTTGTCTCCAACATCCAATACCTTCAAGTAATTAGTAGGTCACATCGACGTAATATCATTGCAAAATTTGACAACACATTGTGGATGTTGCAAAAATAAAATAAAATGACGGTTGTGAAAAATGAAGAAGATAAGCAACAACGACAAAATGAAACAAGACACAAGACAAAGGACAAGTATAAGTACATATCAAAACTACAAAACTTTAAAACATAATTTTAACCCTAACTAAACTCCTCCAAGTATTAAAAGGGTCTGAATCCCTAAACCCATGTCTGTTTTTTAGAATCAGAACTGGAACCTGTTTATTTTGTTAGGAACCAGACCTATGATCTTGTTCTCTATTTCATTTATGTGCGGAACCAGAACTGAAATATGTCTTTGAAAATTATATATTATAAAAGAAGGAAGTAACTTCCCCTGACTCCAGACGGACAGTATGGCCCAACCGACTGTGGGCGCGCGGTTGAGAGGCCATCCCGCACCCATGTGTAGTGTGAATGTGTGGGATGGCCTCTCAACTGCCCTCGCGAATGATCTACCTACTTGTTGTGTGCTGGCCAAGAAATTTTTTTAAAAATTCAGGCCGCCTCTTCCCATCCCTCCTAGATGACCGAGGATTTGCTTTTGGGGATTGCCATAGCCAAACAGGGATGAATGGACGGGTGGAGAAGGTAAGAGTGGTGGGTGCGTGCATCAAATTCCTAGAGATCTTGAGGGGAGAAAAGAAAAAGAAAAATTGGGTGAGATTCTTGGGATTGTGGGAACATGATCCGCTTATGAGACGCGGAAAATGAAGCCCAAGAAGGGAGAAGAAGAGATTCTGTGATCACTAATTTCGCACAAAAAATAAAGATGATGAGGAAGACATGGAATGTGGTGGTGGTGGTAGCTCCATCCATGGTCCTCCAGGTATAATCCAAGTCCTCCAAGCCTGATTCTAGAATGTGGGATTTTGGTGGTCGTCGTGGTCATGGTCGTTGTGGAGCATTTTCCTAGGGGGCTAAGTCATTACTTTGCTTCTGCTAGATTCTCAACAGGAAATAAAGATTTCCATGATTGTTCTGCAGTTAGTATCATCAGAAGCTAGAGAGTTCTGTAATTCTTTCTTTCTGAGGCCACAGTGCCATGAGGAGGACATTTGGAACGATTCAATGTCAGCAGTGAACCTTGGAACTGTTGTTGCACAGTTGAACCTTGGACTGCAACACAGATACCTACTTACTTTGTGGGTGGCCCCCCTTCAAGCATGAGTACCATTGATGAAGAGTTGAACACAACGCTGCAAATTGACCACCATAGCAGCCCAGCTCATTCGACTCTAGCAAGTGTTATCGCTCTGACCAGCTCTCCAAGTACGGGTTTAAGATTAGAGCAGATGACGGACATTTATGATTTCTCTTTTTAGTACTCATCACTTCATGCTGTAGCCAGAACGCCAAGGCAGTTAATTTCATCTCCCACAAGAGGAGGAGGAAGAGGGATGCCTGTTGCCATGGGATTTCTTTGTTAGATTACTGCATCTATCGGAAAGCAAGCATAATCATGGTAAGTTGTCATTTGCATTGCAGTAACCTAAGGTCCGGCTGGACCCATGTAACAGTCAAGTTGGTGTCTTTGGTGAGATTGGACTCCTCGAGAAGGAAGGGGGTGACAATGTTACACTTAAGGTGTAAAGAACCCTCCGCCCTCCTAATTTACTTATGCTAATTTATCATACTCTTTAACAAATTCAACATTAATTAAATTATTTTCAAATTAATTAAAATTTGAAAAAAATATTTACCAAGAATGCGAAAATCAACAAAAATATGTTTTTGGGGGTCAGATTTGGGATTTGAGAATTCAGGTCTATGGGGGTCAAACACCTATCACACACAGTTTAGATAATTTGGTGTCTTTTGCTAATGATATTATCTATGCTAAAATTTTCAAAAATCCAGAGCCAACGTTTAAGATTGTAAATATATTAATTATTTGGCAAGCATTTGCTGAATCCGTTTAGGGACTATGATATATATGTTCAAGTTCCCGATAATGCTTTCCTCATGCTTTAACTATGGGTAGAGCACATGAGTTGAAAACATTTGCAAAATGTGAGCCCAAACTTGGCTATTGTGTTGTTCAAGGTCCCTTACTTTTGGAAATGCCCTTCACCCACTATATAGTCCAACACCTATCTAGTCCCTCTTTGTCATTTAATAAGTAAGTCCAATACTACATAGTAAGTTAATCACATTCAAATGGAAGAAGGTGGATTTTGATAAGTCCATACAATACTGTTTTGAAATACTCTTTATTTATTTCTTTCTTTCTCTCACACACTTTCTCTTCTTCTCTATTGTGATCTTTGCAGGAATCAACATCACCTTGAGCAAATAAGTAAGTACAAACTAATAAGCCATGGACTTTCATTTCCTCCTCCACCCCGGAGATTGATTTTGGCTCACATTTTAACACTAGTAGCGTTGCCTGCACAATTCTTCAGTTGATGTACCTAGACTTCAACAATGTCCACACACACGGCAGCAGCACAGAAGAGTGCAGGAAAAACCCCCCATCGCAAGATGGCCGAAGACATTCAAGAACATATGCGTGCACTCATTGCGCAACATTGTAGTGTTTTAGTTGCTTTGACGACCCTTCGGTAGCACCTAGAAGCTTAACGGAATGACGAGCAAATTGACTCTTTGGAAAATCATGTTCCACATATTGATGTTCCAACAGAATTCAATCAAGGCATGTCAGAATTTGCACGTGAACGTCACAATTGCCTAAAGAGAGAATGACATGCTAAACAACGTGAACAACCTTCTCTTTGCTGTGACGCATTGCAATTGTTTGGAGACAAAGATGCGTCAGCCCCGGGACAATGGGATTGTGGAGAAATGGACACAATATGTGGATTTTGCAACGCAAAAATGTGGATCAAAGAACGATCGGCAAAGTCAAGGAAGAACCACCCACAATTTTTTCTGTGTTGCGAGAATGGCAAAGTTCTATTACCGAATCTTCCTGCATCACCGCAAAAGCTGGAAATTTTTTTAACCAGCAAAGAGAACAGTGTCGTCAAATTTCGAGATCAAATTCGCATGTACAATTCGGTGTTGGCATTCATTTCACTCGGTGCCAAAGTTGATGATTCGGTAATAGGAGGCCCTGGACCGTACTCCTTTTGCATTCAAGGTGAACTTTATCACAAAATTGGATCCCTATGTCCTGCTAAAGGACAACAGCCACAGTTTGCATAGATGTACATTCATGATATGAAACACGAACGTTAAAACCACCATGCCGTTATGCCCTCGCTTGATCCAATGACGTTGGATCGGTTATTGACCATGATGTACAATATCAATCCCTATGTTAAAGTGTTCAAAATGGCAAGGGATATGATGGCAACAGAAGGTGCTCCCATGGATCTGAAATTACGTCTCATTACCTCTCGAACAAAAGATGCCCACCGATATAATGTGCCGATGGCCGATGAAGTCGCTGCATTGATGGTAGGAGATGTGTTGCAACCCCACTTTGGCCAAGTGTGGGGGTGAAGCCCAACACTTGGAAAAGTGGGAGGTTGTGTCGCAACCCCACTTTGGCCAAGTGTGGGGGTGAAGCCCAACACTTGGAAAAGTTGGAGGTTAGGAGTCTTGAGAGACTCCCGAATGTTCAGAGCTCGACAGCAAGGGGCAAAACACCTCGCATTGGGGTGTTCTTGGTGTTGTTGGAAAGGTCTTGAAACGTAGATATCGAAAATGCCCTCGCATTGGCAATTCGGACATTTGCAGCCCAAGTTATGGGCAAAAGAAGGGCCGGGAGTCAAACTGGCAATTTGACTCCCGACCACTAAAAGGCGGGAATCGACCTCTTCCCGACGTCCGATTTGAGCGTGCGACAAGGCGTTGAAAAGATCTCGACAAGCGCTACAACTTTGTTTTAGACCTCGTCGCGATCGGAGGTCAGGGCGAGAAGATATGACCTCCCAAAGTCCCGGGACTCCAACCGGGACGATTTCGGGACAATTTCGGGACTCCAACTTGGGAGTCCCGGGAATTTGT
>Ga0116231_10014822_pt1 | contig 10310 bp, 11 predicted proteins | sample S1TSphgellanicum_2_FD_89695 | JGI IMG/M metagenome (GOLD analysis project Ga0116231, IMG submission 89695) | Host-associated microbial communities from peat moss isolated from Minnesota, USA - S1T2_Fd - Sphagnum magellanicum MG | ecosystem: Host-associated > Plants > Peat moss > Unclassified... | reverse complement strand
GTTCAGACGACCGCGAACGGCTCCAGGCCGGCGAGCCGCAGCGTCGGATGCACGTCGGGGATCTGGCGGGGAGGCAGGCCCCGGACGGCGTCGGCGAGCGCGCGGATGTGCGCCGGCGTCGTTCCGCAACAGCCGCCGACGATGTTCACGAGGCCGCTGCGTGCCCACTCGCGCAGCTCGCGGCTGATCACCTCGGGACCCTCGTCGTACTCGCCCAGCTCGTTGGGGAGCCCGGCGTTGGGGTAGGCGGCGATCAGCGTGTCGGCCACGCCGGCCAGCTGGGCCAGGAAGGGGCGCATCTGCTCGGCGCCGAAGGCGCAGTTCAGACCGACCGCGAACGGATTTGCGTGGCGCACGGAGATCCAGAAGGCGTCGATCGTCTGGCCGGAGAGGATCCGGCCGGAGAGGTCGGTGACCGTCCCGGAGATCCAGATCGGCAGCTCGACCTCGACCTCATCGCTGAGGTCGAGGATCGCCTTGAGCGCGGCCTTGGCGTTGAGCGTGTCAAACACCGTCTCCACCAGGAAGATGTCGACCCCGCCCCGGTAGAGGGCGTCCGCCTGCTCCCGGTAGGCGTCGTAGACCTGGTCAAAGTCGACGGCGCGGAAGCCGGGATCGTTGACGTCGGGTGACATCGACAGGGTTCGGTTGGTCGGTCCGATCGAGCCGGCGACCCAGCGCGGGCGGGCCGGATCGGCGGCGGTGAAGCGGTCCGCGGCCGAGCGGGCGATGCCGGCAGCGGCCAGGTTCAGCTCGCGGACCGCGCCTTCAGTCCCGTAGTCGGCCTGGCCGATCACGGTCGAGCTGAAGGTGTTGGTGGAGACGATGTCGGCACCCGCCTCCAGGTAGGCCGTGGTCAGCTCGCCGATCACGTCGGGGCGGGTGATGCAGAGCAGGTCGTTGTTGCCCTTGAGCGGGGAGGCGTGATCTGCGAAGCGCTCACCGCGGAAGTCGTCCTCGCCGAGCCGGCGTTCCTGGATCTGAGCGCCCCAGGCGCCGTCGAGCACGAGGATGCGCTCCCTGGCGGCCTGCCGGAGCGCGTCGATCCGGGCCTCGCGAGCGTCGCGGTCCTGCGGGGCCGGCGCGGTCCCGGCGGGAGTCATGCCGCCACGGCCGATGCCACGGCCGGCTGGATGCCGAGCCCCTGACAGACCTCGATGGCGAGCTCGCTCTGGTTCAGCGTGTAGAAGTGGAAGTCGTCAAAGCCCTCGTCGCACAGCCTCTGAACCTGCTCGGCGGCGGTGCTCGCGGCCACGAGGCGACGGGTTGGCAGGTCGTCCTCGAGTCCGGCGAAGCGCTCGGCGAGCCAATCCGGCAGGGGGTTCCCGGCGAGCGTGGCCATCCGCGCAAGACCGGCGAACTCAGTGCTCAGCATGATGCCGGGCACGACGCGCAGTGGAATGCCGGCGCGGCTGACGCGGTCACGCAGGGCCACGATGGCGTCGCTGTCAAAGCAGAACTGGGTGATCGCGCGGGTGGCGCCGGCGTCGGCCTTGCGGGCCAGGAACTCGACGTCCTGCGAGAGCGAGACCGAGTGGGGATGGGGCAGCGGGTAGGCGGCGACACTGATCTCGAACGGCCCCAGCCGGCGCACGGCGGCGACGAGCTCGGCAGAGCCTGCGTAGCCGTCCGGGTGGGCGCTGAACGGCTCGCCGGGCACGGGCGGGTCTCCGCGCAGCGCGACGATGTGGCGCACCCCGGCCTCCCAGTAGCGCATGACCTGGGCGTCGGTCTCCTCGCGGGAGCGCCCCACGCACGTCAGGTGCCCGGCCACCTGGATGTTGGTGCGGGCGACGAGCTCGCGGATCGCCTCGAGCGTGACCTCGGTGCCGGTGCCGCCGGCACCACAGGTGACCGAGACAAAGGCAGGATCGAGCGGGGCGAGGCGGTCGAGCGTGGTCCAGAGCCGCTGCCGGGATTCTGGGGTGCGGGGCGGGAAGAACTCAAAGGAGACCGTGGGTGACATTGCGATCACGGTAGCACACATATTCGTAGATATAAAGATATATGTATGTAGCGCTCCAGATTCGGCGGGGGCCAGACATCGTTGCCCAGCGCGACGGCGAACCGACGAACATCACTACGCTCCTGGCGTGCATATCGACACTCTCTCCGGGCCCGAGCGGCGCGTCCTGGGCTGCCTGATCGAGAAGCGCTTCACGACCCCTGACCAGTACCCGCTGACACTGAACGCGCTGCGGCTGGCGTGCAACCAGTCGACCAACCGCGACCCGGTGGTCGATTACGACGAGGAGACGGTGCGCGAGGCGGCGCAACGGCTCGCCCGCTACGGGCTGACGCGGCTGGCCAGCGGACATTCCAGCCGCGCGGTCAAGTACCGGCACCTGGCCGATGAGGTGCTGGGACTCGGGCAGCAGCAGCTGGCCGTGCTGGCGGTGCTGCTGCTGCGCGGCGCGCAGACGCCGGGCGAGCTGAAGGCGCGCAGCGAGCGGATGGCGGAGCTCGGGTCGCTGGCCGAGGTTGACCGGGTGTTGACCGAGCTGATCGGTCATGGGTACGTGCGGCAGCTGGACCGGCGGCCCGGGCAGAAGGAGGAGCGGTTCGCCGACGTGCTGGGCGAGCCGGACGGGGCGAGCGATCTGGCGGCGCCGCGTGGCTCGGGGATGGTCACCGGGACACGGCACGACTCGGGGACGGTCACCGGGGCGGCTCACGACCGGCCGGCCAGCGGGCCGGCCGAGGGGGAAACGGAGTCTCGTGTGACGGCGCTCGAGGCGCAGGTGGGCGCGCTGACGGACCAGGTGGCGGCGCTCACCGCCGAGCTGCGGGCGCTGCGCGACGAACTCTAGGCGGTGCTGTCCGGGGCCGGCGGCGGGTACTCGCCGTTGGCGGCGAGCAACAGCGCCTTCTGCAGGTCGAACGGCCCGGCATCGATGTCCCAGGGCCGCCCCGACCAGACGTAGCCGTCGCAGTACTCCTCGGCCGCCTTGGAGGCCGCGGCGCCGAGGTCCCACCGTGGGGAAGCGACATTCGCGGTCGGCGGGATCCCGGTCCGCTGGCAGACGGTCTGGGTGTTCCCGCCGCAGGCCGGCGTGTCATTGATGTTTCTGTCTTTAACCTGGTCGGGTTTGAACGACTGGCCGTTCTCGTCGGTGTCGACGATGAAGTGCTTGCCGGTCACGCCGAGCTTGGCCAGCGCCGCGATGACCTGCGCCCCAAACAGGTCCTCCTTGGCAGTCGGGTCGTAGTCGGTGTCGTCGAGCGCGAACCCGCGGGCGTAGCGGATGCCGTTGTTGACCAGCAGCTGCGCGTCGTGCGCGGGGGTCAGCCAGCCGACCGTGCCGCCGTCGATGTACACCGTCGTGTGCGGGTTGGCGCTCAGCACCTTGGCGGCGTACGTGTCGATCTGCTCAGGCTTCGTCGAGGAGACGTTGTACGCAAACGGCAGGTCGACCTGCACGATCACCAGCGCCCGCGCGCTGCCGATCCCGGCCGCCATGTTGCGGTACCAGGATTCGTCGGAGCTGACATTCCAGGAGACGCCCTTCGGCGCGTACCAGGGCCCGTTGGTCGTTCGCTTCTGCTCCCACGGGTGCAGTTCGAAGGTCGCGAACTCCGTGAGCACGTTCGGATTCCCGTTCTGTGAAGCCGCCACGGTCGCGGCCGTCTCCGCGCGCACCTGGCTCACCTTGAACCAATACCCGAGCCACATGGCCCGCGGTTGCAGAGCGAGCTTGCCCAGGACCGTGCGCTCTGATCCTGTCGCGGACTGGTAGGCGCCGCCCAGGTCGTCCAGGCCGCCTGGGTTCCCCCACACCATATTGGCGATCGGGTCGGATCCGGCTCCCGGCAGGCCGGCGTTGGCCGTACCCGCTCGGGCCACCGGAGCCGCCAGGGCGATGGTGATCGCGCTTGTGGCCAGCATCGCCGCCAGCCGCCGCCAGTTGCACAGCAGGTCCAGCCGTCTGGTTGTGTCAATCCGGAAAAGCATTATCACTCCGTGGTAAACCCGCACAAACGCCAAAGGTTGCGCATGAGGGACGGGCTCGCTCATGCGCCGCGCGGAGAGTGTAGGCGGTCCACGTCAGAACAGGGCGGTCCACGGCGTCCACGTCAGAACAGGGCGGTCCACGTCAGAACAGCTCGATGGCGGGGCCGTCCTTCGAAAGGTCGCCGTCGTGGCCCGACGCGACCGCGGCATGGATCGCTCGCTGGCGTTGAATCACGTAATCGCCTGACATCTGTTCCAGAGCGTTGAGGGTTGACTCGATCTCCTCCGCCTCCGCCCGGCCGTCCGCGTAGGCGATCAGCAGCTCGCTGCGGTCGCCGAGCCGCTTGAGCGCCTGCTGCACCTGCTGCGTCGCCTGCCGCGTGATGTCCTGAAACTGCACGTCGGCGGCGATCCCGGTGGCCAGCTCAGCCAACGTCTGGGTGGCGCCGTTGGCGTCCTCCACGGATCGGCGCAGCTCGCCGACGTGGGCGGACAGCGTCGCCTGTCCATCCGCTATCGCGCCGAGGCGGTGTTCAAACTGGCTTGACTGGCTGTCGCCGGCGCCCTTCGATTCGTCGCCGATGGTGGCCATGATCCTCGCCGTCAGATCCGTGATGCCGTGCTCCAGCTCTCGCGCGGCAACGTCCGAGTCACCGGCCAGGTCCTGGATTCGGTTCGCGACGACCTGGAATGAGGCCCCCGCGTCGCCGGCATGGGCGGCCTGGATCAGGGCGTTCAGGCCCAACACCTTGCTGGTCGCGGCGACCGCGCGGATGCCGCGCCCGTACCGCTCGAGCTCGCGCAGCTCACCAACGAGCTCTCGCACCTTGCGATCGCGGTCGGCTATCGATACGCGGACATCCTCGATCGCGGCGGCGTTGTCACGCGCCATCTGCTCGAGCACATCGGCCTGGCGATCGGTTTGGGAGACGAGCTCGCCCATGCGGCTCTGGAGCAGGTCAACCGCGCCGTCGATCGCGTGAACGCGATCGATGAACCCGATCGCCGCGTTCTCCGTCTCATCGATGACGGCGTCCAACTGGGCGCTCAGCAGGTCACAGACGGGGCGGGTTTCGGTCAGCCCAGTGGCCAGCACGTCCAGGCGTGGCTCTCGGTTCGGCGCGCTCGTGGTCAGCTCGTGCTCGCCCGTAGTCAGCTCTCGCTCGCCCGTAGTCAGCTCTCGCTCGCTCATGGTCACGTCTTGCTCGCTCATGCTCAGCTCTCGCTCGCTCATGGTCACGTCTTGGGGATGACCTGATCCAACACGCGCAGCAGGTCGGCCGGCTGGACCGGTTTCACGAGCCAACCGGTGGCGCCGGCCTGACGCGCCTCGGCCCGCTTGCTCTCCTCGGACTCCGTGGTCAGCATCAGGATCGGGGTGAAGCGGATGGCCGGCGCCTTGCGCGCGGCCCGGATCAGCTCAATCCCGTTCATCTTCGGCATGTTGAGGTCGGTGATGATCACCGAGGGCTTTGCCCCCGCGTTGATCTGGGCCATCGCGTCCTCACCGTCGCCGGCGGTCTGAACCGTGTAGCCCGCACGCTTCAGAACCTCGGAGAGGCTCATCAGAATGGTCTTTGAATCGTCGACCAGCAGGGCGGTTCTCATGGGCGGTTCCTTTTCAACACGGGGAGTCAAGACTCCAGTAGGGGGACGATCCACGCGAGCAGGAAGTCGTCGGCGGGCATCACGGAAATTCGGGGGCGCGCGCTGAGCAGAGCCTGGAGCGCGGCCGTGTGGATATGAGCACAGCCACCGAGGTCGACCGCGGGATCCTGGGTCTGGCGCAACCATTCGGTCAGCGGCTCGGCGTCCTCGACCGAGACAGCGCCTGTGAGCACCGCGGTTGAATCAAGCAACTGCAACGGCATGTCCGAGCACCTCCTTGACGTTGAGGACCAGTAGCACCTGACCATCGCCGAGCAGGGCCGTGCCCGACAGCGCGCGATTACCTGCGAGCACTCCATCCGGCGGCTTGCAGATCAGGTCGAAGTGGTCCTCAAACCGTTCGACGATCAGACCCACCTCTTCTCCGCCCACCGCCACGACCAGAATCCGTACCGCGTCCTCCTCCGGCTCTGCCGGGAAGAGCCCGAGCTCCTCGCCGAGGTCGAACAGCGGCACCACGTGACCGCGCAACTCGATCGCGGGGTGGTGGCCGATCCCCTTGATGCTAGAGGGCGATACGCGGAGCGTCTCGCGGACGTGCTCCACCGGGATCCCGAAGCGCTGCCCGGCGACGACCACCACCATCACCCGGGTCACCGCCATGCTCAGCGGCAGCTTCAACGACACGGTCGTCCCCGCTCCGGTCTCGCTCTCGACCCCGATCGATCCGCCGAGCTTCTCGATCACGGCGCGCACCGCGTCCATTCCCACACCGCGACCGGAGAGGTCGGAGATCGACTCAGCGGTCGAGAACCCGGGCGCGAAGATGAGCTCGCGCGCGCCTTGATCTGAGAGCCCGTCGACCTCCAACCCGCGCTTGACGGCGACCCGTCGAATGGCGTCCGGGTCGATGCCGCGACCGTCGTCGCAGACGTCGACCCGCACGCTATCGGCCTCCTGGGAGGCGCGGAGCGTCAGGCGACCCTCGGCGGGCTTGCCTGCCGCGATGCGCTCCTGGGGAGTTTCGAGCCCGTGATCCAGGCAATTGCGCACGAGGTGGACGAGCGGGTCCGCCAGCAGCTCCAGCACGTCCTTGTCGGCGGCGGTGTCCTCACCCTCCGTCACCAGGCAGATCTGCTTGTCGAGCCGGCGCGCCAGATCGCGGACCAGCCGCGGGAAGCGGCCGAAGACCACGCCAACCGGCAGCATCCGCATCCCCATCGCCGTGGCCTGCAACTCCTCGGCGATGCGGTTGGTGGCCTGGTGGCTCTCCTTGATCGAGCGCGCCAACAAGCGGTTGCTGGCGCCGTCCTCGGCCGCGCGGGCGATGAACGGAAGCGCGTTCTTGGCAACCACCAGCTCGCCCACGAGCTCAAGCAGATGGTCGAGCTTGGCCTGATCGACCTTGACCGTGCGGCTGACCGGGGCTCGGCCCGCGTTGGCGGGCGAACCGCTTTCATCCGTCTGATCTGAGGCCTGGTCCGAGGGGTGATCTGAACGGGACGGCTGATCTCCGACCAGTCGCGCCAGCACGCGCTCCAGAGCCGCCGCGTCGGCGGTCCCCAGGGCGTCGAGCTCATCCGGGTCAAGCAGCTGCGTCGCGCGTCCGGTGCTGTCGAGCGCCCCTCGGATCGAGTTGGCGATCGAGCGCAGCCGCTCATCGCGCTGGTCATCCGGGCAGGGCGCCGCAAGCAGCTTTCGCTGAGCGGCCAGGATCCCGCGGACGGCGTCCGAGAAAGCCGACTCGAGGCTGGCGGCCCGCACGTCGGCGGCGGTGACCTCGACCAGCTCGACCTCGTCACTGACGTAGCGCAGCCGCTCCCGCGCCTCCTCCAGACTCACCGCCGCGATCACGGTCAGAGACACGGCACAGTCGTACTGGTCAAGCTCCGCGATCGCCGGCCACGCACCGTCCCGCCCGATATCCAGCAGCACCGTTGCGCCAAGCTCGCGCACCGTTCCCAGAGGATCGTCCCCGCGGAAGAAGACCGCGGCGTCCGGGGTGTAGCGCAAGGCGACCACGGTAGCGGCGCCGTCCATGACGTCGAGCGCCACACGATCGCGGAGATCGCGCAGAGCGTCGGCCGCCCATTCCGGAAGTCTCTGTGGCCCGCTGGCCACAGAGACCGCAGCAGCGTCGAGGAGACCCGGCTGGCCGAGCAGGGCACGGAGGGTCGCCGCCGCCCGGGGGGCAGCCTGCTCGGCGTCGGCCGGCAGCTGGCCTGTCTGCGCGATCTGAGCGAGCCACGCCTGGGCCAGATCGAAGGCGACCATCGCCGCGTCCACCACCGTGGCGTCGGGCGTCAGCCGGCCCTGGCGGACCGCGTCAAGCACATCTTCGGCGGCGTGCACGACCTGCGTCAGCGGGGCGAAGTCAAACAGTCCGGAGGCGCCCTTGAACGTATGCGCGGCGCGAAAGACGACGTTCAGCAACTCGGCGTCGTCGGGTCGGCGTTCGACCTCCAGCAGTCCGCTGACGGCGTCTGTGAGCAGCTCCGAGCCCTCCTCGATGAACTGGTCGAGCAGCTCACTCATGACGATCCGCAACCGGTCAGCGTCAGCACGACGCTGACCAGCTCACTGGCCGCCACCGGCTTGGTGAGGTACATGTTGGCGCCGGCGGCGTAGGCCTGGTCGGCGTCGGCGCCGGCTGATTCGGTGCTGATCATCACGACCGGAGTGCTGCTCGATGGACCGGCGCCGCGACGCAGCGCCGACACAAACGCGTAGCCGTCCATCTGCGGCATGTTCACGTCAGAGATGACGAGGTCAAAGTGGCGTGTCAGCACCATCTCCAGCGCCTCATAGCCGTTCGCGGCTTCGAGGACACCAAAGCCGGCGTCGCGCAGGATCCCACCGTGGTACATGCGAACGGTTGCCGCGTCATCGACGATCAGAACTTCGCTGCTCATGGCTCAGCCCTCCCAGGGGCGCTGGTAAGCGGTGGTCTGGGGAAACCGGACCGGTTCGAAGATTGGGGTGATGCGGCTCAGCGGCTCCGTGTGCCCCAGGAACAGATATCCGCCGGGGCGCATCGCGCCGAATAGGTTCTCCGCCGCGCGGCGACTGGCCACCTGGTCGAAGTAGATCAGGACGTTGCGGCAGAAGACGATGTCGTAGTCCCGGAAGTTGCGCATCTCCGCGCTGTCGCAGATGTTCGCGGCCGACAGCTCAACCGCGCCGCGGATGTCCGGGCTGATCTGGTGCCCACCCTGGACCGGGGTGAACCAGCGCTCGAGCACCATGTCGCTTAGCCGTTGCACCGAGCGCGCTCCGTAGATGCCCTCCGCGGCCGTCACGAGTGACTCCCTGTCGATGTCGATCCCGTGAATCGACACGACGACCTCTTCGATCTCCGGCCAGTTCTCGAGCAGCCACAGGGCGATCGAGTACGGCTCCTCACCGGTTGAGCACGGAACCGAGAGGACCCGCAGCGGCGCTCGCCGTCCGCGCTCGGACAGGACGAGCGGCAGGACCTCCTCGGTCAGGCACTCCAGCTGATAGTCCTCGCGCATGAAGTAGGTCTCGTGCACGGTGAGGCGGTTGAGCAGATCCTGCTCGAGGGCCTTCTCGCCGCCGAGCCGCAGACGCGTGAACCAGCTTGCGAAGTCGCTGGCCCCGGCCGCCTCGATGCACGCGACCACGCGCTTGTCCACGAAGTAGCGCTTGTTGTCCTCAAAGCGAATGCCGGCTCGCTGGTAGAAGTAGTTGCTCAGCCTCTGAAAGTCGGCATCGCTCAGCGTGGCCGACGGAGCTACGGTTGGTTCGGTCATGGTTTACCGCCCGTCAGCCGTGCGATCGTCACACCTGCCGCAAAGACGATGAACGGATCCTGAGCAAACCGCACGGCCGCTTCCGCGACCGGACCGCACGCCTGCTCGTCGCCGACCTCGGCGAGCTCGCCGATCGCCGCCCCGCAGACGTTGGGGTTCGGATCGCTGGAGACCACGCCGATCAGCCAGCCGGGGACGCGCGGATCGCTCAGCGTCGCCAGCAGCATGACGGCAAGCACGCGGACGTCGGCGTCGGCGTCGGCCAGAAGCCGGGGCACCACCGTGACCACCGCTGGGACCTGAGCGAGCCACTCCACCACCGCGCCTCGCAGCGAGGCGTTCTCACTGCGCAGGTGGGGGACGAGCACCTGCACCACGGCATCGCCGCCGATGCCGACGAGCGTGCTGAGAATCGCTTCGCGCACGGCTTTATCAACTTCGAAGGGCAGGCGCGCGCCAAGCGCATCGACGGCGTCGGAGTCGCCGGCCAGGTCCATCGCCGCCCACCGCCGCACGCTCGGAGTGTCGTCGCTGAGGGCGGCGATCAGGCCGGCGTGGTCACGGCTGTAACGGCGGTCCGTGCTGGCTGCCGGTTCCTGCTTGGAGGATCGGATCGGAGACATCAGCGCACCCAGTCGATCAGCTGACCGGCGACTTCTTCGGCCGAGAGCACGACACTGGCGCCGCCAAGACGGATCAGCTCCGCCGGCATACCGAAGACGACAGCGCTCTCACGGGACTCGGCGATCGTGCGGGCACCGGCCTGGTGCAGCTCGGCCATCGCTTCGGCACCGTCGTCCCCCATCCCGGTGAGCTCCACGCCGACGATCTGCTCAGCCCGGAAGCACTGGGTGGCAGAGCGCACCAGGCGATCCACGCTCGGATGCCAGCGATTGGATCCCGAGGGCACGGTGCGCGCCGCCGCCGAGGTGCCGCGGCGAGTGAGGACCACGTCGGCGTCGCCCCGGGCGATCAGC
>Ga0116231_10014821_pt1 | contig 10312 bp, 11 predicted proteins | sample S1TSphgellanicum_2_FD_89695 | JGI IMG/M metagenome (GOLD analysis project Ga0116231, IMG submission 89695) | Host-associated microbial communities from peat moss isolated from Minnesota, USA - S1T2_Fd - Sphagnum magellanicum MG | ecosystem: Host-associated > Plants > Peat moss > Unclassified... | reverse complement strand
TTGACCCTGCTGCTTCGAATTATCGCGATTGGCATCGACGACGTCGACCGTGTATCCGTATTTCGCGGCCTCGGATTTCATGCCGGACTCGACGCTCTGGTAAAACTGCGCTTCGCGATTCTGAATCGACACGCCGATCGTCTTCCCGCCGGGCGCCGCGGATGCGGGCGCGGAGGACGATCCCGAGGCCGACGAACTCGAAGAACCTCCGCACGCAGCGAGAGCCAAAACGCAAAGATAGGCGACAGCACGAACGTTCAAAACGGTTTCCTCCGACCTTCTTTCATGCTCGTGCGCCGTAACCGGACCCTGCGAAGCCCCGCTCGAGATCGGCGATGATATCGTCCGGCGATTCGATACCGACCGAGATGCGCAAGGTACCGGGCCCGACGCCGAGCGCTTCCCGAACCTCCGCGGGAAGGGGCCGATGCGAGCTCACGGCCGGATACGCGATCGTCGTCGCGACCTCGCCGAGACTGTGGACGATCGCGATCATGTCCAGGCCTCGCAAGAACGGATCGACCGCAGCCGCGCCGCCCGCGAGATCGAACGCAACGATCCCGCCGGTCCCCCGCGGATACAGCCGCTGCGCGAGCGAGAAGTCGGGATGGGCCCGAAGCGACGGATGGTGGACGACTGCGACCGCCGGGTGCCGCGCGAGAAATGCCGCGACCGCGCGAGCGTTTGCGCTGTGGCGTTCCATGCGCAGTGCGAGCGTCCGCAACCCACGGAGCGCGAGCCAGGCTTCGAAGTGCGGGATCGTCGCGCCGCGGCGCACGAGGTAGCCGCGAATCGCGTCGATGCGTGCCCGGGAACCCGCGACGATTCCCGCGCCGACGTCCCCGTGGCCGCCGATATACTTGCCGACGCTGTGTAACACGAGATCCACGCCGAACGCGAGCGGCCGCACGAGCGCGGGCGAGGCGAAGGTCGCATCGACGATCGTCGTCGCACCGTGGGAACGCCCGAGCGCGGCGAGGGTCTCGAGATCGGCCACGTGGACGAGCGGATTCGTAAGCGCTTCAAGGTACAGCACGCTCGGCCGCTCTCGAATCAGCGCCGCTTCAACCGCCGAAGGCTTGCTCTGGTCGACGTAGACGACGCGTACGCCCGAGTTTTGGTAATCGTTCTCAAGTAAGGCATAGGTCCCGCCGTAGACCTCGCGCGTCGCGAGGATCGACCCGCCGGCCGGCACGCTCGTGCGTAGCGCCGCGTCGATTGCGGACATCCCGGCAGCCGCGCCGCAAGCAGCTTCGGCGCCCTCGAGTTCGGCGATGGCGTCCTCGAGCTGCGTGCCGTTTGGCCCCCCGTAACGCCCGTAAATCCGGCCTGGGCGCTCGCCCGCGTAAATCGCCTCGACGTCCTCGAGGTCGGAAAACTCATAAGACGACGCCTGAAAAATTGGCGGACTGGAAGCAGGGTTTTGCGGCAGCGCAATTCGCCCGGCATGGACGGCCGCAGTCGCCGGGTCGGCAGGCGAGCCCTCAGCGCGCGCCACTGATTATCCACATATAGCGAGGGTTGACCTGTGCAACGTGTGGACAATACTTCATTCCCGAACCGATCGATAAATCAGCAGTCCGGCGACCGCCAAAACGGCGAAAACGACCGCCGCGACGGCCGCTTCCGGCCCGATCTGGGACGCACTCCGACCTACGTCGGGACGCCCGCGAACGTGTAACCGGGGGCGGCGATCGCTGTGGAGACCGATGCGCAGAAACTCGCCGATCTGCAACGCCGCGTCGACGCGCTTGGGATCGCGCAGTTCGACGCCGAGTTCGTTCATCGGCATCGTCACGATCCGGCCGTCCTCGGTGCGCATCGTCGCGAGGCCCAGTGCGTCGTCGCGTTCGACGATCGTGCCGCTGTAGGTCTTGCCGAGTTCGAGCGCGGTCGAGACGCCGTCGTCGACGAGCGTGATGTAGGCGCCCGCGGGATCGGGCTTTGCGGGATAGCGCACGCGGTTGGCAATGTGTTCGGGGGGCGCGGTGTGCTTGATCGGCAAGCCGTGCCGCACCGCTTCCGCGCGGCCGAGGACCCGACGGCCGAAGGCGTCGAGCGCGACGTCGGTCCCATCGGGTAGACGTGCGGTGCCGTGCGGCGTGCCCGCGATGCAAACGTACGTCACTTGCCCGCGATCGCCGTGAAAGGTCACCGTTTTCGATCCGTCCGGCAGCACGCTCGGCTCGCCGAGGTACCCGCCGAAATTCGCGCGGTGGACGGGGTCCTCGGCGCCGGGGTAGCCCGACCATTCGAAACGCCGCGCGCGATAGGGTTTGGGGATCGCGCGAAAGTCGAGGCCCGCCGCGAGCAACATCCCGATCGCATACGAATTGGAATCGCGGCCGACGCGCAAGAACGGAATTTCGATCGCGGTGTAGCGCTGGTTCGCGTCGTACTCGCGATGCGCGGTGAAAAGTAACTCGGCAAATTCTTGCGAGGTCAGGCCGTTCGGCGGATCGATCGGCACGGGATCGAAATCGACCATACCGCGATTGAAAAAGCCGTCTTCGCTATAGGCGTACGGTGCGAGCGCGCCCGTCCCGGTGACGAACGGGCCGCCTTCCAAAACGATCGCATCGGCCGGCGCATCGCCGACGACGACGAGGTAGAGGTGCCCGCCGACGTCTTGCTCCCAGCGAATGCGGCGCGAACTCACGCGTAGCGACCCGATGCGAAACCCCGGCAACCGCAGGTCGAGTGCGAACCAGACCGCAGGGCGCCCGCAGAGCGCCACCGTGTTCGGCGGCACGCGCCAGACGTTGCTGTAGATCGGCAGATGCCCGTCGAGAATCGGTTCGTGATCGAACGCATTGGGCGAGGTTTGCACGGTCGACGTGAGACGCGGAAGGGTCGCGCGAAATCGCATTGCGGGTTTGCTTCGCGCGGACCGGCCCGGCTCCCGGGGTGCCGACGCCCGACGCCGCGGGCCTTGCGGTGGGCGCCGATGTCGCGATACGCGGGGTGGAGGTTTTCCATGCTCGCTCTCGCCCATTGCGCCGCGATGCTCGGCATCGATGGATACGTCGTCCGCGTCGAGGCCGATAGTGCCCCGGGGACGCCCAGTTTTTCGATCATCGGGTTGCCGGATCGGGCTCTCGGCGAAGCGCGCGATCGGGTGCGCGCGGCGATCGTGAACTCCGGCTATCGCTTTCCGGCGGGACGCGTGCTGGTCAACCTCGCGCCCGCGAACGTGCGCAAGCTCGGGCCGGCGTTCGATCTCGCGATCGCGCTATCGCTCCTTGCCATCGACGAGCAGATCGACACGCTCGCGCTGCAGCGGTTCGTCGCGCTCGGGGAGATGGCGCTCGACGGCACGTTGCGCGGCGTGTGCGGCGTGTTGCCGATGACGGTGGGCGCGCGCAACGCCGGTTTCGACGCGATCGTGGTTCCGAAGGCCAACGCGCGCGAAGCGGCGCTGATCGGCGGCATGACCGTGTACGCCATCGAGTCGCTGCACGACGCGGTCGCGATCGCGCTCGGACACGGTGCAAAGTTTCGCTATAGCGGCGAGAGCCAAGCCCCGCGGCCACGGCTCGAAACGCACGGCGATTTTTCCGACGTCCGCGGGCAGTCCGGCGCCAAGCGCGCACTCGAGATCGCCGCGGCCGGCGGCCACAACGTCCTGCTCATCGGGCCGCCCGGTTGCGGGAAGACGATGCTCGCGCAACGGTTGCCGTCGATCTTGCCCGCGATGACGATGGACGAAGCGATCGAAGTGACGAAGATCTACAGCGTCGCGGGCTTGCTCGATGACGACGCGGGGATCGTGACCTCGCGACCGTTTCGATCCCCACACCACACCATCTCGCAGGTCGCGCTCTGCGGCGGCGGCGCTTCACCACGACCTGGTGAAATCTCGCTAGCGCACGCCGGCGTGCTCCTGCTCGATGAGTTCGCGGAGTTCGGTCGCGGCGCGCTCGAAGTGATGCGCCAACCGCTCGAAGACGGCGCGATCACGATCGCGCGCGCGTCCGGTACGTTCAAATATCCGGCTCGTTTCACGCTGGTCGCATCGATGAATCCGTGTCCGTGCGGCTTCCTCGGAATTCCCAGCGGCGGCTGCAAATGCGACGTCGGTGCCGTCGCGCGTTACGGCGCTAAACTTTCCGGACCGCTACTCGATCGCATCGACCTACACGTCGACGTCGCGCGCGTCGCCTTCGACGAGATGGTCGCAGCGAAGCCGGGCGAATCGTCGATCGCGATTCGCGGCCGCGTCGAAGCCGCTCGGGCTCGCGCACGTCATCGACTCGAAGCCACGCCCTATGCGTGCAACGCCGCAATCGCCGGCGCCGACGTCCGCCGTCATTGCGCGCTCGACCGCGGCGGCACGGCGATTCTCCGTGCGGCTTCCGCGAAGGGCCAACTCTCGGCACGCGCGATCGATCGAATCGCACGCGTCGCGCGCACGATCGCCGATCTCGGCGGTAGCGAACACATCGCCGAAGCGCACGTCGCCGAAGCGATCGGCTATCGCTCCCTCGAAAGACGCGGACTGGCCGCATGATCGCGCGGCGTTGCTCCGAAGCCCTCGCTCCCGAGCGACGAGTCATGGAGAGCCGTGAATGCAGCAACGACAACAGGGCGCAGCGATAGCGATCGGAATCGCGATCGGCGCGGGCATCGGGGTGGCGATCCACAATATCGCCGTCGGCGTGGGGATGGGTGTCGCGCTCGGAGCGGCCTTCGCCGCGACCCGTCGATCGTAGCCCGCAGCCGCCATGATATTGACGTTGCTCGTACTGCTCGTGCCACTCCTAACGGCGAGCGGGAGCGAAACGACCATCCCGGCGACGGCGACGACGCCCGCTTTGCCCGCACATCTCGCGCGCCCCGCGACCGGGGCCCCATCACCCGCGATCGTCGTCTTACACGGCTGCGAAGGCTACCGCACGCGGTACGGAACGATCGCGGACGGCCTCGCGAAGGCCGGCTACGTCGCGGTCGCGATCGATACGCTCACGCCGCGCGGCGTGAAGAACGCGTGCTCCGAGCGCTCGGGTTCGCGCATCGAAGCGGATGACGCGCGCGCGACCCTCGCGTGGTTGCGCGCGCAATCGTTCGTCGACCCGACCAGACTCGCGCTGCTCGGGTACTCGATGGGCGCGATCGCGACGCTCGATATCGCCGACCCGTTTCATGCCGAGCCGGCACCCGCCGGACTGCGTGCCGCCGTCGCGTACTATCCCGCCTGTCGCAACCGGCACGCGGCCAACGCGGTCGTGCCGATCCAGATCCTCGACGGCAGCGCCGATACGTGGACGCCGGCCGCGCCGTGCGCCGCGCTCGCCGCAAGCGCGGCCAGAACCGGAACGTCGATCGACGTCACGACCTATCCCGGCGCGACTCACGCGTTCAACGTCGATCTGCCCGATCGCGCGGCGCTCGGGCACGCGATGCACTACGATCCCGAAGCGACGAACGACGCGCTCGCCCGAACGCTACGCTTTTTCCGCGACCGCCTCGGCGCTCTCGGCGGTTAGACGCGCGCGCTCGGCCGCATAACCGCGCAGCACTTCGGGGTCGCTCCACACGCGATACTCCCCCATCGCATATGCGAGCGCGTTGCGGTGATACATCCACGCGTTGAGTTTATTTTCCACGTAGTTGGTCCGCGTCTTCAGCACCTTACCGGGCACGCCCGCGACGATGGAATTCGGTGGGATCACGACGCGCTCGCTCACGATCGTATGCCCGGCGACGATCGAGTTCTCGCCGATCACGCAACCGTCCATGAGCGTCGCGTTGATACCGATCAAGCAGTTATCGCCGACCGTACACCCGTGAAGCGTGACGTGATGCGTGATCGAGCAATGGGCGCCGACGATCGTCGGCGTTCCGTAGCCGACGTGCATCATGACGTGATCTTGAACGTTCGTGTAATCGCCGATCACGATCTCGTACACCTCGGCGCGGCCGACGACGTACGGCCAGAACGACGTCCCGACCCCCGCGCGAACCTTCCCAAAGAGTCGCACGGTCTCGTCGACGTACACGGCGTTTGCGACGTCGACGTCCGGCCCAAATCTCGCTTGCATGCCGGAGACTATTAGCCGGCTTCGATCGCGTGCCCGCCTCCGCTCTTGGGTTTACGCATCAGGAAGATGAGCGGTGCGAAGCAGACCGCGATGATGGCGATCGCGTACGTCGCATCGGAGTAGGCGAGGATCGACGCCTGCTGATTGACCGTATTGGCCAGCCCCGCGACGGACCCGCCGCCGGCGAGCACCTGTTGCACGACCGGATTGCTCATGTTGATGTTCGCGCCGAGCGCCTGCGAGTGCGCGCTCCAACTGCGATCGATCACCACGTCGAGCGCGGCGATCGTGATCGATCCGCCGAGTTGGAGCGAGAGGTTCACCATCGCGGATGCCGCGGGGCCTTCTTGCGGCGTCGTCGCGCCGAGCACCGCGATCGAGAGCGGCGTAAACAGCAGCGACGCGCCGACACCGACGACGACGAGCGCGAGTGCGAAGGTCCAGAATCCGTCGTCGATCGTCGTGATCCACGCTTGCATCGCACAGCCGATCGCGGCGAAGATGAACCCGAAACCGAGCAGCCAACGCGTGTCGATCTTGCCGGCAACGCGCACGATGAAAGGCGTGAGGATCGCGATCGGAAGCGCACGCAAGATGAAGAGTTCGCCGCTGAGCGTCGGCGTGAAGCCGAGCGGCCCCTGGGTGAATTGCGGCAGCGTGTACGTCGAGCCGAAGACGACCCCGCCGAGCGCGAGCGCGAGCAGCGAACCCGCCGCGACGCTACGATTGCTAAAGACCCGTAGGTTTACGATCGGGAATTCCGTTCGGTAGAGTTCGAACCACACGAAGGCGATGAGGCTCAGTACGCACAGAATCGTCGAAACCAAAATCGATGCGCTCGCAAACCAGTAGTGACGTTCGCCTTCGGTCAGCACGTATTGCATCGTGCTCAAGCCCACCGCGAGCAAGAGCAGACCCGTGATATCGATCGGATGCGCCTTGGGCTGCGCCGGATCTTTGAGCATCGCGAAGAGCACGAGTGCGGAGAACGTACCGGGCACGACGTTGATGTAGAACACGAGATTCCAGGTCGCGTTATCGACGATGATGCCGCCGAGCGGCGGTCCGAGCGCGGGCCCGAGAATCGCGCCCAGCGCGTAGATGCCTTGGCTCGCGCCAAGCTTCTCCGGCGGAAACGAATCGCGCAACACCGATTGCGCCGTTGCCAGCAGGCCGCCGCCGAAGACGCCCTGGATGACGCGCGAGAAGATTAAGAACGAAAGCGAATCCGACGACCCGCACATGACCGAACTCAGGGTAAAGCCCACGATCGAGATCACGAAATAGTTTCGCCGGCCGAGCGTATTTTGCAACCAGGGTGTGATCGGTATGACGATGATCGCAGCGATCGTGTAGGACGTGACGACCCACGAGCCTTCGTCCTGGGACGCGCCGAGGTTACCCTGAATGGTCGGCAGCGCGACGTTGGTGATCGTGGAGTCGAGCGTCTGCATCAGCGTCGCCGCCATCACGGCCGCGACGATGAGAATGAGTCGCGGTCCGTGTTCGACCAGATCGGCGTCTTTCGCGCTGGGTTTGGGTGCCGGACTGGCCATCGCCCGAAGCGCTTCCCCACGGATGGGAAAACCCAAACGTAAGCGCGTACCCCTCCTCAACGTGAATGCTAACGATCCCGGCGCGGACGACCCGCCCTTCCATTGTGAGACGACGGTCGAACCCGAACGCGTCATCGTTGCCGTCTACTCCGATATCGATATCGCCTCAGTGGATCAATTCCGTGCGGCGCTCGATAACGCTGTCGGCGTCGGAAAGCCCGTTACCGTCGATCTCTCCTCATGTAATTATCTCGATTCGACGGGCATCAGCACGCTCGTGAGCGCGCGCAACGCCAACGTGCCGCTCGGCGTAATCGCTTCGCGTCAAGCCGCCAAGCTGCTCGATATCGTCGGCCTCACGACGCTGCTCAACGTCACGCTCGCCGAACCCGCGACCTGACGCCGCCGGCATGTCCTGCGAATGCGGGCTGATCGTGCGGACACCAAAATACGTTTCGCGTCGCGATGACTCCGGTCTCGATCGCCGCTCCGCATCGCCGGCACGGAAGTCCGGTCCGACGGTAGACGTAGAAACGATCTTCGCGCCGCACGGCACCCTTGGGCTTCGCGCGATCCGCGGGATCGGTCGTCACGATGCGGCCGATGCGTTCGCCGTCCTTCATCACGCGCACGAGATCGCGCCACATCGTAGCCCACGTCGTCGCATCGAGCGAACGGCCCGGGTTCTTCGGATGCACGCCGTGCATGAAGAGGATCTCGGAGCGGTAGATGTTGCCGATGCCCGCGACGATCGATTGATCCATAAGGAGCAAACCGATCGGCGATTCGCTCGCCGCGATCCTCGCGTACGCGCGCTGCGGATCGGCAGCGGCATCGAGCGGCGACGGACCGATGCGCGCGGCGAGCGCCGCTTTGCGATCGTCGTCGAACATCTCGATCGCGATCGCGCCGCGCAATTCGAACCAGTGCGTACGCGTATACATGCGCAAACGCAGCGTCCCGCGCGGCTCGGGTAGGGGCATCTCGCCCGAATGAAAGCTGCCGAAGCGCCCCAAGTGTACGTGCAGATAGCGCTCTTTGCCGAAGTCGTAGAGCAAATGTTTGCCGATCGGCTCGATCCCGCGCAGCACGAGACCGTCGAGCATATCCGACACGTCGTCGGAACGGCCGTTCGGCGAATCGACGCGTACGCGCTTTCCGAGCAACACGTCGCGTTGGATGCGCGCGTAGCGCGCGACTTGCGGTCCTTCGGGCATCGAGGCTTAGACGCCGAGTGACGAAATCGACGCTCGGCGCGCGCGTCTCCGGGCCGCGCGCGGGGAAGCGCTTCGACGCCGAACGCGGCGTCGCGACCGAAGCGCTGCTGTTCCTCGGCGACCTCGATCCCGACGCGATCGGCGACAACATCGTCCACGCGACGCATTACGAGCCCACGTCCGTCGGCGATCTCGCGCCGCTGCTCGCGCTCGTACCGTTTGCGCTCGATCGCGCGACGTTCGTCGATCTGGGCGCGGGCATGGGCCGCGCGCTGTTGCTCGCGGCGGGGTATCCGTTTCGCAGCGTCGCGGGTGTCGAAATCTCACCCGCGCTCGCGGCGATCGCAAGCGAGAACCTCGCGAAGGTCGCGCGCGAGACGCTCGTCTGCAAAGACGTGCGCGTGCGGCAAGGCGACGCCGCCACGTACCGTTTTCCGAAGGGCGACCTCGTCGTCTATCTCTTCAATCCGTTCGATGGCTCGCTCATCGCGAGCGTCATCGAACGGCTCGCGCGCCGGGCGGAGCCGTGCGACGTCGCACTGGTCTACCACACGCCCGTCGAACGCGACGTGATCGAAGCGCATCCCGCATTCGAACTCGTGGGCGAGGATAAGAACGGCGCCGTGTACGTCGTTAAGCCGCCGTCATACCGCCGTCGATGACGAACTCCGCACCCGTGACGAATTGCGACTCGTCCGAAATTAAGTAGACGAGCATATCGGCGACCTCGACGGCTTGCGCCGGGCGCCCGAGCGGAACGACCGAGAGCAGCGCCGCACGCATGCGCTCGGGATCGCGCGACGTCGCGAGCGCCGCGTCGAACATCGGCGTTTCGACGAAGGTCGGGTGCACGGAATTGCAGCGAATGCCGTACTGCTTGTGCGCGCAATGGAGCGCGACCGACTTCGTAAGCAAACGCACCGCGCCTTTGGATGCGTTGTACGCGACCGTGTTGCGGCCGCCGATCAAGCCCGAGACCGACGACAGATTCACGATCGAGCCGCCGTGCGCTTTCATCGCGCGCACCGCATGACGGCAACCCAAAAACACGCCGTCGACGTTGACGCTCATCGTGCGCGACCACTCCTCGAGCGAGATCGCTTCGATGTCTTTCATGGAAAAGATCCCACAACTATTGATCAGCGCGTCGACTTTTCCGAATCGTGCGACGACGTCGTCGAAGAGCGTAGCCCACTGTGCGTCGTCCACGACGTCGAGCGGTAGAGCGACGATGCCCTCGGACTCACTCGCGACCGCGGTCGCCCGCGCGATATCGATATCGGCGATTATCGCGGTCGCACCGTGCTCCACGAATCTGCGTACCGCCGCTAAGCCGATACCGCTCGCTCCGCCCGTGACGATCGCAACCTTGCCCGCTAAACGTGCGCTCACATTTTCAGCCGCAGATGCGCGAGGGACTTATCTTGGCTACCGGCCTCGAGGCGCGATACGTGCTCGCGGTCGAGGTCGGTCCAGTACGAACGCAGCGACTCGAAGA
>Ga0116231_10014818_pt1 | contig 10312 bp, 9 predicted proteins | sample S1TSphgellanicum_2_FD_89695 | JGI IMG/M metagenome (GOLD analysis project Ga0116231, IMG submission 89695) | Host-associated microbial communities from peat moss isolated from Minnesota, USA - S1T2_Fd - Sphagnum magellanicum MG | ecosystem: Host-associated > Plants > Peat moss > Unclassified... | reverse complement strand
CCTTGGCGCGCGCCAGATGATACCCCACCTCGCCGGCAGACTTCGATTTGAGCAGTTCCCAGTCGTCCGGCAGCGGCGGCACGCCCGCAGCCCGCTCGCATTCGAGATAGATCAAGCCGCCGGGCTTGATCCAGGCGCCCGAGGCGCCGTTACCGTTCGCCAGCAGCGGCAGGAATTCGGCCAGAGCGCCGGTGCCGAACGGCGGGTCGAGAAATACGAGGTCGAAGGGCTCGCCCGGCGCACTCAAGAACCGCTTCGCCCCCATCTCCGCGACTCGCGCCGCGGGCGCCGCGACGCCGAGCAGCTTCAGTTGCTCCTTGAGTGCCCGCGCGGCCGCGACCGCCTGCTCGACGAATACGGCCTCGCGTGCGCCACGCGACAGCGCCTCCAAACCGAGCGCCCCCGAACCCGCGAAGAGGTCCAGGCAGCGCGCGCCCGCGACCGCGTTCTGCAGCCAGTTGAACAGGGTTTCGCGAATGCGATCCGCGGTCGGCCGCAAGCCCGGCAGGTCGGGAAATTCGATGCGACGGCCGCGCCAGGTGCCTGCGATGATGCGCACCGAACCGGGCGTCGCGCTGCGGGCGCGTGGGCTTGGAGTTGGCGGCGGCGGTTTGACGATTTTCACGCGGCCAATCATACGCGGCTGCGCGCCGCGGTCTCGGCCGCGACGCAGCGTGCAGTCCCAAGCCACTGCTCTGCTAAGCTGCGCAGGCGATGCCGAATGACGCCGACCAACCCGCCCAGAGCTTTTTCGGACGACTACGCGCCAAGTTGAGTGCCGGCTCGTCCCGCCTAACTTCGGGATTTCGTGACCTCCTGCCCGGCCGCAACATCGACGCGGAGATCCTCGACGAGCTCGAAACGCGCCTGATCACGGCCGACGTCGGTGCCGCGGCCACGACGCGCATTCTCGAGGACCTGCGCAAGCGCGTGGCTCGCAAGGAACTCGGCGACGTGGACGCCTTGCTCGCGGCGCTCCATGCCGCGATGCTCGCGATCTTGAGGCCCGTGGAGCGCGAGTTCCGCGTCGATCCGGCGATCCGGCCTTACGTCGTGCTCGTCATCGGCATCAACGGTGCGGGCAAGACCACGACGATCGGCAAGCTCTGCGCGCGGCTGCGTGCACAGGGCCTGAGCGTCATGCTCGCCTCCGGGGATACGTTCCGCGCGGCCGCGCGCGAGCAGCTCGAAACTTGGGCGCAGCGCAACGGCGTCGCGATCGTCTCCCAGCAACAGGGTGCGGAGCCCGCGGCCGTGATCTTCGACGGCTTGCAGGCCGCGCGCGCGCGCAAGATCGACGTGCTGATCGCCGACACGGCCGGGCGACTGCACACGCAGACGCATCTCATGGAGGAGCTCAAGAAGATCAAGCGCGTGCTCGGCCGGCTCGACCCCGGCGCGCCGCACGAAGTGCTGCTCGTGCTCGACGGAACGATTGGCCAGAACGCCGTCGTGCAGGCCGACGAATTCAACAAGGCGCTCGGCGTCACGGGACTCGTCGTCACGAAGCTCGACGGCAGCGCCAAGGGCGGCGTCGTGCTCGCGATCGCCGAGAAGCTCAAGATTCCGATCCGTTTCATCGGCGTCGGCGAACAGCTAGAGGACTTCGGCGTGTTCAAGGCCGACGAGTTCGTGACTTCGCTGCTCAAGACGGCTCCCTCGGTGGCGGGCGCTTCCGCATGATTCGCTTCGAGTCCGTCTACAAGCGCTACCCGACCGGTCGCGAGGCCTTGGCCGGCCTGTCGTTCGCGGTCGAGCGCGGCGAAATGGCGTTTCTGACCGGGCCGTCGGGTGCCGGCAAGAGCAGCATTCTGAAACTCATCGCCTTGATCGAGCGGCCGACCCGCGGGCAGGTCATCGTCGCGCAGCAAAACACGGCCGCGCTCAAGGCGCGCGCGATCCCGCAGTTCCGGCGCGAAGTCGGCGTCGTGTTCCAGGATCACAAGCTGCTGCACGACCGTCCGGTCGCCGACAACGTCGCGCTGCCACTCATCGTCGCGGGTGTGCCGGAACGCGAAACGACCAAGCGCGTGCGTGCCGCGCTCGATCAGGTGGGTCTGCTCGGCCGCGAGAAAAGCCGACCTATGGAACTCTCGACCGGTGAACAGCAACGCGTGGGCATCGCGCGCGCGATCGTCGCGAAGCCGCCGCTGTTGATCGCCGACGAGCCGACCGGCAACCTCGATCCCGCGCTCGCACTCGAGATCATGCGCGTGTTCAAACGCTTGAACGATGTCGGCGTGACGGTCCTCATCGCCACGCACGACCTACATTTGATCGAGCAATTTCCGGCGCGGCGCATCGTGCTCGGCGATGGCCGCATCATGGCCGACACGGCTCCCGCGGCTCTCGCGGCGGCGACGAGTACGGCCGCAAGCCTTGCCGCGGCCGCGGCCGCGGCGACGCCGGCCGCGCCGGCCAGCGCATGAGGAGTGCGGGCCATTGAACCGACTCCGCGCCTATCTGCTGCGCCACGCGCAAATGCTCGTGGGTTCGCTCGGCCGTCTCGCACGCCAGCCGTTCGCGAGCCTCCTGACGGCGGCCGTCATCGGCATCGCCTTGGCATTGCCCTTGTGCCTGGAGCTGATTTTGCAGAATGCAGGTGCCGCGACGAGCGCCTGGAACGATGCGTTCGAAATTTCCGTCTACCTCGACAAAGGCGTGAGCGGCGAGCGCGCACAGGCGATACAGAAGGAGCTCGAGCGACGCGATGACGTCGCCACGGTGCGCTTGGTGACCCCGGCGCAGGCGCTCGCCGAATTTCGCGTGAACTCCGGTTTCGGCTCTGCGCTCGATGCCTTGGCGGACAATCCTCTGCCGACGACTTTGCTCGTGACGCCGAGTCTGGCGGCTAGCACGACGGAAGGCACGACCGCCCTCAAGACGGCGATCGGCGCGATCGCGGGCGTCGCGACCGCGCAGCTGGATTCTGAATGGGTACAGCGGCTCGACGCGATCCTCGAATTGCTGCGGCGCGTCGTGCTCCTAACCGCCGCCTTGCTCGCAATTGGGGTGCTCTTGATCATCGGGAACACGATCCGGCTGGACATCGCGAATCGTCGCGCCGAGATCGAGGTCATGAAACTCGTCGGGGCGACCGACCGGTTCGCGCGCCGCCCGTTCCTCTGGACGGGCTTTTGGTATGGCTTGAGCGGTGGACTCATTGCGATCGGCCTCGTCGCCGTGGTCGAATTCGCGATCGGGGGCCCGACGGCCCGGCTCGCAGCCCTGTACGGGAGTTCGTTTCAGCTCAACGGCCTCGCCTGGCCAACGGTCGGCGGCACGGTTCTCGGGGCGGCCGCCCTCGGTTGGATCGGCGCGTGGCTTACTGCATCGCAGCATATCCGCGAAATCCATCCACATTGAGGCCAAGATCACGGAACTAGGACCGCGATTTAGCACTCCAAATCCTCGAGTGCTATCATTGCACTCGGTTGATTACGGGAGGTTGTTTCATGACTGCCGCCTTAGTGTCCAAGCAGAATAGTCTCGTCTTCGCAGGCCCCGTCGGGAGCCTCGATTCCTATATCGATCGCGTGTCGCAGATCCCCGTGCTCTCCAAAGAGGACGAGGTGAGTCTCGCCGTGAAGTTCCGGTCCGAAGGCGACCTCGACGCCGCGCGCCACTTGGTGCTCTCGCACCTGCGTTTCGTCGTGCACATTGCGCGCGGCTATCTCGGCTATGGCCTGCCGATGGGCGACCTCATTCAGGAAGGCAACGTTGGCCTCATGAAGGCCGTCAAGCGCTTCGACCCGACCGTGGGCGTACGCCTCGTGTCGTTCGCGGTTCACTGGATACGTGCCGAGATCCATGAATACGTGCTGCGCAACTGGCGCCTCGTGAAGGTCGCCACCACGAAGTCCCAGCGCAAGCTGTTCTTCAACCTGCGCAAGATGAAGAAGAATCTCACGTGGCTCTCCGAGGCGGAGACGCAGGCCGTGGCCCGCGATCTCGGCGTCGAGGTCTCCGACGTACGCGAGATGGAACAGCGCATGTCCGCGCGCGACATGTCATTCGATCCGACGCCCGATGCCGACGAAGAAGAGACCTACTCGCCCGCGATGTACTTGCCCGCGACCAACGCCGACCCCGCGATCGAAGTCGAGCGCGAAGAGTGGGAAGAGGACTCGACCGATCGCTTGAGCGTCGCGCTCGCGCGTCTCGACGAACGCAGTCGCAATATCTTGAAGCGCCGCTGGATGACCGACGACAAGGCCACGCTGCATGAACTCGCCGACGAGTACGGCATTTCGGCCGAGCGCGTGCGTCAGGTCGAGGTCAATGCGATCAACAAGCTCAAGGGTTTGATGGCGGCGCCGACGGGGGCTTGAGGCTGCCGACACGAATGCAGACTGCGGCCGCGATCAGCGGCAGCAGCCAGCCGCCACCCATTTCGATGAAGACGAATGGGTGCAAGAGCGCGGATAGTTGCACGTCCGAGGAAAATCGCTCCGGGTGGAGTCCGGCGCCCACCAGACCCACGAGCAGCACGGGCGTAGTGAAGCCAATTATCGCGGGCAATAGCAGCAACGCCCCCACAGCGCGCCGCGCGAGTTCCCGGCGACCGGCCGCGGGCCACCCGATGACGATCGTCAGGAAGATGACGATCGGTACCAAGACATGCACGGCATCGGTCTTCGCACAGGCGAAGGACTGAAGAAACGGTACGACTCGGCCACTCGGGAGTGTCAGCGACCGGCTTGCCCTGCAAGCCATGACGAGTTTGAGGCCCTCCTGCGAATCGTCGACCGTCAGATACGAGACATAGTCCGATTGCATCGTATCGACGACACCTTCGAGGTAAGGCGCCAATGCGGTCACGATCGGCCGCGCCAACAGAAAGCCCGCCACGGCGAGGATCGCCCACGCGAGCATGCCGCGCAGACTAAGCCGAAGCAGACGGCTCGTGATCAGCGGGGCCATTCGTAGCCCAGAGGGCGAAATAGAGTGCGCCGGCAAGGATCATCAGCGTCGGGATGAAATAGACGTGCATCGGCACGAACCATGCGTGTCGGTATGAGTTCACGAAATACAGCGCGACGATCCGCAGTTGGTTCAATATATAGACCAGCGCAATCGCACCGGCGAGTCCTAGCAGCGTGCGCCGCCATCCGGCGCGAAAAGCGATGATCGCCGCCACCAGTAGGAACACGATGCCGGCCCCGTCGCAGCCGCGCACGATATTGAGGGCCGCACTCCCAGATTGCAGTTGGTTCTGAATTCCGATCACATGCTCGTTGGGCGCGATCCAGCCGATCATGAGCTGCGACGGGCGTACGATTCCCTGGTAGTAAACCACCTCGCGAAGATAGGCGTCCGGAATCGCCGAGTAGGCGACGTACAGCACGCAGTAGATCGATGCGAAAACGACGATGAAGCTCCAATTGGCGGGCGCCCGCCACGGCCGAGATTCAGAGCTTGCTGCTTCCATGTTCGTTCGCCTCCAGGGTCGGTGATTCTTTCAGGCTTGCATGCGTCGAGCAACAGTCGGATTCGCATGTCACGCAATCGCAAGATTTAGTTTGCGCCGACCGTTTTGTCGTTCAAGTCAGTGCGGCCACGACGATCACGGTCGCCGCGCCCCCGGCAAGCGTGCCGCTGCCGTGGTGGGCACTCGGAGGACTCGCGGCCGGCTTGATCGGGATCGCAAGATCGCGGCGACGACACAAAGCTGCTATCTGATGTGCTCGCTGGGCGCGTTGAAGGTAGGCTCGTCGATAACGCTCATGATCGTGCTCGTTCCCGGGCAAGCGTCCAGCGTAATCTGCTGCGGCTAGCGCTCGCCCAAATAGGCTTGCGCGGCGTTCGACGCCGCACCCGTGATCACGCCGACGGTCGCGTAGCCGGCCAGCATCAGGGCCTGAGATTCCCCGGAGGTCTGGGCCGTCATGAAGGGTCGCGCCATCGTGTCACCCTGGCGCCGCGTTCCCACCAGCATCACGTCGCCGGCGGTGTCGGCACGCCCGATCGCCGTGATGATGTAGCCGGCAGCCGCGAGTGTCGCGGCCGCCGAGGCGGCGTCGGCGGCGGCCGTCGTGCTCACTTGCGATTCGAAAACGGTCGTCGTGTCCGCCGACCAGCCGTAGGACACGTAGGTGATTTGGCCGGTGTCGGCGACGGACACCGCCGTGATCACGCGGCTATTCGCGCCCTCCATGCTCGCCGCAGCCGGCACGTCCGCCAAGGCAACCGTGTGCATGGCGGCTTCGAATGCGGATTGCTGATTCGAGGGATCTTGAATCCAAGAGACCGCGAACAGTTGACTCACCGGTTCGAGATCCAGCGACGTGATCACGGCATTGGCTTCGGCCGGGCTCGTGCCATTGCCGGCGTTCGGCCAATTCGGATCGACGAGGTCGAAGGATAGGTTCGCGAACGAATCGACTCCGAAGCCTGCCACGACTGAGGCCACGCCGGGCGCAGCGGACTCGGGCGCCGCAACATAGGTCCAGCTGCAGTTCGCACTCGCGTCACCGGCCTCACTACAGTCAACCGCGGCGCCGACCCAGAATGCTGTGCCGACGCTCGCCGCGTAGGTCACGGCACCGGCAATCGCCAGCGAGGCGGTGACGGCATTGACGCCGTAGCCGTTGACCGTCGACTCGGCATCCACCTGCTGAAAGCGCAGATCGCCCGCAGCCGGAGCGCGCGCGGTCACGGTCAGCGTGACCGTGCTGCTCGTGACGGTGCCGGCGGAGTTGGTGATCACTACGGCGAATGTCGCCCCGGTATCGGCGAAGGTCACGGGCGCTGAAACATAAGAGCTTCCCGTGGCGCCGGGAATGAGCACCCCGCCACGCATCCACTGATATTGCGGCGTCGTGCCCGCAGCAGTGACGGTATAAGTGGCCGGCAAGCCCATCGGTACGCTCGCGCTCGCCGGTTGGTCGATGATCACGGGCGCGACGATGAGCTGTCCGGACGACGGAGTGCTGGAATTCACGTCATAACCGCAGCCTCCCGCGACGAGCGCAAACGCATAGACCGACCAGCGCAGGCACCGCAGGTCATCGCCAGGGCGGCTCATCCCGAGAGGCTCTGTTCGTAGCGAGCGGCCTCGCGAAACACGTGGCCGTGGAGCTCCGCCGTCCGCTCGCGGGTCTGCGCGTAACCTCCGCCGAGCACGATTACGAGCGGAATTCCGCGATCCCGCACGCTCGCGATCACCATTCGCTCGCGTGCGCGCAGCCCGTCCTCGGTCAGTGCGAGTTTGCCGTAGCGGTCGCCGGCCACGACGTCGACGCCGGCGACGTAAAACGCCAAATCGGCCTGGGCCGCCGAGAGTACGAAAGGCAGCTGCGCAGCGAGGGCGCCGAGATAATCGGCGTCGCCGGTGCCCGCCGGCAGGCCGAGATCGAGCGTCGACTGCATTTTGACGATCGGATAATTCGTCGCGCCATGCACCGAAAACGTGAACACTGACTCGTCTCCCGCGAAGATTGCCGCTGTCCCATTGCCCTGATGCACGTCGAGGTCGATCACGACGGCGCGCCGGATGAGGCTCTCGGCCTTGAGCCGCAGAATCGCGATTGCGACGTCGTTGAGCACGCAGAAGCCTTCGCCGTGATCCGCAAACGCATGGTGCGTCCCGCCCGCCAGATTGGCCGCGATGCCCTCCTCGAGTGCGGCGCGCGCGGCCAGCAAAGTGCCCGCCGCGGCGAGGCGCGAGCGCCGCCAGAGCGCATCCGACCACGGCAAGCCCAGCTTGCGCTGCTCGCTCGTGCTCAGGCTCGCGTTCGTAAGCTTGTCGAGATATTCAGGCGTGTGTACGAGGCTCAGGCTGGCCAGGGGCAAGGGCTCGGGTTCGAGCAGGTCAGCGGGATGAAGCAACCCTTCCGCCACGAGCCGATCTTTCAGCAGCGGGTATTTGCTCATCGGAAAGGGGTGCTCGGGCGAAAGTGGGATCGCATAGCCCGCGTGATAAGCGCACTTCATCGCCGGAAGTAGACGCTCCTCGCCTAGCGAGCGCAAATGCGCGGTCCGCGCCGGTTCGCGGCGTGGTTCGCGCGCCAACGCCAGGAACGCAGCGCGATCAGCATCGACAACAAGGCGAGCCACGCAAGATCGAGCGCACCGCCGCCTCCACCGGACTTCAGAGCCGGCGTCGCCGCGACCGCCACGGACTGGCTTGCCATTCCACCGGGACCGGTGCACGACAAGGTCAGCGTTACGCTCGCGGTGATCGTCACCGCCACGCCGCTGCTGCTGGTCGGTTCGCTGCCGTCCCAGCCGGTCGCACCACTCGCGGTACAGGCGGTCGAGTTGGTCGTCGTCCAAGTCAGCTGCACCGGTTGTCCGGAGCTCACCGACGTCGTGCTTGCCGCCAAGCTGACGGTGGGTGCGGCGGGGCTCACGGCAATGCCGTATAGGCCGTAATTCGAGGAGCCCGGAGTCGTGACGAACGTGAACTGGTAGTTGCCGGGCGTAGCATTGAACAGGAACGAATTCCCCTGAGTCCCCTGTCCGTAGATCTTGCCCAGAATCTGGCTGCCTTGAGTCACGAGCACGGCCAGATCCGGGAACGCGGCGGGAAAGTTCAAGTCCGAGAGCGTGACCTCGAATTGTCCGGCGGTACCCAGGGTCACGGTTCGGGAGCTGAATACGCCCCCAACGGCCTGAGTCTGATCGAGCAACACGGTCGGTACACTGGCCGTGGTCGCGACCGTGACGCCGAAGATGCCGATGCTGCCGGTTGCCGCCGTCGCGTCGGCGAGCACGATGACGGTCCCCGCGGAAGCGGTGAAATTGCCGTTAGAATCGGTCGTCAGCACGGTCCCGTTTTGCGCGATGGTGGAGGTCAGTGTCGCCAGCTGCGCGGGGAATCCATAGTCACTAACGGTCAGGTTATAGGATCCGGCACTTGGGACGGTCGCGGCGAAGGCAAAGCTGGTCGCGGTCGAGGCATTAGCGGGATTGACGACCTGGGTCGTGCTCAGGAGGCTCGCGGTGCTCGAGGCCAAGCTGAGTTGATAAGCTCCCGGTGAACTCGCGGCAACCGCATATTGCCAGAGCTCCAGATTTGCTGCCGGTGCGGCGATGCTTTGCGTGCCGCTGGCCGTGAGCTTGCCGAGCAATGAGGCTCCGGACGTCACCGCGGCACCAAGGCCTGCGAGCGCTTGCGGGTAGGCAAGATCGGTCAACGTCAGGGTCAGCGATTGCGCGGCGGAATTGCTCACTGCCGTCGAACTCGCCAGCTCACCGACCGGCAAGCTACGCACGAACACCGAGGCGCCCGTGGGATCGGTGATCTCAATACTGTAGAGACCCGCCAATACCGTGCTGTCGGCGGTCGCAAAGATCAATAGGCTGTAGGGCGTGGCGGCGGCGAGCGTGACCTGGGTCGGCGTACTGCCCGGCGTGATGGGACCCGCAATCGGCGCACTGCCCTGACTGATCCCCGCAACGACGGATGTCAGCGCAACCGGGAAGCCGTCATCAATCAGCGTCACGGAGTAGGTCCCCGCCACCGTCGAAGTGAATGTCGTATTCAAGGTCGACTGTCCGGTCGTGGAGACCGCTGACGGAGTTTGGATATTGCCGGAATAAGAATCGGCGGCAATGCATGCGGCCGGTGTTGCCTGCGGAGCCGTACAGACGCTGAAACTGCCGAAGCTTCCAAACCCCAGGTTGGTCGGCGTTCCGATCACGTGGAACTTGTAGATGCCCGTGGCGGCCGGAACCGCGACGGTGGCGACATGTGTCGTCGGATCGACCGCCGCCGAACCCACGAGCGCATCGCCGAGCGTCACCGCGATTTGTAGAGACTGGAAACCAGCGGGCTGCCTATCGTCGGTCAAGGTGACCGTCAGAGCCTGAGCAGTCGTCGACGTGAACGAGAATTCGGAGCCCTGCGCGGCGCCTGGGGCCGAGACGAGGTCGGCGTCGTCGAGTATCCCATCCGCCCGCGCCGGCCCCATCGCGCCGAGTATCACGAGTAACGTCGCGGTCGCCAGCGAGCGCGGAACCCCGCCTGTAATCAAACTTTTCAAACGATCAGGACTTCGGTGACGATGCGCCCGACGGCGCTTCTTTGGCCAGCTTGTCGAGTTCCGCCTTGGCGTCGTCGATTCCAAAGAAGTTCTTTCCGGAAGACACGGAGCGCGTGAGGCTGGCTTTCGCCGCGTCCGGTTCGCCGGCAAGCACCTGTGCCATGCCCAAATGATAGAGCGCGATCGGCGCGTCATCGCTCTTCGCAGCCGCACTCTGAAGCGCCGCGACAGCCGCCGCGGCTTCTCCGCGCTTATAGAGCACCCAACCGTAGGTGTCGAGGAAGTTCGGATTCGGCGATTCCGAGAAGCGGGCCGACAGATCT
>Ga0116231_10014816_pt1 | contig 10314 bp, 17 predicted proteins | sample S1TSphgellanicum_2_FD_89695 | JGI IMG/M metagenome (GOLD analysis project Ga0116231, IMG submission 89695) | Host-associated microbial communities from peat moss isolated from Minnesota, USA - S1T2_Fd - Sphagnum magellanicum MG | ecosystem: Host-associated > Plants > Peat moss > Unclassified... | reverse complement strand
CTGCCACCACGGTGGCGTAGGCCGAAGGTTCGCGCGAACAAACGCAGGATGAAATGTCGGTAGCACATGGAGCAGGCCATCAGATGATCCGCTATAAGGGATGTCAATGATCTGCCCACGATGCTTCGTAATGCCTGTCTTCTTGGAAACGCTACGCAGCGCCACATCTCCCACAGGTATGACCAGAGTAGGCTTGCATAGGTCAAGTTCAGCCATAAGGTGTTCACGGCAGGTAGCTATCTCCTTGGGTGTTGGCTTGCGGTTCTTGGGTGGCCTACATCTTACCGCGTTGGTATAGCGAACGCTCGCGGGGTCAGTGCCAGACTCTTCAAGCATCTGCCTCAAGAGCTGACCCGACCTCCCCACGAACGGCTCACCCAGGGCGTCCTCATACGCGCCGGGAGCTTCGCCGACGATAAGTACCCCTTGGACTGGGCCCTTACCGTCCATGCAGTTTGTCGTTGCATTCTCGTGCAACGGACAAGCTGTACACTTTAGAGGCATATTACCGTGCCCCGGCCTCTACGGGGACCCTTCAACGTCGCGCGGCGGAAAGGGTGAAAATCCGCGCGCTTCGCCACGGTAAACCTCATGGCTTCGTAGCCGCAGCGACCATGAACGTCATCACGAGGCAGTACACGAGGAAGCACATCTTCTCCTCGGCGCTCATCGCTCACCTCCCAAAAGCACCTGCACTGTTGGGCACGGAAAGCGATGACCGCATTCGTGGCAAGCCATCTCAACGCCGTTACTGTGCTCATAATGCAACGCGCGCACGGCTTCAACGGCGCGCAGAGCGGCGACGACGGGCTGAGGCACTCCGCTCGCGCGAACGTAAGGGTCCTCGCAATAGAAGTGGCATTCAAACGTGTCGTCGGCGCTCATGCGAGTTTACCCGCTTCGCGTAGGTCTGCGATCAACCGCTCTTTGGCTTCCTTGAGCGGGATGACGCGAACTTGGGCGGTCTTGGCCGGTTTGAGGATGTTGTAGTAGCGGCTTTCTTTAACTGCTCGTCTTGCCATCTTGTGCCTCTTTCTAATCGTATTCGTCGTATTGTTGAGGTCCTGCGTCTATGGCGTCATCGCCTAGGCAGTCCTCGGTGCAGACCTCTTCGTCGTAGATGTCCCACTCGTCTTGCAAGCCTGCTACGGCCTGCGAGGTCTCATCGGTCCAGTTCATTGTTGCGGTATGCGCGGGCTCTACGGAAAGCCTCAGAGAACGGTACCGCGTTCTCGTCACGTTCTATCTCCTCCTGGATACGCTGAGGCAGTCTTGTTTCCGACAACTCAGAGAACAGTTCATTTCTGTAGGCCTGCGCTTCTCTCAAACGCTCGGGCAGGCCTTCGCCGTAGACGCGCCGAGACCTACGCACGCCCTCCATCGACCGCTCCGACGCCGGTCTCACGCACCAGATGGGGTCTCCTGAGTTTATTCCTAGAGCTGCAGCCTCGTAGTCTTTGGGGGAGTAGGGCCACTGATCGTCGTCCCGTCGCTCTCTGATCTCGTGCATAACTTTGCAGTCGTGGATAGACCTAGGGTTATCCAAAATGTCACCGGGAATGTAGTCCCCTCGAACTTGCATACCGCAGTTAGAGCAGCGCAGCAATTCGTATGGTATCCGAGCGCCCGGCCCCCAGTTTCCCGCGTTTGCGTTAAAGACTTGCTCGCTTAGAACGGTGGTAGAGTTTGCCTGGGCGTTTTGAAGCAGGTTGTAGAGGCTTCTCGCTTGCTCCAGGCCTTCGGGCGTAGCAGTCACAGCGCCGAGATCGTTACCTCCCCAGCTAGTGAGCGTATCCAGACTGACTTGGTTTATGCCGTCGTATGGGTTCGTTGGCATCCTATCCTCCTATGCTGCCCCATGCCATAGCTCGGTGGTCAGCGTGTGTTACTGAGTCGTGTACGTTCTTCTTCAGTCCTAGGACCTTAGAGATATACGTGTCGATGGTGCGCTCAGTCTCATAGTAGGTCACGACGCGCACCGCGCCGGGCTTGTAAATTCGCGAGAGGGCTTGATAATCCTCCGTATATGAGAAGGACCTCGAGGCGAAGAGCGCGTGGTTCGCCTCGGAAAACTCGACCCCAATAGCGCCAGCCTGCGTCTGCACGACGGCGATAGCCGGGCCGTCGTACTCCTGGAACGAGCGTCGAAGTTCGTCACGATCCTCTACGGGTACGTCGCCGTTGATCTGGATGGCGAGCGCCGGGAACCGCTGGGCCATCTCGAAGTAGGCATCGCCTTCCGGTCGGAACCGGTGGAAGATGACGGCCTTCTCGCCCGACTCGACTATCTCGCCGAGGTCAGCTTGGACGGCCACGTACTTGGCCTGGTGGACGGCGATCATGTCTCCATGCTCGTTTGGCACGAAGCCCGAACTGATCTGCTGCAAGCGAATCAGCCGGGTGAGGATGTGGTCGGCCGTCACCTTGCCACCCTCTATTTCTGCGATCCACTCCTTGGCGAGCTGGTCGTAAAGCCCCCTTGCGCTCTTGGGAAGTTCGATGGTGCGGGTAACGGTTTGGTAAGTGTCGGGGCCGAAGACGTCTTCTCGACGTACGAACGTAGCGACTCGATTGACCCGTTCTTGCAGCTCAGAGACGTTAATATGCCCAGTGACCTTTGTAGGAAACATTCGATCTCTGATAAGGTACCGTCGAGCGAAACTTTCGTATGACCCCCATTCGCGACTATCGAGAGCCGCAAGTTGCCCCCAGAGGTCACCGTAATGGTTGGGTGCAGGGGTTCCTGTAAGTAGACGAACGTACTTGGCGCTACGAGCAAATTGGCGGAATCTTTTGCCTCGGTCACTTGATACTCCTTTGATGTAGTGAGATTCGTCCCCGATCAGCGCGAACCAGTGGTTCGGTAGATAGCCGAGAACGTCGTAGTTGGTTATGGCATACTTGCCCTTGAAGGCCGCTAGGCGCTTGAGGCGCTCGTTGCGGGTTCCTGAGTACAGGTTGCAGGCTCGGTAGCCTTGCTGGGCGAGTTCTCGCTCCCACTGTGGAGCGACGACGAGTGGGCATACCACAAGAATAGGGCCTGCCTGTGGGTCCCACGGCCACTCCTCCGCGCAGACGATTGCCGCGAGGGTCTTGCCGAGTCTTGGGTCTGCGAAGATTGCTCTCTTGGGCTCATGGGCGTGTTCAAACTTCTCCTTGGCTTGCCAGTCGCGTAGTTCCATAAACTACCGCAACCCCCTATACACTATAGATTCGGTAGTTATTTTGCGGTAGTTTCTGATGATGGTCTACCTCCCTTATTCCGAACGATTCCTAATTTGTCTCTGATCTCTTTTGCATGACTGTCTATCGTCCTAAGACTGACTTCCAGAACCTCTGCTAACTGTGGGTTGCTTAGGTTTGGGTTAGCCTTGAGAGCTTCTTCTATTTGCATTGGTATCGGTACCTCTACCTCGTCGATGTTGACCTCGGTATGGGAACCGTAGACCTTCTCCCCAAGCTCTAGCTTCCAAATCGACTGCGGAACTCGCTCTCCGAAAATGTCCTCAAATACTCGCTGCTGTCCGTCAGGGCCCACGATTGGAACGGCGACTCCTGGGAAGCTAACACCATAGTCAGGAGACCAACCGTTAGACCCTTTTGACCATATCGTAAAGTCGCGTCCCTTACCGCCCTTAGCATGGATAAGGGATCGGGCGACGTTCCGCATCTCCCGACTTCCCAGAAGATTCCCTTGTGCATTCTCGTGGATAGTACCAAGGATTGCGACTGCATTCTCCTCACAAGCCTTAGCGAGTACTGAAAGTCGGGACCGGGCACGAACCGCTTCGTTCTCGCCCTCCTTGCCTTCCCCGAAATGAGAATAGAGCGCGTCGATACATATAAGCGAGACATGGCCTTCGATTCCTTTCAGCTTCTCTATGAGAAGGGGAACGTATTTAGGGATGAGAGCCCCCGGTGCTACGAACTCGTGCAGGTGTCCGCTACGGATACCGTTGAGCCGGGCTCGGCGAACAAACTGGTCAAACGTCTCTTCGCCCGACGGCACAAAGATTACATGGTTCCCGCGACGAGTCTCACGAGCGGCCAGCCACGACAGGAAACTACTCTTGCCGATCTTGCCGTCACCGTACAGGACCGTCAGGACCTTCTCAGGGATGAATCCCGGTAGTATGAAGTCTACGGTCTCGTCTTCGGCTTGCACGTCCTCATCGGTGCGGGGAGCCCCAACAAGGGCCGCTCCCGCCTCGGTAGACGTGGCCGCGTACCGCGTGGCAGACCGAGCGATCCGCTTCACGTCGGCTTCAGTGTATGGGGAGGAAGGATCGACTCCCTCTAATACCGCGAGCGGACCCGCGCGAAGGAATGCTTCAATAGCCGGTTCGTCCAGACCGTACTGGCCCCGCATCCATGACGCGGCCCGGTGCAAGAAGTTATCGTGTTCTCCCGGTCCTACGCCCGTCACGGGTTCTATTTCCGCGCGCACGGCTTCGGGTGCCCGGTTTACTTCTAAGAGCGGAGAGAGCCACTGCGGGACCTGTTCTACGGAGGCACCGTTCCAGACGTACTTGGTGCCGTCGACGACCGAACCCGGTCCTACTAGGTACCCGCGAACCTTGACGTCCGCGCCCGGTATCTTGAAGTTTCGGATACCGTGCCCGGTCCCTTTGAACAGGACGTGAAACCCCCTCCGGGTGGTCTGACGCCAGCCCGGTAGTTCGACATCCCGGTACGTCGCGAAGAACGTAGCAGGATCGTCCACGTCCAACAGGACGTACTTCTCCTCTAGGGAGATGCCATAGTTAAAGTAGCCCGGTACCGTCGAAAGGTCGAGTTGGTCGGGCGGTACTGCTCCTAGGTGCCCCCTACTGCCAGCCAAGGGAGACTTATCCCCCTTGGCTAGCGGGAACACCAGAGTACCCTCTGGTATCATGGTGTCCTTTCGGGGCTAGGAGTTCTCGAACATCCGTTGCATCTTCTGCAAGGTATAACGGACGATTGGTTCCACGCACAGGTCGCAGGCCGAACCTACCCCGTAGATGCGATCGTGAGCCTTCTGGAAGGCCTCGCGCTGCATCGAGGTGTAGCGCATCTCGGTCGTACACTCGACCATGTCATCATGGTCTACCCGGCGTTGCTCCTCTGGGTCTAAGTGATAGTAGGGGTGCATCGTTACTCCAGTCTAGTCGCTAGAGAAGAAAAGAAAAGGGCCGGGGACCAGCCTGAGCGATCCGCCGTACCCTAATCCTACACTACAGCCCGAGGCGAGCGCGGGTCTTCTTACCTCCGACCTTCAGGTTCTCGCGATAGGTGTTATCCTTCGCGTCCAGGTCGCCGGGAAGATTGGCGAACGTCCGCGCCTTGTAGGACGCGATGACCGCCGATTCGAGATGACCGAGCGACGGACCCGACAGATCGGGGTCCTTCTCGACCAGCTGTTCGCGGATTGCGAAGGCCGCGTTGAGGTGAGCACGAGCGTTCGCCAGGTGGAGGTTGTATTCCGACTTGAGGGTATTGGACATTTGAGGAGACTCCTATAGAACCGCAGACCGTCTTCGGGTCCGCAATCTGCGGTAGTGTGTGCGGACGACCCCCCGAAGGGGGTTTCTAGCCTAGTCCTCCCGAATAGTACGCCACTTGCGTTCGTCGGCGAGCCATTCGTCATACGACTTATAGGTCTTTTTGTTGAACTCCGTCTCGATAGCCTTCTCGCTATGCAGACGATCCCGCTGGCCCCGTCCACGACCGCGCTTGGAGGACCAGAAGGGCTTGCGATCCTCGTTCGGGAGCTTGGGCAGATCGTCCTTCGGAATCCAGATGCCGTTGCGCCACGAACCGAACGGGGTATCGTAGTCGCCCCAGCCTTCGTCGTTGAATCGGCTCTCCCATTCGGCTTCGTATGCCGACTTGTCCGGCACAACGACCTTGGTCTTCGCCGGTTCGTAGACCGGGAACAGGTACGAATTGCTGTAGTGGACCTTGTCACGGGTAACCCAATGACCGAACATCCACGTCGGCTTGCTCATGTCACTGCTGACGATGCAGAACCGAGACATCTCGGTCGTCGCATAGCCAGCGAGAGACTTCTGAATGTCGTCCCACGAGAACTGCTTCAGAAGTTGCGCCATGTGCCAGGTGTCGCACATGGTCTTCACGATGTCAGGCATACTGACCGTCCCGTTATGGAACAGCATACGCCGGTCTTCGCCGTCACGCGGGTTCGTGATCTCGAAGGGATGCGTATTCTGTATGTCTTGCAGACCGCCCGTTGAGATGCGAGCATGAAACACGCGCTCGTACTCGCTACCGGCACGTTTCCAGGCACGCAGGGCCGACTTCTGCGACATACCGCGACGGACCAGCAGGCCGCGTTCGGGATGTTTGATCGTCATGCCCCAACCGTGCGGGTTCTTGGTTGTTGCCTTCTCGATGATGTCGAAGGGCACCTCAATGCCTTCGGATGCCACGATGATAACGCACATGGTTACTCGCCCCAGCTCTCTAGGCGCGTTGCGCCTTCACAGGTATGCAGTATTTGTTCCTCGGCAATCGCTTGTTCGCCGTAACGCGGGTCTTCGTAGTACACGATCTTGTCGCGGTACTTGGTGCAGACGAACGAATCCTCGCCCATCGTTTCCCGTGCGACGCGGCATCCACGACCGATCTCGTCGTGCGGGGCGGTACGGTCAAACTTGAACGTATCGGCGACCGTAAAGGTCGGTGCGCCTTCTAGGAACGGCTTGAACCGGTCGAGGTCAAGGCGCGAAGCAAGGTTCGGATACTTGCTACGGTTCTCCAGGATGTAAGACGTGTACTGACGCACCGGCATCAGCCCTTCTTCCCACATCATCCTCGGCACGTTTTGACGATATTGGCGGTTGAGCATGACAAGCTCGGCACGAGTCGGTATCATGCAGTACGGGTAATCGTCGCTGTTCCGACCGTGCGTGAGAACCTGTGTTTGCAGGTTCGTGACCGTTTCCCAATAGTGCCCGAAGATTGTGTCGGCAGCACGACGACGGTGCATTGAGCGGTCCACTTCATAGCCAGCTTCCCCGTAGATAACGTTTTCATCCAGGAACGGGCTCTCGATGTCGTCCCAATCGTACCCGGCCCGTTGCAGTGCGATGCCGCGATCCTGACGATGCTGGGCGTGTTGCATACAATCGTTCGGTTGGCAGCGCGCTGCTGCTTTGTTGGCCGAGAGACGACCGGTCGGGCCGTGACCCTGCTCCACGAGGATCGGGTCGAGAATTGCACGAACGCCGCTATGCCAGAACGGACGGAACATACCGGCAGCGAAGAACGTGTGGATGTTAGCAGCGAACCAGGCGTCAACCGTCATGGATTCCCCCGAGTCCGCAGTTTCCGGCCCCGTCTCCACGACGAAGTCGAGCAGAGACTTTGCCACTTCAGGATACGAGCGCAGAACCTTCGGACTGCGGCACGTCTTAAAGATGCGAAGCTCCATCGTCGGGGTACGCTGCCCGTTGATGCAGGCATACGAGTGATCGTTTGTCTGCAAGAGGTCGCGAGAGGGCATACTGACGCGATACCGATACGAACCCGCTTCACGCAGAGCGATAAGGTCCCAGAACCGATTCAGCTCTGCTACCCGTTGGGCACGATCGTCGGGCACCGGGATGCCCTGTTTGTACCAGGAATCTTTGTCGAACATGACCGACGACATGAACCGAGCACGGTTGATGTCCGACACCGGCCCTTTGGACGTGTGAACGTGAACGCCACAGCCAGCCACGGAGACGTACTCCGCGTAATCCTGTAACGTATCGGCAACATCGCCGACCACATCGACGATCTTATTGCTGCCGAACGGCAAGGTGACGATCTCGGCACCAAACTCGGCCGTGATGCTGCCGTCGGGCTTGGAGATGACCTTATCGCCAAGCTCCTTGCCTTCCAAGGCTGCGTGGAACTCGTCGAAATAGCCTTGCGAGGCCCAGCCCGTCTCGATCTCGACACCAAACTTTAACTGCTTCGCACTAGGCGCTCTGACGCCGAGCGAAGAGGTAGCCGTCGCAGTGTAGTTGACCCTACGAATTGACATATACCCTTCTCCTAAAAACGCGCTCTGCCGGATTTGAACCGGCACACAACCAACCTGGAAGCGCATAACCCCGAAGGGCGGGGTCCAATACTGTGGGAGTTTTGCACAGCGTCAGGACCCCAGGACAAGACCTAACTCCTAGTAGTGTATCTCCTCGCCCCAATCGTCCGGCTCATCTGGACAATCCTGGCAGGTGCAACAGTGTTCGTCGATGTGAACCCCGTGATCGCAATTCTCGGGCCCGTCATCGTCGTCGTCCGTTTCGTCGTCGTCTTCGGATTCTCCTTCCGGTCGCGTTTCGACGCCCGGAATCACCGCGAACGGATGGTAACGCTTAAACGCCTCCAGAACCTTGTAGTAGGCTTTCTTGGCACGGGCGTATTCTTCCCATGTGCCGTGTTCGTCTGCCTGCTCCAAGCGGTCCAGAGCGCGTTCTACATCGTCAGCATCGACGGGACCATCCCCATACGACTCTGCCGTGTTCAAGCTCTGCGCCATTGGTCGTTCCTCCTCCACGTCCAGACATCGCCGGTTTCCAAATCCAGCATGAGGTATTTCTCGGGTACCCAAGTCGTGAGATGCAGGTCCACTAACTCGTTTCTATTGTCTCGAATGGATCGGTACTCCGCTTTCGATCTGCGATTGCGGAGTATCGCTACAAGAATCGACAGCATGACCCTGTAGTTCACTTCTGCATCCTCGTGAGGACCTGACGCCGAAGCTCTAGCTCCTCGTTGATTGCATCGCACACTTCCTGCGGATCATGCGGTCCTCGAAAGGCAGAACTACGTAGAATTGCCTGCCGATAGTCCTGTAGCAGTATGGCGTTCTCTTTGTATTTCACGGTTGGTCCTCCAAAGGCACGATGACCGTACCATCGACGGCACGAACCGAACGGCGCAGGGTACTGATCGTTACCCGAACAGACCCGTTCTTGCCGTACTGACAGCGAATCTGCCCGGTCTTGCCATCGGGCAAGGGCACGATGAACGTGATGGAGCTAGGATTGCCGGTCGTGTTGTCCCGTGCATCCTGACACTCCTCCAGGGCGCTACGGACGATCGTAGACTCTGGAGGCATAGCTACGGGATGAATCCCGGTTACGGTGCTAACCATCGTTCTGCACCTCAATTGCCCGGTTTGCGGTACGAGGCTTCTGATTCCACTGCTTGGGCAGTACCTTGTGGCGGCCCTTGTGACCCGGTTGCAAGGTGCAAACCTGCCCGGTAGGACCCTTACTCCGGCACAGTTTCCGTTTGCGACGGTGCCCGGTCTTACGCTTGCCCGGTCCTTTGGTACGATCGGCCGGGGCACGATCTACAGCAGCAGTACGCCCTACAGGGCTATGGACGAGGTACTGCGCGATCCCTTGCAGCACGATCTCAGCCTCGCGATCTGCGATCTGATCGGCCGCGATCTGCTCGACCGTCGCGTTTTGGGCCGTTGCGGGCGCTACAAGGCGGTATCTGGTCGGTTTGCGACCGCTACCAGGGCCGCCCACTATCGGGCACCCTGTAGGGCAACGAACGCGATAACCCCGGCAACGATGCCGAGGTTCAGAGCGATCGCGAGGCCGAGTATCGTACCCGGCCAGTGGGATGTCTTGTCTGCCATGATTGGTTAGCTCCCTTACGAATGTTCCGCCCTGGAGTCGAACCAGGGTCAATAGCTACCGGCTAGAACGCAAGAACGACCCTGCCGAAGCAGGGCCGTCCATAGGGCCAGAGACCGGGATCGGGGCTACTTGAACTTGTAGGTGTACTTCCCGTTGCCGGCGTCTTCTTTGACCAGGGTCGTCGTGCCGGACGCCGACACGAAGAGCTTCTCCATAGCGGCCATCTTCTTCCGATCGGCCGTCGGGCTCATTTCGAGGATGCGATCGGAACCGTCGGCCAGTTTGATACCGAACCGGATGACGTCCTTCTTGAAGCGTTGGTTCGTCGCTTCGGTGATGCTCGTGAACCGGAACTTCACGCCGACCAGTTCCGATGCCGGGATGAAGGATGCCGTAGCGCCCTTCTTGGGCGACTCCGCTTCCATAGCGGCGAAGAGGTCTGCGAGGGTCGGTTGCTTCTGATCTGCCATGATTGGTTAACTCCTATACTGCCGGAGGCCGTCCGGCGACGGTGAGGGTTCGCCTCGCCACGAGGCTTCGCCACCCGGATCGGGGATTCCTGCTTCGCCGCCGACGATTTTCGCGATCGGCGATCGGCGACGCGGTATTATGATTCGCGCGCGAGGCTATAGGGCCAACAGGACCTACTGATACTGCTTTCTCAGTAGGG
>Ga0116231_10014815_pt1 | contig 10315 bp, 12 predicted proteins | sample S1TSphgellanicum_2_FD_89695 | JGI IMG/M metagenome (GOLD analysis project Ga0116231, IMG submission 89695) | Host-associated microbial communities from peat moss isolated from Minnesota, USA - S1T2_Fd - Sphagnum magellanicum MG | ecosystem: Host-associated > Plants > Peat moss > Unclassified... | reverse complement strand
TCGGACAGCGATTCGAGACCGACCATCACGACAGCGACGGGCACGGCGGCAAGATTGCGGACGACTGGGTTCAGATCGTCGGAGTCTGCGCGGATACGCGCTAAGCGAATCTGCGCGACGACCCGCCGCCGCAGTTTTTCCTGCCGTTTACGCAGCAGACGGAGGCGGGCGGAGAGGTAGCGTACGAATTCCGGACCAAGATGGACCCGCAGGCGATCGTGCCTCTGCTGCGCAGGACCTTGCAGCGGGTCGATCCCGACCTGCCGCTGATCAATGTGCGGACGATGGAGCAGCAGATTCGGGAAGACACGCAGCAGGAGCGGATCTTCGTGGCCGCGACATCGAGCTTTGGAATGCTGGCGCTGGCGCTGGCGGCGGTGGGGATTTACGGAGTGATGGCGTATTCGGTCGCGAATCGGACCAACGAAATCGGCATCCGGCTGGCTCTCGGCGCGCAGCCCAGGCAGGTGCTGGCCATGATTTTGCGCGAGGCGACGTGGATTTCGCTGGCCGGGGTGTCGGCAGGGCTGGGCGCTGCACTGGTCCTGGCCAGACTGATTAAGTCGATGCTCTACGGACCGCAGCCGGCCGATCCGGTGAGTTTGATTTCCGGAGCGGCGCTGCTGCTTGCGGTGGGATTGGCGGCGAGCTGGCTGCCGGCGCGGCGGGCGGCCTCGGTGCAGCCGGTGGAGGCGCTGCGCCACGAGTGAAGTTACTGCTTCGCTGCTTTCGGGGATTTTTGGAGAGCCTTTACGTCGAGAAGATCGCGTTCGCGACCCGCTTTGGATTTGTTGAGAATCAGGTCATCCCTTGCGATCACAAATGCCTCAACTTCCCCATCTACCGATCCGCTCACTCGATTGGGCCAGGCCTCATCGAAGGATATGCCCGAGATTGTCTGCAAGATGTCGATGCGGGACGGCGGCTGCCCAATCTGAAAGGTAGAGCTGTCTCGAAAATCGGCGGGACTCAGGCCTTCCAGCGGTGCTCCAAATTGGGCTAACGCCCGGAAAATCGCCTCGCTGTTCTCTCTGTCGGAGCGAATAAAGACATCGAGATCCTTCGTGGCGCGCGGTTCCGAGTAGACGCCTAATGCATAGCCGCCGACGATCAGATACTTAACTCCCTGATCGTTGCACGCGCGTAAGAACTCTTTGAGGTCTTTTGGCATCATCGTTGTCCGGTCCTTTGAAGGCGGCGGCGAATGCGTATGCGGCTTGGCTGACTTCTCCGACAGCGGAGAGGCGTTCGCCGACAGTCAGACTCTCCCAGTAACGGTAGACCTCGACCTGCTGCTCCGAGGAATCCGTTACTCGGCGGATAGTCTTATCCATCGTCATCGTTACCTCTACTCGCGGCTGGGCGTGGGGATGTAGGAGGTGGACTGGGTGATGCCGTCGAGGATGGGCAGCGTGGGCAATTCATGCGTCTGGCGGAGTTCGGCGAGGACGGAGTCGAGGTGGTCGAGGACTTCGGGGACGGTCATGGTGTAGATTTCGCGGCTGGCGTCGTAGCCTTCTTCGACGATGGCCTTGAGATAATGCCCGGCGATCTGCGCGGCAAGCTGATCGGTGATGACTTTGCCGGTTCGCTTCTTCTGCTCCACCCACGCCAGATTCGGCAGGGCGATCCACATCGGCTTGCCGTTGACATCGAAGCGGACGTCGACCGCGTCGGCGTGGCGGGTGGCGATGGCGACGATGTTGGCTTTCCAGCGGCAATGCAGGTCTTCGCCGGTCCAGCGGTCGGTCACGTGGAAGTCTTCGTACATGATGCAAGCCTAACGGGTTTTGGGGAGTGAGGGCAAGCGCGGATCGCCGTTCGAGACAGGAATCGTACAGCCGGTTCGGTGCCGGACGACGGACGCGCGAGCCCATGAAATTCGCTCCAGAGGCATTTCAGGTCGTGCTACGATGTTGGGCATGTTGCGAACTCCGGTCCTCCCGATCCTTGGCGCTCTGGCTGCGATGGTGGTTCTAGCCCCTGGCAGCGAGCTCTCTGCCGTGGCGCAGCGGCAGTCGTACCCGATTTTGCAGGAGATTCTGGTCAAGCAGAGTTGCGCCATTCTCCTTGCCCCCGCTGACTCCGCCGTGGGCAAGAAAAAGCCGAAATTCGAGCATGACTCGACCATCTGCCATCGGGAAGGAATCCATAGCTCCGAGCACATGGAAGAGTCGATCTTAGGCAGCCAGCTTCTTCGAAACCGTGTCGATGTCGAGGAGCAGGAATACGTCTTGCAGAATATCGCCGCCGATCCGGTCGTCTTTGTGGTGCAGCAAAACGTGCCAAAGGGTTGGCGCGTCGACTCCGATCCGCAACCTGTCCAGTTGATTCCAGCTCCCGCCGGCGACTCCAGATCCGAAACGGTCGCAGTCTTTCGCGTGCATGCCCAGCCGGGCGAGATTGTGCATCTGCATGTGGGCGAGCGGCACACTACGCCGCTGAAGACCAAGATCCTCAAGAGCGCTCCCGCGGCCGCTTGCGGCGGTCTATGAACGCAACGCGCAGGGCCTCACACGTTGATCCGATGTTGGCGCTGCGGTACGAATCGGTGTGCGTTGCCGGAATTGGGAAATTTCCCGGACACAAGGTCCCGCTCCGGATTCTCCCATCCGTCATTCGACTGCCCCGTGCGCCCCTGCTAAACTAGAGGGGTTGTGCCTGCAACAACGCCTGCCTCGCGTACGGCTGAGTGCTCGCCTGCGAAATCAATCTCGAAGACATCGGATTAAGGACTCACGTGGATTCCCAAACGCGTCACGCGCTCAAGCAAGACAAGTTCGTACAGACAACCCAATCCGGCGTGAGCTGGGTCGGGGAACATCGCACTACCGTTATCCGTTACACCATTGCGGTTGTCGTGGTTTTGGCGCTGGTGGTGGCCGGCCTCGTGTATTACACGCAGCGCTCCGCGGCGGCCGAGTCCGCGCTGGGTGCGGCCATCGACGTTTACGGCGCACCGCTGGCCCAGCCGGGTGTACCCGCCACCAGCGGCACGTATTCGACGGCTGCCGACCGCGCCAAAGAGGCCAATCGGCAGTTTGTCGCGATCGCAAAGGATTATGGCTGGCTGCCGGAAGGCGCCAAGGCGCATTACTTTGCCGGACTCACCTACGAAGAGCTGGGACAGTCCGCCTCAGCCGAGACCGAGTTGAAGACGGCTGCCGGCTCAATGGATAGCAGTCTCTCCAGTCTGGCCAAGTATGCTCTGGCCGGTTTTTATCACCAGAGCGGCCGGGACGCACAGGCGATCGACATCTACAACGCCCTGATTGCCAAGCCGACCGGTACCGTTCCGGCATTTACCTCGCAGTTGGCGCTGGCCGACCTGTACGCTTCAAGCGGCAAGACGGAGCAGGCCAAGCAGATTTGGGCCAAGATCAAAGACGCCGACAAGACCGGCGCGGCGGGCTCGATTGCGGCGGAGAAGCTGACGGCCAAGAAGTGACGCGCGACACACGCGGAGTCTAGGAAATGGTCTGCGCATTGGCGCGGGCCATTTTTGTTTTGGGCCGTAATTTCGGGGCAGGCGACCAGTGAGCGATGCGGGGACGGAGTGCGTCCTATACGCTATGGGAACCAGCAGCGCAGTTTTCGCGGGATGGATGGAGATACCGGCGACATCGGGTATGAAATCGTTGGGTCAGATCGAGACGGCTCGGGAGAGCGAGGCTGCTGGAGTGGCCATTGCGGCTCTGGTGGACGAATACGCCGGCACGCTCTATCGCGTAGCCTACTCGGTGCTGCGCAACACCGCAGACGCTGAGGACGCGGTGCAGGAGACGTACCTGCGGGTGCTGCGCCATCGGGATTCGCTGAGTGAGATTCGCGACCCGCGCGTGTGGCTGGTGCGGATCGTGTGGAATGTGGTGCTGGATCGCAAGCGGCGCGCGAAGACCCGTCCGGAGACCGACGATATCGCCGACATGGCGCGGCTTTTGCCGGCTTCCGGGCTAAGCGCCGAGGAGCGCGTCGCCTCGGCGCAACACCACGAGCGGGTGTTGCGCGCTGTCGAAAAGCTGCCCGCCAAGGAACAGCGGGTGTTGATTCTCTCGGCGTTTGAAGAGCTATCGAGCGTGGAGATCGCTCAGGTGCTGGGAACGACCGAGTCGACCATCCGGTCTCGTCTTTTCCGGGCGCGCAAGTTGCTTTCGGGACTGCTAAGCAACGTGCAGGCCGATGCGGGAGGTGCGCAATGAGTTGGGGGCAAAATAGGAACAAGGCGGACGAGGAAACGCGGCATGAGGCCGAGGAGACGCTGCGTGCTTTGGCGGCGCTGCCGCCGCCCGAGGACCTGACCGATCGCGTGCATGCGCGGCTGGCGGAGGCGGCGCGGACCGCTCCGTCGTCGCCCGGCTTCTGGTCGTACTGGCTGCCGATGCAACGGTTTCAGTTTGCCGGCGCGGCGGCGCTGGTGCTGGCCGTGGCGGGATCTACCTGGGCTGTCTATCGCCAGCATCCGCCGCAGCAAGGCGCGGCGACTCAGGCAGCGCATCCTGTCGTGCCGTCTCCTGCCGGTGGCTTTGGAACTGCCGGGACAACGCGCGTTCCGCCGACGCTGACTCCGATCAAGGTGCCTCCGGCTCCGCATCGCAAGCCAGGCGCGGGCCACCCGCTGGTGAAACAGGTGCCCAAGCCGGCTGCTGCGCCCGCTCCGGCAGTGTCCACCAATCCGTAGGATTTCGGCTTACGCCTCGGTGACGTCGTTGACGAGGAAGCGGAAAAGCATCTGAATCACCGCCAACACCGCCGCGCCCCAAAAGGCCGCTCCAAAGCTGCGAATATGGAAGCCGGGAACGAAGCCGGAAGCTAACTCCAGGACAAAAGCGTTGACCACCAGCAGAAAAACGCCGAAGGTCAGGATCACGACCGGCAGCGTGACCAGCTTGAGCAGTAAACCAATGGTCGCGTTGAGCAAACCAAAGACCAGGGCGGCGATCAAAGCCGTCCCCAGCGTATCGACGTGGAACCCCGCGACCAGGCGGGAAACAAGGAGCAAGGCTACCGCGCTCAGCAGCCAGTTTGCCAGCAATCGAATCATTCCGTTCTTCTCCGTGCTTGGATTCCAGGGCGTCAGGGGCCGGGACGCAGCCCTGATCCTTGATGATACTGAAGCGCGGCCCGTGTTCCTGCACCAATTCAGGACTGAGATGCGTCCAAGTGAGCATGAGGCTGGCTGGAATGCGACGGCAAGGTTGGGTATTGGCAGTCTCCGCATCGTTTTCGATTGCGCTGGCGGCGCAGCCGCCCGCACCGGACGCCGCGCGGATTCCCGACATCCGCCAACTGATGCAGCAGGTGATGGATCACCAGAAGCAGCTCGAAAAGGTGCGCGAAAACTACACGTACCACGCCGGCAACATCGTGCAGGATCTCGATTCCAGCGGTAAGGTGACCAAGACCGAGACCGAGGAGAGCGAAGTCTTCTTCATCAACTCGCACCGCATTGAGCGCACGATCGCGAAAGATGGCAAGCCGCTCTCGGACCACGACCAACAGAAGGAGCAGGAGCGGGTGAACAAGCTGGTCGAAAAGGCGCAGAAGACGCCGCCCGGCACTCCGCTCGAAGGACGCGACGAGCAGATCAGCATCACCCGCATCTTGGACATCATGCAGGTGACCAATCCGCGGCGCGAGACATTTCGCGGCAGGAGCACCATCGTCTTCGACTTTGCCGGCAAACATGACGCCAAGACGCACGGCCTGGCGGAGGACGCTTCAAAGAAAATTGCCGGCACACTGTGGGTCGATGAGAAAGATCTTCAGGTGGCGCGCATGGAGGCGCACTTTACGGATAACTTCCATGTCGCCGGCGGTCTGCTGGCGAATGTCCAGAAGGGCTCCAGCTTCTACTTCGACCAGGCTCCGGTGAATGGGGAAATCTGGTTTCCTACGCAGGCTGAGGGGCATGTGGAGGCCCGCGTGCTGCTGCTCAAGGGCGTTCGCCAGCATTTTGTGGAGCATGACTCGAAGTATGAGCGGTTTTCGGTGGAGACGGAGACCAGCAAGACCGCGACGATTGTTCCCGACAAGAAATAGCTGCCGTTATGCCAGCGGGACTTGACAACCGCGGGCGCGTGAAAGGAACGGAGCCGAATTTTGACGCGATTGGGCGAATTGCCCATGCGCTTGCGGCCGCAAAAAGGGGGTGGTTTGTGCGTTTTCCTCCTAACTTATTGATTGCGTTGTGTTTGTGCTGAAACAATGGGCCCAATAACCGCGTTTTTGGTGCGCTTAGTGACATATTTGCGCACGAATGCCGGGAACTTTCCTCCCATCGAGACCGAAGTTGTTGCCGAATGAACTCATTATGCCTGAAAGGCCCAAAATTATACGCAACGCTGCGGGGCAAAAAACAAAGGCAAAAATTGGCTGGTATTTGTGGTTTCCCACCTCTCTTAGTTTTTTGAGCTGAGTCGCACGCCGGTGGGGTTTTGAGGGATCTGGCTTTGTACGCGTAATGTTGTGCGACGGAGTTGTTCTATAGATTGGCGGACGGGTTATAGTGCGCGACGGACGCGTTCTATTCGGAGTCGGATCGATTCCAGTTGGCGGCTCGGATGGGCTTTTTGGGGGGAAGTTTTTGGGGTGGGTGCGCGACGATGCGCTGGATTGGCCTTGGCGGTTAGGAGAAATGCAGAGGCAAAAGCAACGGCCGGGCTGGCGTTTATGGTGGCGCACCCACCCAAAACCGGGGAGCGTGGGCACCCTCTTGGGTGGTTGGGATGGGAAGGCGAAAATTAGGGTGCGCCACCCGCCGCTGTTGTAAAATCGGGTTTTGAGGCTTGGGAGCAAGGGTCATCATACTGGTCTCAATGTGTGTCTCGGTTGGAGGAGTCGGCAGTACCAATCACGTTGCCCCGCGCATTTCGGTGAAGGCACAGGAGGAAGTACAAATGACAACGACGATCAATAGCGAAACCAAGATGCACCAGAAACCCGCTTCATCAACGGCCGCTGCGAGAATACACAAATCGGGGCGAGTCAGAAACGGGTCCAAGGGGAACCGTCAGCTTGGTAGTGCGAAAAAGAACGGGTGGATTAGGGCGGCGTTGCAGCGGGGCCGTGGTCGGTATTGCTCTCCTCCAGCCGGAACAGACAGCGTTGATGTACAAAGCGGTGACTTCCCATGTGCAACGAATAGTGAGGTTCGACTCCTCTACCCGCTCCAGATGTAGAACGGCCCGCTGCACTAGCGGGCCGTTTCTCTGCCGACTATTCCTGGCAAGCTTGTAGCGCACTGAATTACCTCTAATCTAATCGGAAGTTCCCCGGGCTCTGTTGGGGGCATGTGCGGGGTTGTTGGGAAAAATAGGCACGAGCGGTCTAGGATTCGCGCGGAGGACTTTGAAACTAGCCAGGTTGGCGCGTCAACCGACATGACGACTCAATCAGGCAGGGGCGAATCCGGAGTCCAATCGTGCGGAAGACCACCATAGAGATCTTTCCATTTCGCAGTTTCAACCGCCTCCCACAAACCTAGATACGTCTCCCAAGGGTTAGCAGGAATTATGAGGTGCTCGTGCATTCTCAAGCTGTCTGGAAGTTGAGCCTGATTTTCATCGTCCCGAGCTGGGCACAGCGATTTCGCAAGTTGCAGCACTTGCAGTTGGAGAACCTCCGTTTCAAGTCCGGGACGCCCGGCACCGTCTTTCCATAATCGCTTAGCGCGCTCGGCTGCCATGTCGCGGTGACTGGTCCGATAGTAATGCTCATGCAAGCACCATAAGAAATGCCTCACCGCGTCGATCTGCACAAGGCTAAGCGCCGGACAAGAGTCAGCCAAAATCAACAGTTCCGCGATTTTCCACTCCGTTTGCTCCTTAGAATCGTTGGCGCGAGGAACGAGTCTGGAAACGTCGGAGTCGAGTACCTCAAACTTTGCGCTCGCCGCAGACGCGCGGCGCACTTTCTCGCTGTCGGACTCGATATAGAGCTTTCTGCGAAGCTCCTTTAGCTCGATGTCGTCACGCCAAAGGAGCCAAGCAAGTTGATCTTCATCCAGCGACTCGACAATTCCAGGCGGAATTGGGTGGTATTTGCTCCCGCCCGGAAGACACTTCAGCAGGATATAGGAGATGTCCTTCGGGACGTCTGGTATAACTTTCCACAGTTCTTTAACCTCCCCGTCGAAGTGGAAGATTGAGCGGCCGGGCTGCGGTCGCCTCTTGCCGAATCGCTCTACATAATCCGGCCCGAGGTTTTGTAGCAAAACGTCAGCCATCTCGTGAACTGTCACCCGCCCATTGGGCAGCAACTCCTTAGTGGCGTACCGCAGTAAGTCGGTCACTGAAAGATTCAAGCTGCTGCCCGTCGCGGCTGCTAGGCGACGGGCGTGGCTGGACTCCCAGAATTGGGCCGGATCGTATTTCCCGCTTAGGTCTAAAACTTCGGGGTGGCAATCGGGGGCGCCGATGAGCCTGAAAGGCCTCGCAATTCTCTCCATTTCCAGCAAGGCTTGCCTCACGAGGTCGGAGGGATCCTCATCGATTCTTTCCAGTCTCGCCCTAATCTCGTCGCTGTCGTCCTTCTCTGGCGCATTCACCCGTCTTGCGGCCAAATATCTGACGTAGGCGTTTTCATCACCCAGCGCCACATCAATCAGGGCGTTGTGGTGGCGCTTCCAGACCAAAGCGTTCGGATGGCCTTTCCTGTCCGCCAGAAGCGCAGAGACGAGAAATGATTTGTCGGCGAGTGTCAGAGCTGGCCAAGCGCATCGAATGCGCTCCAGGGCGAGCGGGGTACCGTCCATGAAAAGCAGCAAATGCGGGGGAATAGAACTGTCGGTCTCCACTGGTCGCTCCTAACAAAACTTGTCTCTATCAAGCTAGCAGACGGGCGAGTGGCGTAGGTCCGAATGGAAACGGATGAATCAGCCCATAGGATGAAGCGGGCGTTTGACCTTGAAGTTTTGATCGCTCCGCGTTTCAGCGATGAGGCGGGGAACGTCTTCCTCTGCTAGGCCTAGAGAGATAGCGCGTTGGCGGCCGGATGCAATTAGGCTGTGCCAGGAGGTGTCATGGAGGTAAGATCGCACTGCCTCCGATAGCACCTCGCCCAAGGAGCGACCTTGGGCGCGCGCCTGGGTTTCCAGCTCTCGCTGGAGGTCTTCGGGAAGTCCGGCAATGGCGTCGACGGTGGCCATGGCTCTATTTTGCTCCTAAACGGGGAAATTCGCATCGGGAAAGTGTGGTTGGGCATGGAATTTTGTTATCTTTCTGAGAAACACAATCTTAGCTTCCTTCTCGAGCGGGCATCAGTTTGTCTGTCGAGGAAATATCACTCCCCGCAGGGTACGCATTACGGATATTTCCCCCGGGTTCTGAAGTTATTTCGACGGGATGGCTCGCCCCGGAAGGGATGACTTGCGTTGACACGTACTCAAGTCACCCGCGCGGTACGCCTGCCGCCTAGTTGGTGGGCTAGCTTTAGTTTTCCCACCCTAGCCGGAAAGACCACTACCCGGCGAGGGTGGGGTGCTCTTGCCCGATTTTGTGGAGCCACTTGATTCTACCGACTTCCGGCGAACAGCAGATTTCCTTCGGGAATGACAGAAAGAAAAGCAAGAGCAAGGGCAACGGCAACAGCAGATTCCCTTCGGGAATGACAGAAAGAAAAGCAAGAGCAAGGGCAACGGCAAGGGCAACAGCAGATTTCCTTCGGGAATGACAGAAAGAAAAGCAAGAGCAAAAGCAAAGGCAAGAACGATTCGTCCCCAGCGGGTGGGGGCCGGTGGGTGAGTGTTACAGGGCGACACTATTGTTTTTGAGGAGATGCGGTCGTGTGCGCGAGGTGCTGGAAGTTGAGGATGGCGTTGAAGACCAGGGGGTAGCTGCCGATGGTTTCGCCGCGGTAGATGGGGTTGTTGGCGAAGAGGAGCACGTTGCCCTGGCCGAGGTGCGCGTCTACGACGATGGCGTGTTCGGCGATGGAGCCGCCTTTGTCGAGCAGGCCGGAGAGGAGCAGGGATTTGGCGTCTGAGAAGCGCAGGATCACGTCTGGGCGCAGTTGTTCGGGGATGACTCTGGGGTTGTTGCGGGTTTGTTCTTCGTCGAGTTTGCGGGCTTCCCAGGGTTGCTGTTTGGTGAGCGGCTCGGGTTCGACGGGTTTGCGGCCCTGGACTTCGTCGCTGTCGTCTACGGTGCCGCGGCCGGTGGGGCGCTGGGAGTAGGGGTCCATGAGCTGGCGTCCGCCTCCGCCGCGGTTGGTGGTGTTGCTGATGTTGAAGACCAGGCCGTTGGCGCTCATGACGGGGAGGTTTGCGCCGTAGCCGTAGGCGATGGGGTTGTCTTTGGCGACGAAGGTGGAGTTGAGG
>Ga0116231_10014814_pt1 | contig 10316 bp, 3 predicted proteins | sample S1TSphgellanicum_2_FD_89695 | JGI IMG/M metagenome (GOLD analysis project Ga0116231, IMG submission 89695) | Host-associated microbial communities from peat moss isolated from Minnesota, USA - S1T2_Fd - Sphagnum magellanicum MG | ecosystem: Host-associated > Plants > Peat moss > Unclassified... | reverse complement strand
TATCGACAAAGCCGATGTCCTGGCCTGAGGCGTCCAGGACAGCGCCGTCGCCGATCCAGATCGAGGTGCCTGGCTGGTAGTTCAGCACCGAATTGGTCTGGTCGGTCGAGACTTCAAAATTCGTGTTGGCGGCGGTGATGCTGCCGCCATGCGCTGTCAGCGTGCCGAGCACGGTGATCTGGCCATAGGCGATGAGCGAAATCGACTGGCCCGGATCGACGCTGATCGAGGCGCCGGCGCCGATCGTGATCGGCCCGCCGCCGGCCGCATTCGCCTTCGGATCGGCCGAGGAGACCAGGGAGATGGAGGCGCCGGCGCGCTGGGTGATGGCATCGGTGCTGCGGTTCGGCGTATAGACCGCGGGCAGGATGACGGCGAACACCTGGCCTGGGTCGCCGCCGGTGGGCACGCTGCTGCCGCCTGATCCGCCCAGCACATAGACCGGCTCGGCGACGGTAATTTGCGCGTCCGCCGCCACGGAAACCGAATTGAACCCGTTGAGCACATAAGACGAAAAGCCGGACTGGAAGAGCGTGGCGCCGACCGCAATGACGCCGGCGGGCGCCTGCGCATAGCCGAGCGCAAAGGCCGGCGCCTCGAGACTGAGCGTGCCGCCGCCGCTGGTGCCATAGCCGGCAAAACTGGCATCGAGCGTGACCGGCGCCGTGCTGGCCGAGGCGGCCGAGGCGCCCGGCTGGATGTCGGCCGACACCAAAATGCTGCCGCCGGCAGCACCCAGCAATTTGCCGGTGGCCAGCAGCGCCCCGCCCGACGAGACTTCGATGGATGAGCCCTGCGCCAGATCGACGGCGCCGCTGCCCTGGATCGTCACCGTGCCGCCATGCGCAAACGCCTCGCCCGACACGTTGACAGGATCGAGCACGGCGTTCGTCCAGACGCCGCGCGCATCCAGCGTCACGTTCGAGGCGACGCTGATGGAGGGGGCGGCCGTCGCCGCACCGCCGCTGGAGAGCGGATTGGTGTTGGTCAGCGTAATGGCGCCGCCGCGCGCCGTCAGCGACGCATCGGCCTCGATCGTGTTGCCGATGAGCGTGATCGTGCCGCCATCCGCCACGGTGAGCGGTGCGGTAACGCCGATATCGCCGCCGGTGTTGATCGTCACGGTGGCGAAACCGGCGGCGGCAATGACGCCGGCATCGAGCAGCGCGGTGTTGGCCACCGGCGACGCGGTGCCGGCAACGCCGGCCTGCACGCTGACCGCGGTGTCGTAAATCGTCACCGACGCCGTGTTCGAATAGGCGCCAATTTGCAAGGAGCCTGCTTGCGGCGCCACGGTTTGCGCCAGCAGATACGGGTCGGTGATGCCGGTGGGGCGCGCGCCGGTCTGCCCGGTGCCCACGCTGACACCGGCATCGACCGCCCCTTGCAGCACCATGGTGGCGGCGTTCACGCTCAGCGTGCCGGCATCGCGGCCGACGCTGTAGGCCGGATCCATAACTTCGGAAGGCGTCAGCAGCGGATTGAGGAAAGTGTCAGTGACATGCCAGCGCGCATGCACCTCGGTCTCGCCGGTATAGACGCCGCTATAGACGAGATTGCCCGGCGCGTCATTGACATTATAGATTGTGCCGTCGGTGGCGACGACGTAGCTTCGTGCCACCTCCCCGGCGGCATAATTGACGACGCCGCCTTGCACATTAATGACCGAGCCAGGCTGCGTAATCACCGTGCCGCCGACAGCCTGCGTGCCGGCCGTGGATTGCGCCTGGATGGTCACCTGGCCGCCGATGGCGGTCCATTCGGTAATGGAATGCGGCACGAGCCCGAGATAGCCGCTGACTTCCAGCAGCCCGCCTTGCGTATAAATATTGCCGGCGTAAGGACCGCTGCCGGCGATTTCCACCAGCGTGCGCGCATCGACATTCAAATTCGTGGATTTTAATGCGCCATCGCGGTTGGCGGCACTGTCACGCAATTGGTAGGGCTGAACGCTGACCAGCAGATCGTTCACGCTGGCCGGCAGCAGCGCGCTGTCCGTGCCCGAGACATCGATGGTCGCGCCGCTCTCCACCAGCACGCTCTTGCCCGCGGCGATCGCGACCTGGCCGCCTTGCGCCAGCGCCAGCGCGCCCGGCTGAAGATCGACGCTGCCGCCTGAAGAAAATTCGATGCGGCCTTCGCCCTGGATGTCGGGCAAATTGCTCTGGTCGGCGAGTTGCGGATTGGTGGCCGAGGCGGGCGCGTTGCGCTGTGCATTCAGCGTGGCGGAATTTTCGATGTTGGTGGCGCGCTGCGCATCCAGCGCCGTCTCGCCGTCATCCTCGGGCAGGATTTCCGTCACCGATTGGGGTGCCAGCGTGACGCTCGCGGTAGTGTCGTCCGTGTCGGTGAGCAGATGGATGGTGCCTCTGGTGTTCACCGTGGTGGTGGCGAGCAGGACGCCCGCCTGGGTGAGCGCGTGGCCGTCCAGCGTGATGTCGCCCTGGTCGGCGACGATCAGGCCGCTGTTGGCGACCGTGCCGGTGGTGAACAGCGTGTTACCCGTGGAAGGATCGACGGTGCCGATGTTGGTCGCGTCCACCTGGCTGCCGAGCGTGGTGGCAAGGAAGTTGCCGGTGGTCGTCGAGCCCGCATAACCCTGGCGCAGCGTAAAACTGGAGCCGCCTGCGAGAATGGTCTGGCCCTGCGGCGTCATGATGGCGCCGGCATTGGTGACATTGGCGCCGAGCAGCATGACATAGCCGCCGCCGCTGCTGCCGCTGGGCGCCGGCGTTTCGATCACCGCGCCGGCGGCCACGCTGATGTCGCCGGACGCGAGCGCGTTGCCGTTGCTGTCCGTGTAGGGAACAAAGGTGGGCGCAAAACTGCTGCCGCTCTGCGCGCCATAGAGCGAGAAATTCGTGCTGCCGTCAGCGTTCTGGGTGAATTGCGTGCTGGCGATGTTGGCCGTCGCGGCAATCAGCGCGCCGACGTTGATCTGCGAGCCCGCGGAAAACGCAATGCCGTTGCGGTTGAGGATATAGACTTTGCCGGTGGCGCTGATCTCGCCTTCGATCTGCGTCGGGTTGGCGAGCGGATCCTGCACGCTGTTGATGACGATCCAACTGCTCGCCTGGCTGCCGCCGGCACTCTGGTCGAAGGTCAGATGCGTCTTGGGGCCGACGTTGAATGTCTTCCAGCTGAGCTGCGCGAGGGCGGCGTTCTGCACCACGGTCACATTGGTGCTGCCGGCGCTGGTGGTTTGCGTCGGCAGGGCAGCGCCGTTCCACAGGGTCGGGTTGGCGATGGTTTTCCCGTCGGTAGAGACGCCGGTGCCGATCTGCAGGCCGCCGGCTGCCAGCCCGTTCGGCACCGGCGCTGTGGCCGAGGCAGTGGCGGCCGCCGCGAGCGCCTGCTGGATGCTGGAGAAGCGCGCCGCCGCGTTGGCCAGGTTCTGCGCGCCGAGGGCGGCCTGCTTGCCCGCCGTCAGCCCCGCCGCCGCACTCGCCGCCGCGGCCGAGGGGGCAGCCGCGAGCGCCTGGTTGAGCGATCGAAAACCGCTGGCGCGCGCCTGCGGCGCCGCGGCGGCAGCCACCAGCAGCGCCGACCAGCTCGCGCCATGCAACAGGCTCTGGCGCAGGGTTTTGGGCGTTTGGGGCACGGCGCGGTCTCGCGGAATAGTGGCGCCGCACTCCTACCAGACCGATGCGGCCCGAAGCAGGCACGCGCCGGCCACGGCCGTTAGTTTCACGGAACCGTCACATTCGGATCAGCTCGTAGCCCGCATGAAGCGTAGCGGAATGCGGGGCGGCACGTGGGCTCGGGGCAGAACTACCCGCCCATCCCGGCCGCAGTTCCCGCATTCCGCTTCGCTTCATGCGGGCTACGCGGGGTTGTCTCCGCCCTACCGTGACAATGCGCGCGCCAGATCGTCCAGGCCCGCCAAGGTCAGCGGAAACATCCGCCCCTCCATCAACTGCCGCAGCAATGTCACCGACTGCGTAAACCCCCAATGCTCGGCACGCGACGGGTTCAGCCACGCACTCGATGCAAAATGCTCGACCAGCCGGCGCACCCACACCTGCCCGGCCTCCTCGTTCCAATGTTCCACGGAGCCGCCAGGCTGGATGATTTCGTAAGGGCTCATGGTCGCATCACCCACAATAATCAGCTTGGTGTTGCGCGGAAAGGTGCGCAAAAGCTCGAACGTGGAGACGGATGTTTCGTCGCGCCGCCGGTTCTCGCGCCAGACGCGCTCATAGATGCAATTGTGGAAATAGAAAAAATCCAGATGCTTGAACTCGGCGCGCACGGCGGAGAAGAGTTCCTGCGAGGTGCGCACATGATCATCCATCGATCCGCCGATATCGAGCAGAAGGAGAATCTTGATGGCGTTATGCCGTTCCGGGACCATTTTGAGATCGAGCGACCCGGCATTGGCCGCCGTTGCCTTGATCGTGCCTGGCAGATCAAGCTCCGTCGCCGCCCCCTGGCGCGCGAAACGCCGCAGCCGGCGCAGCGCGATCTTCATACCCTGCGCGCTCAAATCGCTGTCGGAATCGAGGTCACGGAACTCGCGCTTGTCCCACACTTTCACCGCACGCCGGTGCCGGGACTCTGCCTGGCCGATGCGCACACCTTCGGGATTATAGCCGACCGCGCCGAATGGCGAGGTGCCACCGGTGCCGATCCATTTGCTGCCGCCCTGGTGGCGCTCCTTCTGCTCCTCCAGCCGTTTGCGCAATGTCTCCATCAGTTTTTCGAATCCACCGAGCGATTCGATCGCCGCCTTGTCTTCCTCGGTAAGCAGTTTTTCCGACAGTTTTCGTAGCCACGCCTCGGGGATTTCCGTCGTCAGGTCGCCATCGACCCGCTCCACGCCGCGGAATACGGTGGCGAAGACACGGTCGAACCGGTCGATATGCCGCTCATCCTTGACCAAGGTCGCGCGTGCGAGGAAATAAAAATCCTCGACGCTATAGTCCGCTACACCCTGCTTCATGGCGCCCATGAGCGTCAGATATTCGGTGATGGAGACGGGCAGTTTGGCCGAGCGTAGCTGCTCGATAAAGCTGGCAAACATGTCAGTGCAATTCGTCGGGTCCGAAGACTTTTGCCGAAATGCGACGCAGCTGAATCTGCATGGCATTCACCTGATCCGACAGATCTCGTGCTTCCTCCAGAGAGTTCGGCGCCAGGCGCTCGCTTTTCATCGCCGCGGCATAATTGACCGTGAGGTCATCGGTAACCGCTGACAGCTTGTCCTGAATTCGATCCATCCTGGACATCAGGTCGGCGCGGGTCGAAAGCAGGTCCGAGCGCACGGAGCGGATATCGGTTTCCAGCGCGCGAATACTTGCCTCCAATTCCTCCTTCATCGTAAACACGTCAGATCGCAAGCGCGCCAGGTCGATTTTCATGCTGGCAAGGTCGCCCTTCATGCCAGCGAGGTCGCTTTGCACGCCAGCAAGGTCGCCCTTCATGCCAGCGAGGTCACCCTTCATGCCAGCGAGGTCGCTTTGCACGCCAGCAAGGTCGCCCTTCATGCCGGCGAGGTTGCTCTGCACGCCGGCAAGGTCAGTCTGCACGCCTGTCATGGAGGTCTGCAGCCCCATCACCGTCGTGGTCAGGGTGGAAATCGCGCCCGAAATGGACTGCCCCAGCGTGACCAAACTCTCCAAGCTGCCTGTCGTCGCTTCGCCGGACACCACCTAGCCCTCCACCATCCAAAGCTCTGAGCGACCCACCTGCATCGCCTGCGCAAGAAGCCTACTCTCTTCTTGCCAGAAACGCCAGCCGCTCGAACAAATGCACATCCTGTTCGTTCTTCAGCAGCGCCCCATGCAAAGGCGGAATCACCACCGTCTTGTCGCGCGTACGTAAAGCCTCGGCCGGCATGTCCTCGATCATCAGCAGTTTCAGCCAATCCAGCAGCTCGCTCGTCGCCGGCTTCTTCTTCAGCCCCGGCAATTCGCGCACCCGGAAAAACATGCTCAGCGCCTCGCGCGCCAGATCCTGCCGGATATCAGGATAATGCGCCTGCACGATGCGCTCCATCGTCTCGCGGTCGGGGAAGCGGATATAATGAAAGAAGCACCGGCGCAGAAACGCATCCGGCAATTCCTTCTCGTTATTCGACGTAATGATCACCACCGGCCGCCTGCGCGCCGCCACCGTCTGCCGTGTTTCGTACACAAAGAACTGCATGCGGTCGAGTTCGAGCAGCAGATCGTTCGGAAATTCAATATCGGCCTTGTCGATTTCATCGATCAGCACGACCACCGGCTCGTCGCTCTCGAAAGCCTCCCATAATTTGCCGCGCACGATGTAATTGCCGATATCATGCACCCGCGCATCGCCCAACTGGCCATCGCGCAGGCGCGACACCGCGTCATACTCGTACAGCCCCTGCTGCGCCTTGGTGGTGCTCTTTACGTGCCACTCGATCAGCCGCATGCCTAAAGCGCGGGCCACCTCATGCGCCAGCACCGTCTTGCCGGTGCCAGGCTCGCCCTTGACCAGCAGCGGCCGCTGCAAGGCGACCGACGCATTCACCGCGACCTCGAGGTCGCGGGAGGCGATGTAATTCTCCGTGCTCTTGAATGAAGCCATGGCACATTCCTTTCAACCCGCAGCCGTTCGCCGCCCACCACATGTCTGGCGTCTGGCGGGGCGGCGAGCAAGGAAGAAAGAATGTTCTTTTTTGAAAAAAAGAACCAAAAAACTTTTGGATGTTCAGGAAGCACACATGATGGGTCAGGAATGATACGTAATAAATGTGCCGCCCTGACCGTCCGACACGGCATGAAACCAACTGGCCGTGAAGGTGCCGAAGAAGGTCACGTTGGCCTTGACCGACCCTTCCGTCAGATACAACAGCCCGTAACCCGACTGCGCGGAGTAGGACAGGCTGACGCTGGCAGGCAAAAGATCGGTGAAATCCAGGCGGTCGGCGGTGTTCCAGTTGCTGATGCGCGCGCCGTTGAGGTCCGCGGTGGGACCGATGAACACGTCGCCGGCCGCGGATGCCCAGAACAACATGCCTGGCTGTGACACGGCGATGGTGGCGGAACCGCCGCCAATCGTCTGGCTGGTGACAGCAATGGTGCTGCCGCCCCATTTGTCGTGCCCGACCGAGACCTCGCCACTTGCGATGCCCTGGAAGTGCTCGTTCACCGTCGGCGTCGCGACCACCAGCATGCCGGAACTGATGGCGACACCGGTCACTTGCGTGGTCTGCATGTCCAGCACGTCGCCGGTGCCGAAGCTCGCCAGCGTGGGGCCGATGCTCTGGACTGACAGAAGGACCAGGGTGCCGCCGGCAGAGCCGGTGGCGGGCTGGGCGAACGTCACCGCCTCGCTGGCGGCAATGCCACCCGTGGGATTCAGCACCGAACCGGCATCGATCAGAATAGTGCCGGTGCCGGTGATCGAGCCCGCGAGCGAGAGGCTGCCGGTGGCCTCGATGGTGCCCTGATTGGCGATGGGCGCGCCGATTGTGCCATTGCCCCGGATCAGAGCGCCGGCGGCATTGATGAAATTCACGCCGGGAAACAAGCCGTTCGGGTCGAATTCGTGCAAATACCCGCCCGCCATGTTGATCGTGCCGTCGTTGGTGAACACCGAGGCGCCGGCGTCCGGGGCAGCGAAATAGTCGTAGAGCCCGACCAGGAACGACCCGCCGGTGCTGACGACGATCGTGCCGGTGTTGGTGAAACCGACGTCTGTTGCGTTCACGAAGGCGCCTGGCCCATCGGTCAGGGTGCCGGCGTTGGTGAAGAAGCTGCTGCCCAACGTCAGCGTGGCGCCGCTCAGCGCGGCGGTGATCTGGCCGTCATTGACGATATCGTCGGTCCATTGGCCGAGCGAAGCGTCGCCGAGAACGCCGATCAATCCGGCCTCGGTCACGATGGCACCTGCTCCCAGCGTGAGCGTGGCGCCCGGGCCGGCGGCGAGTTCGGCCGCGGCGACCGATAGCCCAAGGTAGCTGGACGCGGCCGAGCCCAGGTCGATGGTGACATCGTCGAAGGTCTCGGAACCCGACGCCACGACGCGCGCCCCTGCCCCGGTGAGCAGCAACGTGCCGGCCAGCGTGCCGGTCGGATCGGTCAGCGTCAGCCCGTCGGCGATGGCAAGCGCGGCGAAAGGGCGGCTGAGGTCGAGCAGGCCTTCGTAGGCCACCCCTTCGAGCGTCGCGGCGCCGGCCACGGAAAGGCCGCCGCCGGCATCGGTGATCGTGCCGCCTTGCAGCGTGCCGGTGAGCGATATGTCACCCAGCGCCGACCCGGTGCCGATGGCAAGCGTGGTGCCGGACAGGTTCAGCGTGCCGGACACGCCCAGCGTGGCGTTGCTCAAGGTCAGCGCGCCGAGCCCGGCCAATGTGAGCGATCCGCCCACCGACAAAGTGGCGCCGGTGACGCTGATCGCCCCGCTGTTGCTGAACGCGCCGGCCGTGATGGCCAGCGTGTCGCCATTGGAGACGGCAATGCTGCCGGCGTTGGAAAAATTGCTGCCGCCGAGCGTGAACACGCCGCCGGCGACGGCGGCGGCGATGGTGGCGTCACTCACGATGGCGTCGAGCGGCAGGTCGGCCGAACGGCCGATGGCGGCGAGCAGGCCGGCCTGCGTGATTGTCGTCCCCGACGCGAGCGTGAGCGTGCTGCCGCCGGTCACGCTGTAATTATGCTGCACGTCGATGACGGACGCCGTGCCGGAGGCGCCGAACTCGACCTGGGTCGCGGCAAAAGCCTGGGTGCCCCAGAAATCCAGCACGGCGCCGGCGCCGGTGATGTTGGCGGTGCCGGTGAGCGACAGCCCATCGCGCACGTGCAGCAGGCCGGCGGCCGGCAGCACCAGCGTGCCAAGGTAGGTGACGCCGTCCAGCACCCCGGTGCCGGCCGACCCCGGGGTCAGCAGCCCCCCGGCATCGGCGACCGTGCCCCCGGTAATGGTTCCCGCAAGGGTGAGCGACGGCAGGCCGGACCCTCCCAGAGTGAGCGTGGCGCCGGCGTTCGAGAGCGTGCCGGCCAGGCAGACGACACCGGCGGTCACCGTCACCTGCCCCAATTGCGTGGTCGCCGTGGTGCCGGCCAGGGTCAGCGTGCCGCCGGAGACGACAATCTGTCCCGTGCTGGTCCAGTACGGCGCGGCCACGCCGGTGAAGGCCGCCGTTCCACCGAGGATGGCGGTGGCGCCCGAGCCGACCAGGATCGTGCCGGTGTTGGAAAACACGCTCGGCGCCAGGGTCAGCGTGTCGCCGTTGCTGATGCTCAATGTGCCCTGGTTGATGAACGTGCCGAAACCGCTGACGCTGACATGCCCGCCGGCCAGTGCCCCGGCGATCAGCCCTTCATTGACCAGCGTGTCGTCCAGCCCCCAGCCGGCAAAAGCGCTGCCATTGGCTTCGATGGTGGCGAGCAAGCCGGCCTGCTGCACGGTCAGGTTCGCACCCAGCACCGCCGTGGTCGCGCTGCTCGCCAGAAACGCATCGGAGGTGCCGAGCACGGCCGCAGCGCCGGCGTTGCCCAGGGCGACCACCGCATCATCCAGCGTCTCGGAGCCTTGCAGCAGCAACGCGCTGCCGGCGCCGGTGTCCAGCACAGAGGCGATGCCGGCGCCGCCTGCGGCGACCACACTGGAACCGCCGGTCAGCGTCACCACCCCGCCGTGCGACAGATCGAGCGTGCCCTCGTAGGTCACGCCGCTCAGCACGCCGGTGCCGGGGGTAAAACTCAGCCCGTCGCCGCCATCCTGCACCACGCCGCCCAGCAGCGTGCCGGCGAGCGAGATTGTGCCGAGCGAGGCGTCGATGGCCGAGCCGGCGCCGATGGCGAGCGTGCCGCCGGCGTTGGTCGCGGTGCCGGTGATGGAGATTGTGCCGTTCGACAGGGTGAGCGCGCCGAGAGACGCGAGGTCCGAGGCCGCGAATACGCCGCCGAGCGCCAGCGTGGCGTTGCTCACGGTCATCGTCCCGGTGTTGACGAACGCGCCGCTGGCCAGCGTGAGCGTGGCGCCATTGGCCACCGCGATCGACCCCAGATTGACCAACGTGCCCACCCCGCTGACCAGCAGCGAACTGGCCTGGCCGGAGACGGTGATGGTGCCCTTGCTCACCAGCGCCACCGGCAGGCTGGCGAGCGTGCCCACGCCCGATGGCCCGATCGCCAGCACGCCGCTCCCTGTCAGGTCGCGCAGCCACAGGCTGGGCGCGAGCGTGAGCGTATCCCCGATCTTCGTACCGCTCGGCTGCACCACCTCCAGGCTCGCCGCCCCGCCCTGCCCCGGCGCCGAGCCGATATTAATCGTCGCCCCCCCCAAAATCTGGCTGCCGACGAAACCGAGCGAAGCGCCGGCACCGGTGAGCGCAATGCTGCCGC
>Ga0116231_10014813_pt1 | contig 10317 bp, 4 predicted proteins | sample S1TSphgellanicum_2_FD_89695 | JGI IMG/M metagenome (GOLD analysis project Ga0116231, IMG submission 89695) | Host-associated microbial communities from peat moss isolated from Minnesota, USA - S1T2_Fd - Sphagnum magellanicum MG | ecosystem: Host-associated > Plants > Peat moss > Unclassified... | reverse complement strand
CCGGAAAGTACACGCAGTCCATTGCGCTGTTCCGTCATGCCATCGAACTGGATCCGCAGTTCGCGCTGGCATACGCGGACATGGGCACCATGTGCTATAACCTCGGCGACACGGCGTGTTCGAAGGCATCGACCGCGCAGGCTTATTCGCTTCGCACCACGGTGAGCGAGCGGGAGCGCTTCTACATCGAACTGCGCTACGCACAGAGCGTTACAGGAGATTTGCACGCTCTGCTGGATTCGCTCCATGAGTGGTCGGCGATGTACCCCGAAGACAACCTTCCCCTGGGTGATCTGGTCAACTTTGAAACTTGGACAGGGCAGTTCACGCAAGCGGCATCCGACGCCGACCGTCTCCAGGCATTGGAGCAACGCCGCGACCTCCATAACGGCATCACGCTGGAGATCGAGGCACGCGCCTACTTTCATGCGCATATGCCGGACAAGTTGCGCGCCACCTATGACGATGCGGTGCACAGGAAACTGGATGATGCGGCCATCCATGGACTGATGCTCCAACAGGCCGCGGCCGATGGCAATCGGGCCGGGATCGATCGGCAGATTGCTTTGGTGAGGGGAACGCCGGATGAGGCACATGTGCTGCAGGAGGCCGGATCGGCATATCTGGCCGCGGGGCAGGTACGTCAGGCGGAGGCCTTCTTTCAGCAGGCGACTGCGGCAGCCAGACGAGAAAACCTCTTGCCGACCTTGACCGATCTCGATGACTACCATGTCCGCATGCTGGTCGAACTCGGCCTGAACGACCAGGCGCGGAGCCTGCTGCAAACGCTGCCCGCGAACGATCCGTCGTTGGACAAGGCCTTTGCCGAAGCGGAGCTGGGGCTGGAACGGCCCGCGTTGGAGGAGGCCAGCAAGCAACTGGCGGAGGCGCCGGCGGATACCCTGATGACGTTGGAGTTTATACCTTCCGTGCGGGCGGCCGTAGCGTTGCGCCACAACAAGCCGGAAGATGCGGTCCGGCTGTTGCAGGCCGCGGAGCCCTATGAGATGCACGACCCCGCCATGCCGTATCTGCGCGGGCAGGCATATCTCGCGGCGCACCGGGGCAAGGAGGCGGCGGCCGAGTTCAGCAGGATCGCCGAACAGCCCTGGGTCGGCGACCCTGCCGCGCCCGTGGTAGAGCTTGCGGAACTTGGGCTGGCACGGTCGCTGGCGCAGCAGGGACTCAACGAACAGGCCATCGCCAGTTATCGCCGCTTTCTTAACTCCTGGGCGCAGGCCGAACCCTCTCTGCCGGTGCTGATCCAGGCCAAGGCTGAGCTCGCGAGATTAGCACCGCCTCCTGCAAAGAAAAGATAGGCCATCTTCAACTACCTAAATGCACACGGACGTCGGGATTGTGGCGGGCTCAGGTGACCAGAACAGTCGCTATGGAGTGACCGGCGCGATGCGCTGATTGTGGGTTCGGCTGTGATCGTCCCGACGGACACACAGTTCAGAGCCACCAGCGGAAGGAGCCGGTCATGAAGGAGAAGTTGCGATTTCTGGGCATGGATGTCCATGCCGGGATACCTCGGCGAGTCGGCCGAAGAAGAACTCGGGAGAGCCGAAGTCGGATCGAAGAACTCAGAGGTCACGATTCAGGATATCCAAATACTTCGCATAGAGGAACAAGCGGTCCCGTCGTTTGCCGCTGGATTCGTGAAGTATCCCGGCATCGGTCAAGCGCTGAATTGCCGCTGATGCTGTTGGAAAGCTGAGCTTCGATTCTCGGGCAGCGTGCTTGATGGAGAAGATGGGACTTGCCTGGGCAAGCTGGTAGATGAGCAGAGCTGATGGTGCGCCACGGCCGAACTGATCGATCTTCTCCTTGTCCGCACGGAACAGCCGGTCAATCTCGATAGCAGTCTGTACCGCTTGATTGGCGGTGTCACACACACCCTGAAGGAAGAAATCCAACCACTCGTTCCAGCCGTTATCCTTGCGGGTTCCGTTGAGCCTGTCATAGTACAACCGTCGATGCTTCTTGACGAATAAGCTTAGGTAAAGAACGGGCTCATTCAACACCTGCTTCTCGGTGAGCATGAAGGTAATGAGCAGCCGGCCCACTCGTCCATTACCATCCAGAAAAGGGTGGATCGTCTCGAACTGGGCGTGAACGAGTCCGGCTTGTATCAGCAGTGGGAGCGAGTTCTCCTCATCATGGAGAAACGACTCCAAGTCTCCAAGGCAATCCATGACGTACTCCGGCGGCGATACATAGGCAGCGTTCCCTGGACGCGATCCGCCGATCCAGTTCTGACTCTTGCGAAACTCGCCAGGCTGAGCGTAACTCCCGCATCCTTTCGACAGCAATACCTCATGGATTTCGCGGATAAGCCGGAGCGATAGCGGGAAGCCGGCGCGTAGCCGCTTGAGTCCATGATTGAGGGCGGCGACTTAGTTGGAAACCTCCTGTACGTCATCGAGAGGAACGCCGGGAATCTCGGCATTCTCGTAGAGGAGCAGGTCGGAGAGCGAGGACTACGTTCCCTCGATCTGAGAGGATAGCACAGCCTCTTTGCGGACGTAGGAACAGAGAAAGAGATTCAGGTCTGGGAACGCTGAAGTCATCCCGTCCAACCGACCGACCGCCTGATTCGCCTCGGGCCAGGATGCCCTGCAAAGAGGAAAAGTTGACGGTCCGGGCATCGGGAGGCAGAGGGGCCGGAACAAACGCCTGGACTCGCTCACCTGACATACTGGAGGTCACATAGTGGCTGCGACTGGCGGTCTTAGGCGGTTTGAACATCCTTGAATAGCCTGATCCGCTATTAAAACATGCGAGTTTATCCTTGAATAGAAGCGGACGCTATTAAGGGGGTCGATATCCTCCCAACGCAGCCCCAGTATCTCGCTGACGCGAAGACCAAGGCTCATTGCCAAGGTCAACGTGACCCGGCAATGCTGTGGGAGCCTCGCCTACACGCGACCGTCTTGACAGGAGCGATCTACTTTGCGGCGCTGGCGGGCTTTATAACGGACGCGGGCCACGGTGCCAGTCCCTTCGGAGACCACGTTTGAACGATCGCCTGGGCGATCTTCGCGATGGTCAGCTCAGCCTCCTGGTCCTGCGTCCAAGAATGGTCGGCATTATTGAATGTAAACACGGAGAGAAAAATGATCCCGTTCTGCGTGGATATCGCAGCGACATCGTTTCTCACAGCGTCGAGCGCTCCCGTCTTGTTCGCGATCGAATCTCCCGCCGCTCCGGGCATTGCATCCAGGTAGCGCGGAATCCCGGTGCGATAGAACTGCAGATGAAGCATCTTCAACGCGGTCTGACAAAGCGCTTCATCGCCTGGGAAAGGGGCCTCCCCAGGTTCGGCTAAATCGCACAGCACGAACCTCTTCATCAAGGAGGTCATCTGCCGCGCTGTCGTCTTGCCTAAGCCGAACTGCTTGTAGTCCGGCGGCATCACGACACCGGGCGGCACTGGCGTAAAGACCTTCTTATAAAGCCATGTGTCCGCCAAGCCCAGACTTACAATTCTGTTCTGAATATTTGCGAGGCCGAGATGGTCGATAGCAAGGTTTGTTGACGTGTTGTCGCTCATGACCACCATCATGGTCAAGACATCTTTGAAGCTGAGGGACAATGGAGTATCGAAAAATAACAATACCCCCGAACCCTGCACCTGCTCCGCAGCATGCAGCACGATCGTGTCGTCAAGATGAGCCTTCCCTGCACGGGCCTGCTCAAGCGCCTCATAGAGTATCGCGAGCTTGATGACAGATGCCGTCTGAACCGGCTTGTCAGGAGCAAGCGAGACACTCTCGTGAGTCTTAAGGTCTTCCGCATAAAACGCGACGTCGCCGTGGTGAGCGGCGACGATCGCTTTGAGCCGTTGGTCCAGGGAAGCGGCCAACGGAGAACTCTGGGCCAGAAGGGATGCCGGCAATAGAACCAGCCAGCAGAGTATTGCGAGAAAGGTGCGGTTCATGGAGCACATCTCAAAAGTCTACCCGCAGGCCAAACTGCATCCGGCGGTACTCACTCAGGTTGCCGCTGTAGACACCGAGGTTGGTGCTGGCCGTTCTGGCATTCAAACCCGCCAGACTAACGTCGAATCTGTCGGAGTTGGTGATGTTATAAGCCTCCGCCGCGAACTTCAGCTTTATTTGGTCTTTCAGGCTCCAGGTCTTCGTAAGTGACGAGTCGATATCGAAGTACCCGTCCCCGCGGAAGTTATTGCGCTGGCCAGCCTCCCCGGCGTAAGGCAGCCGAATAGTCTGGCCGAAGTATATGCCGTTGTTCACGGCCGCGACGGTCGCGGGATCGAAGGCGTGCCAGATGCCGTTCGCGAAGTTCCTGTGAGTCCTCACATTGCCGATATTGAATGCAAACGCCGGGTCGTTGTAGTTCGAGGGAAAGGCGGGCGACTCCAGTGTGAAGGGGAGGCCGCTCGTCCAACGCGCGAGACCGGCCACCTGCCATCCGCCAAGCAGCGCATCCACAGCGGTGCTGGAGGTAGCGAGGAAGGTCCTCCCATGCCCGACAGGGAGAGCGTAGACCCAATCGGCGGAAACAAGGCTGTGGGTGTCGAAGTCCGAAACGCCCTTGTTGAGCTTCGGATTCCACGTGTTCTGAATCGCGAAGTTTGTGTAGGCGTCATCGGTATTGCCCTCCTGACTCGCGCGCTCCGCCTCAGAGCCCAGGTCAAGCGACTTGGAGAAGGTGTAATTCACGTCGACAGTCAAGCCATGCGAGGGCGGATGGCGAAGCGTAAACTGAAGCGCGTTGTAGGAACTGGTGCCGATCGTGTCTTCGGCGAACAGAGACGAGAACTGGTCGTTGAAGAAGCGTGACTGCGCGGGAATATTCGGGAACGCGGCATACCCGGCAAAATCCAGGAGGACCAGAGACAGCGTCTCGCCATTCGTATAGCGTTGCGGAGCCCAGGCGTCATTGAATACAGCTTGCGTGGCGCTCTCCCCCGGATAGTCGAGATTCTTCATGTAAGGAAAGACATCCTCGAAGTACTGGATCGGTGCGACATTGGCCGATTTCACGCCATTGACGAATGGAGCGGCATCGACCGCAGCTGAGAGGATACGAGCATTCGAGAAGTAGTCGCCGCCGCCCTGCGGGTCTACGTAGTCGACTGGCTCCGCAAGGTCGATCTGCTGGATAAGGTGACGTCCAAGCCGGCCCACATAGGCCTGCTCAAAGACGAAGCCCTTCGGAAACTCGTGCTGGATAGAAAAATTGAATGCCTCTGCATAGGGAGTCTTCAGACGATTGTCGATACCCCAGCTGATGTTGAAGCTGCCTGGCGCTGGCGTGTAAGGAAATGAGATGGTAGGCGAGAACTGCGAAGCCAGCGGGATATTGGGTATTGCGTTGGGCCCTGTAAACCGGGGAGAGTTCTCGAAGCCAAGTTCGTCCGCCGGATTGCTGTTGATCGAACTAAGACCGAGAGAACCCTCGCTGCTGAAGTTCTGCGCAAGCGCTTGACCGTAATGATCGTAATACATTCCAAAGCTGGCGCGGATGGAGGTTTTCGGGTCAGGCGAGAAGACGATGCCGAAGTGCGGTGCGATGTTGTCCTTCTGCTTGGGCCAATATCCCGGCCTTCCGTTGGCCTTCCCGGCGGGCGCCAGCGATATCTCAGGCTCATAGATCTGGCCCTGAAGGGCAGCGGACTCGCGCTCCTTGTACCAGGCGTCCGTATCGATCGTGGGAGCGATCTCCTGGCCGTGGGTCTCATACGGCGTTTGCAGGATGCTATGGCGCAGACCATACGTTATGGTCAGATTGTGCCGCGCGTGCCAGGTATCCTGCAGGAAATACTCGAACTCATTGATACGGAAGTTTCTGCTGATAAATGAGCCATCGGGCAGTCCGGTGGCCGTATTGGGACCTGTGATCTGGTAGTTGTAGACGGCATTGACCTCCGGGACGACACCCATAAGGTCGGCGTAGGCAGCCGGCCAGTAGTCGCTGTAAAAGCCGCTGTCGATGTTGGCCGGCTGCGGCAAGTCGGAGCTGTTGGCATAATCAGGATTCGTCTGCGCGCCATTGAAGGAACCAGCGTCGCCGGCAGTATAGTCCGTTATGCCCCGCCAGTTTCCGCCAAGTGCGATGGTGTGCGATCCTCTGTTCCATGTCAGTGTGTCGGTGATGTTATGGACTGGCACATGCAGAATGGAGTCTCGGGTCTGCGCCGTCGGCTGAGTAAGTCCATAGATTTCAACATAATCGCCGTTTCCGATTCCACTTACCTGGTAACCCTGCCGGACGTAGCCGTAGCGAAGGTCGTTCACGATGTTGGCGTTCGGAAAGTAAGTGTACCCGGCGGCGATACCCTTGGTGTTGTCGTCGTAGTAGCTGGCGGGGGGCTGTCCAGGGAGATTTTCCGATCCCGAGGCGGTGTCTTTCTGCAGGTTCCCGCGAACGAAGAGCCGGTTCTTCTCATTCAAGGTGTAATCGATCTTCAGGATGCTCGTGTTGAGGGTGCTCGGCGTCGGAGAAACAAAGAAATAAGAGCCTGAGTTGAGGCCATCCCCAAGAATCGTACCTGTAGCCACGGGAACATTGGAGTAGTAGTTGAGAATGGCTGGATTCGGACCCGGGCCGTTGGGGCATACTGGAAACCCATTGAACGTATTGGCGGCGCAGGGCGCATCCAGCGCAGCTACCTGTGAGGCCATCAGCGTGTCCGTGCTCGTGCCGTTCGCGTCGGGATACCGCAGCTCCCCTTGCATAAAGCTTGCGGTGGGAACTGTATCGCCAATGACGCTGTCCGTGCCAATGCGCTGGCCCTCATAGTTGAAGAAGTAAAAGAGCTTGTCCTTCAATATAGGCGCGCCGATACTTCCGCCAAATGTATTTACAATGTATTTAACTGGAATATTCGGGTCGCCCGAGAGAATCTCGCTGTTCTTATTGAAGAAGTCGTTCGAAACGGTGTTCGTCGGACGATAGTATTCATAAAGAGACCCGTGATAGTGATTTGTCCCGCTCTTGGTAACGAGGTTTACCTGTGCTCCCGAAGACCGGCCTGCTTCAGCCGTTCCATTCGATGTCGTTACCCGGAACTCCTCGGTGGAGTCCAGCGTGGAGCGCAGGATGCCTGTAAAGGCAGCCCCCTGCAGTTGATCGTTATCGTCAAGGCCGTCGAGCGTTATATTTCCTTGGTCAGACCGGCCTCCCGCGACCGCCCCGTTGCGGCTGTCGCTGTTACCGCCGATATAGAGCACGCCCGGCTGCAGGGTCAGCAGGGATATAGGGTTGCGGCCGTCCATCGGCAGCGCTTCGATGGTGGCGTTTCCAACCGAGTTCCCGATGGTCGCGTCGGTCAGGTTTAGGGTCTCTGTTGCGTCGCTCACATCTACAGTTGCAGCTTCGGCATGGACACTCAAAGCGAAGTTGATCGTGGCCGGCTGATCGACGAGAAACTCTGCAATTCGGCTCTGCGTGGCGAAGCCGCTTGACGATACGGAGACCACATACTTCGCAGGCGTAATGACGGGAAATATGTAAAAGCCCGACGCGTTCGACGTGGCATGATAGCTCGCCCCGGTCGCCTGATTGGAAAGTGTGATCGCAGCCTGCCGGACGAGCGCGCCGGAAGAATCGGTAATGACGCCGCGAAGCGACGTAGTTGCGGTCTGCGCGAAAGAGAGGGTTGCGAACATGCAGATGAAAGCTAACAGAAACAAATTCAGAGAATGCTTCACGGCGGTTCCTCCGACCAGATTGTTTTTGTTCAATAGTTATGGTGACAGAGTCTTAGCGGGCTTTCCACTGTAAAAACTTGTCTTTCTGCCGAGGTCGAATATGCGGGCGATTGCAGTTAAGTGACATCGGCTCTCGATACAGAATTACTTACCGCAAGGCGGACACGCCCGATAAAGCCCCCGAGTTTAATCATATTTCGGCACCAACCATGACTATCCAGTGGCGCTCTTGCGGAACTTATAAACTTCCCGGAGGTTCCCCACCCGGGAGAGCGATCTGCCGGCGGCGGACAAGCCACAAGACGGCCCCTGAGAAAGCCCAGGCTGAACCGACCATCCAAGCCAGGCGACCGAGATTCAGCCAGATAACAGCGCATGTGACAAAGCCGCACGCACCGAGCAGAATCGGGAGCCAGAGCCGGAAGCCGCCCTCCTTGCAGGCTTGAGACAAAGATGCAATATTGACTCCCATAAACGCGAGCAGCGCGCCGTAGTTCAGAAGTTCGGCACCCAGTTGATAGCTGAAGATGAGTGCGCCGACGAGGCAAATGCCCCCAATCAAGAGCACGTTGTTTCGCGGGATTCGGTTCCTAGGATGGACGACGCCGAAGAACCGGCTTGGAAGCGCTCCATCCTGTCCCATGGCGAGCATAAGCCGAGCTGCGCCCAGTTGTGAGGCCATGCCCGAGCCGATCGTTGCCAAGAGCAGAGCGCCGTTGACAATGGCGAATAAGACTGGCCCTCCCACGCGGCCAGAGATGTAAACATAGGCGGTGTCGATATCCGGAAATGGCTTGGACTGCGGCCATACAAGCTGGCCGAGATAGACTTCGATACTGGCAAGTATGCCGGTGATGATACATGTCCAAACAATGGCCCGAGGCACGCTGTGCGCCGGGTCTCTTGCTTCGTCGGAAAGCGTCGAGATCCCGTCGAAGCCGATGTAGGTCAAGACGGCGATCGAGGTGCCTCTCATCAGTCCCGATGAGCTGAAGGTCGCCGGATCGAAGAAAGGGTGAGCGAGGAATCCAGCCGGATAGCCGTGTAGATGAAGTAAATACCTCAGTGCCGAGGCCACGACCAGCACAATGACGCCCCCGAGAGCGGCAGCCATGCCCGCGTTGATTCGGGCTGACGTTTCCATGCCGTTGCAGTTGAGCGTCGTAAACAGGATCGCGAAGAGACACACCCAGATCACGTACGGAATCTCAGGCACAAAGTTGATGGCCGCCCGGCTGCACCAGATGGTGCATATGAGCGGGTTGAGGATGTAGTCCATCATCATGCACCATCCGGTCAGAAAGCCGAAGCCGGGATGGATCTGCTTTCCCACGTAAAGAAACGCGGACCCTCCATGCGGATAGATCCGCGCCATGCGTCCATAGCTGACGGAGGTGAATAGCATGGCAACCATGGCCAGCAAGATGGCGGTTACTACGTGGCCATGCGCCTCCGCAGCGATGACGCCATAACTCGGCATGGGCGCCGTGGGTTGTATGAGGATGATCCCATAGAGAATGAGGTCGCGGAACTGAAGAGTTCGCCGGAGAGTGGAGGGCTGCGTCGTTTTGATGTCGTGCGCTAGAGACATAGGCATTCTTGCTGCTTAGCGATGAGGTTACGGTTGCCTCTTAGGATGATTGGAAGGCAACACAAGATGATCGCCGGCCCGAGGATAAGTCCTGTTCCTCCGGCCGGAGTTGCTAAAACGTGAACCTGGCTCCGAACTGAAACTGGCGCGGCGTATTGATCGTCGCAAGGATCTGCCCGAAGGCAGTCGCTTCGTTCTGCTGTGTGCTTACAGCGGTGATGCTCGGAACATTCGGCGCTCCAAACTGCGGCCGATTGGCGAGGTTATATGCCGATGCCTCGAAGCGAAGCTGTCTCTCGCCGCCCAGCAGGAAACGCTTGTAGAGCGTCATGTCCAGGTCCTTGGCTCCCATAGTGCGCACATGGTCGAGATATGCGGGAGCAGTGCCGGGTGCGAACGGACTGGATGGAAGCGCAAAGCATCCATAGTTGAACCACGTGGTTGCGGTATGCGGAGCTCCCTTGCTCGGGTCGCAGGTAAGATCGGGGCGTTGATTGAAGTAGGATGTCGCCGCACCAACCAGCGGCGAAGCGATGGGCACGCCTGTGCTGAGATACAGGATGCCATTCGCGGTCCAGCCGCCGAGAACGGCGTCACCCACACCATGCAGGTCAACGGCGCGGCCCTTGCCTACAGGCAGATCGTAAGAAGCCTGACCGGTGAACTGATACTTTACGTCTTGCGGACTGATGGAATGCTCGTAGCTAAGATTTCTCCAGTCCTGAGGCGTGCCATAATGCGTACCGACGAAGCCAAGCGGCGGATTGCCGTCGTCCGTGATGAGCTTGGCCCAGGTAAAGGATGTTAGCGTCGTGAAGTGGTGCGTAAGCCGCTTTTGCACCTTGGTCTGCAGCGAACTGTACTCGGAGTCGCCAGCGGGATACCCGTGGACAAGAACCCCATTGCCCGAGCCGTAGTTGCCGTCGCCGAACTGAGGAAATTGCTGCAGTGAGACCCACAGCGGCACGGTCGCGGAACCATAGTTGCTGTTGGTTGAAGGCTGAATCGATGCGAACTGGTTGGGAACCATCACGCAACTGGGAT
>Ga0116231_10014810_pt1 | contig 10318 bp, 10 predicted proteins | sample S1TSphgellanicum_2_FD_89695 | JGI IMG/M metagenome (GOLD analysis project Ga0116231, IMG submission 89695) | Host-associated microbial communities from peat moss isolated from Minnesota, USA - S1T2_Fd - Sphagnum magellanicum MG | ecosystem: Host-associated > Plants > Peat moss > Unclassified... | reverse complement strand
TTTTTTTGTTTGTTTGGTGGTGTTTTTGTTTGTTGATGTGGGGGGGGGGGGGGGGGGGGGGGGGATACAGGAATTTCTATGGCTAGGTACTGTTCGTCACGGGGTTTGGCGTCGGCTTATGGCAAAGGCATGAGTTAGTTGGGGGTCAACTTGTACATCCAACAAAACATTAAAAAAACCCCCAATAAATAAAAATTCCCTACACGCATGCATACCCACAGGTACAAGTTACCCACCAAGAGTATGGGGGCTAATCACAAACGAGACCAAACCGGCGGGGTCGCGGGATTCGAACCCGGAACCTATTGCGTTTCAGATTTTTTTTCTCCTCTCTATAATTGGTGAATTTGTCACCACAGAAAATCCACATGCCATGCAGAGGCCCGGTCTCTCCCGACCACCCAATCGCTACCACATACGAGGTGACAATTCCGTTGGACCAATCCCCGTGGCTACACGATACCCTGAACGTAATCCCTTCCACGCTCCTGATTGGTCGAACTCGTTACCACACCTCGACCGCACAGTGCGCGCTTGGTGCAGCGCCATTTGCGCGCCTCTGGGCCAAGTGTCGAAACTAGCGCCTGATCTCTGCCCCCTTACCCACATCTCAGCCGTCTGTACGATCTCATCGACGGTCGATCCGTGTCCCTACTTCCCGTATATAAAAAGCCCGTCTTCTTCACCTTCGCCCTGTTCTTGTCCGTGGTTCCGTCGTCGAACCGCTTGCGTGCCCGCTTCCTCGCAGAGGTGCGGTGCGGTTCTGTTTTCCTCTCCTCTAGAACAATTCTGTTGCAGTGCCGTCGCATTTGCGCGGCGGCAGTAAAATAGCAAAATCCTCTTTTCTGTATTTCAAGAGGAATTTTTTGATGTCTGATTCGATACCTTCGGTTGCAAATCCTGCATAATTTTTTTGCATTTTTACAAAGGTTGTTCTTGTTGGCGATCGAAGAACGGTCAAGCTTCGCATGTCTTTCTGTCTCTCTGAATTTTGCTGCTGAACCCCTGCTTCCTTGTCTGTCTTTCAGCGGGAGAGGTTTTTCCGCGCTTATTGAAGAAGCCGGAATTTTTTTCCTTTGTTTTTTTTGAGATTTTTTGGGGATTTTTTTTGGTGTTATTGTGAGGGATCTGGGAGATTTTCTTGATAGTTTTTATGTATTTTCGTCTACAAGAAGAAGGTTGCTATTTTTCGGGCTCTTTTTGAAGTGCATAGTTCGAGAGCTCGTCGGACGCTTGTGAGACTTAGTTGCGATGGCGGCGGCTGTGAGTCAATCGGGCACAACGAGGATGTTAGGCCAATCGAGTACTACTGCTCCGGGTTTGGATCGGCGGCCTTCCTGTAACTACCGGCGCAGTAGGAGTAATATGAGAGGTTATACAGTGCCAGAGAGGGTTTTGTCTGGGAAGCACTGTTGTTGTTCTTCTTCTGGTGTCGTCGCCGCTGCTGGCCTGGATGCAAAGAGCAGGAGTAGTATATCTGTTTCAATGACGAAAAACGCTTGTAGAGGAGTAAGTACGCATGTCCTCTTGCCTCTCATAGGATCTGGTCAGTGCTGCACCGTCAGGTGTTCCAACTTGCCAGTAGAATCTGCAAATTCCAGGGGTTTTGGTAGCAATCACGGCTTGAAGAATCTTCGGTGGACGGAGGAGGACGTTCAAGAATTGTCTGGGAATTCCGATACTACCGTAAGTGGCAGAAGAAGAAGAAGAGCTGCTATCACGTCTATTATGATCAGAGCTCTTTCCGAGGACATGGAGGCGAATCCGTCGCAGCTGGAAGGAGCTTCTGATGATCAAGCACATGGCCAAGGATTCGTCAACAACACCTTGACAGACGTCGTTCTGGAAATCGAAGCGCGTCCGCAGCCGATTTCGGCAGCATCGTTTGCAAATAGTAGTAATAACAATCAGTTGTCAATGGAGATTGTCATGGGCGGCGGCTCCACATCAGAGGCACAAGTCATGGCTGCGCCTAGGACATACCACCCCAAGCTTGTTTGGTTTGCGAAATCAGAAGAAGAGGAGAATAAGTACTTGGATAGGGCCATCAATGCCACCTTAACCGGTGCTGCTGTCTCTTACGCCATTACCAAAATTGTCACAGTCGATCACGATTACTGGCAGGTACTTTACATGTTCAGCTATCCCTGTTACCTCGTGCAATGATGTCTGAACTTCAGATACAGTTCTCTTCAGTGGCTGGTAGTTTGTTGTCGGGTTACATACTGTAACAATCTGTTGCTGAGTTGCATCTGAGTGACATGATTGAGTGAATATGTATGTAGCTGGGTAAGTAAGGGCATCTTTCCATTAAGCTGCTGTGATCACAGATTTTGTGACCACAACACGTTTCCATTATGTTTTTTCAAGTAGCTGTGCTCACAATCATGTTACAGTTCTACCGGTCAAGGAGTTGTGAGAGCTGTGAGTTAATCTGTGACTCTCCATACAATGGCATCATCTGTCCTTTTCTCATGAGAACATATGTTCTCAGAGTTCCTAACATGATTAATTACATATTTCACCACAGTTGCAACTGTCTAATGGAAAGTGACTGTTCCTACAACAAGAAATAAAGCCCCATGTGAGTGGCTTTCTATTAGGCTAACCCAATGGAAAGAGACCCTAATCAGTGGAAGAAAGGGATCTGTTGTTTCTGAAAGCCGAGAGATTGATTATGTGCAGCAGTTGTCTCATTTGGTGGGCATTTGGTAGTAGTGTTCTCATCCTGTGATATATCATGCATGCAGGGCTGGACAGTTTTTGAGATTCTGAAATATGCACCGTTGCATAACTGGAAGGCTTATGAGGAAGTTCTGAAGGTCAACCCAGTGTTGGCAAAGATGATGATCAGTGGAATTGTTTATTCGATAGGTGACTGGATTGGCCAGGTAAGGAGAAAAGCTCGCTCACATAGTTTTTTTTTCCCCTCCCCCTGGTTTATTTTGTGATATTTTTGTTATTGTATGTGTTGTAATGTTGTTCATGTTGGGCAGTGAGCTATAGGTGTAAATAAAACAGCCTCAGCAGCAATCCCTCTGGTGGTTTCTTTACAGTTCAAGAAAGTGCTAAATATATTATGCCCTTGCATCATCGTCAGTTTGGCTGATGAGATGAAGTGGGTTAAGGGACCATCATCTGGAGCCAATCAAATTTTTTTTATCTTTTGATGTGTGCTGAGAGTGAGTCTTGTGTATCTCGTCTTGCAGTGTGTGGAAGGTAAACCTGTTCTGGAGTTTAGCAGGGTGCGGCTTCTAAGATCAGGCCTTGTGGGGTTCTGCCTGCATGGATCCTTGTCACACTACTATTACTATGTCTGTGAGGTAAAAATCAACTCTTGCTAGTTTTCTGATATAATTCCTGGTCAATGTGTCATATGTCTTGTGTGTTTTTGCTCATCTTGCATGTAGTTGTTATTTTTAGTGGAACTTGTTTCTTTGAGTTGTGATTTCAAAAGCTTTTTGTTTTGAAGTTGATTTTAATTAGCGTGTGTACTCTCTTGTGTGCAGTATCTCTTCCCTTACAATGGCTGGTGGGTAGTTCCACTAAAAGTTGCATTTGACCAGACTATTTGGTCAGCGATCTGGAACAGTATATACTATGTGACTTTGGGATTGTTGCGGCTCGAATCACCAGCTAGAATCTGGAAAGATTTGACAGCCACGTTTTTCCCTCTTCTCACTGTACGTTTCTCTGAACTCAGGCTTTGGAGATGGCAAGTCCTTCTTTCTAGGTCTTATCAATTGTGCAAACAACATTCTGATTCAGGAGGATTTTACAGCTTAGCTAATACTTTTCCTCTTTGTGTCCCAATGCAGGCTGGCTGGAAGTTGTGGCCATTCGCACATCTTGTGACATATGGCTTAATTCCAGTTGAGCAGCGTCTACTGTGGGTGGATTGTGTTGAAATAATTTGGGTCACTATCCTTTCCATGTAAGTGGACATGGAACTTTTACTTTTCTGTCGATCTTGTATTCTTGCATCTGAGAGAGATTGGGGTAAAATATTGTTTGAAAGGCTGGATTGTAGTTTCTATGATGAATCTGGATTTGCATTGCTGTTCCTTGGTTGATGTATGATCCTCTGAAGTGTGGGTGGGCGTGAGCATATTTAAGTTATATCAGTGCAAATGAAAAAAGATGGCTGAAATCTGTACACACTTCTAATACAGTGGTAGATTGGTGTTTTCAGGTTTGCAAATGAAAAGGCTGAACAACGCTTGGAATCTGGTGAAAACAATCCAGAGACAGTACTGTTGTTGTCATCTGATACTGTTGAGGAAAATATGACTAATGAGTCATGATAAGGGTTGAAAACACAGAGGTGGTATGTAAAATACCTGTTTACCACCTTCTGTATCATTGCAATTTTTGACAGAATAAGCTCAGCCCTAATGCCCTTTATGCAGTTAGGATTGTACAGTAAACATGATTGACTACCTATGTGTTAGATTGGTGTTTGATGTCTCCAATAGTTGTAATAGTACAAGTACAGTTCTTTCCTCTGAATTCAGGGGGGTCATGGTGGTAGAAAAATCCTGTATTAGGTGAAAGATAAAAGAGTGTGCTATTGAAAGCACCCTCAAGAAACCATTGTTAACTTTCTGCCCAAAGAAAACTTGTGTGCATTGGGTTCTGTCTGTTTGTTTGCTGTAGCATGAAAGCCACCATGCTCCTTGCCAACTTTTGTGTGTGTGTGTGTGTGTGTGTGTAGCACCTGTATCTGCAAATGGGAAGTTGACACAATTCCAGCCCATGCATTTTGTGGAAATGTGAGAATATCTCACTTAATTGGTAGAATATGAACCTAACCAAACACTGCCTCAAATGGAAGAAAGTCAATTCTATTTCATAATATGCTTAAGAATTAGATCTCTGATGAATTGTATATACACTGTAATGGTATGAAGTAAATGTAGTCTGCAATTTAAGCAAACCTTCAAAACACAAATGAATTATACCTATTTGTCTTCTGCAGTTTACTCCAAAAAAAACACTAATAACCTCCTCTGCAATTCCCTTTGTAAGTTGATGTACCACCCCAAGTGAGATAACTTCCACTCAAGAAATTCCCTTTGTTATGAGATATTGCCCCAAGCAAAAAATTTCACTTGAGAAAGTTCCCCTTGTTATTTGAGAGAACTCCCCCAAGCAAAATTTCCCACTCAAGGCTAGTGCAAAGGCGGTTTTTTGTAGCAGCACCCTGGTAGGGGTTGGCTTTTACTGGCATGGAACCCGTAGGGGTTGGCTTTTACTGGCATGGAACCCTAAATGTTCGGTACAATTCAAGCACCTGGAAAGGCCTTTTTGTCTTTTACACTTTGGACCTCCTCGAGCTCCACCCTCGATTCCCAAGACCTCCCAAGACCCCGACCTTTCCAAAAGGGCATACCTTTGGACCTCAAGCTTCACCCTCGGTTCCCAAGACCTTCATCTCCACCCTCGGTTCTGGAGTATTGTAAGCCCCAACATCAGGGGTTTCCTCATACGAAATCCATTGGCAAAGCTCTACTATCCGTAATGCCCATGACCCAGAATTTGTTCAGTAACGGTAACTGTTTAGATCCAAGAATCTGCAGTACACTCAAAACCTGAAACCCACTCACTTTTGTGAAAAAGAAACCTTTGCATATTAAACTACAAGTGAGGCTGAGAGAAAGAGCAAATTGCATAGCATGCTGCCTGTGTACGAGTTTTGAAGGATGGAAAAAATGGGGACCCACTTTTGTGCCTTCCATTGGTGCGTGAAACCTTGGTTGAAAAACCACAAGGTAAATTGGGGGACTTTCCCAACCATAACAATCTCAGCTGAAAATCATAGTGTAGTTTTGGGGACCTTCACAACCACAATTTCTTGCTTTTTATTATTTTTCCACCACTACCACCTCAGCACATGCCCACATAGTACATACCAGATAAGAATTTTATTACATGGTATAGAATTGTGATTATATATACAATTGTGTGGAAATGTTAGAGACAGATGGTTGGAACTTGGGAACTTTGGCAATGGATGGAATTACATATCGCCACGTCTTGTGTGGAGCATGGTAGAAAAGATGATACTATTGATATATGTCGTTGCAAAATAGATTTGCACATGGATTCTGTCTTTTAGACTAGTGAAAAATCTTTGGCAGCTGCTGCCACATGTTGAGTGGAATTGAATGGAAGTAGATTTTATTGATATCCAATAAGCTGGGTGACAGATTTGCGAGCTGGATGTTGAAAGTGTACTAGAGTGTGGGCAGGGTTTGGTTGATTCCAGCTCCTTGGCCATGGATGAGCTAGGAGCCAGAATGGGCAAACCTACCCACTCCCTGGCATTAACATATGGTATAGCTCTGCAAGAATCTGCAAGGTTTGCTGATTAGGTCTACAGAATCATAGCCAATTCTGAATGCGAATTAGTTAATTAGAAGAGAATAAGACCTTGCAGCTGTCACCAAAAAATGTGTCATATTTAGATGAAGAGGGCATCATTATGCTAAAAAGCTGCAAACCAGAGCTTTCCAATGCCATATCAACCTTGAGTATGCAAATTGCTTTCTACATACATTTAATTTTACGGGTATTTTGTGTGTCAAATTTTCATATCATGCCAACAAACATGTCACAGTTATTTCAAATATTTCTTCAATGACATCCAAAATCATTCAAGTTGAAAGAAGATTTGTCCTTTGGAATTCTGAAATTTTAATATTGTAAGTTGATTTCAGGCTATTTTGAGTGAGTTTGTCATAAAACACCTACAGCAACCTCCATAATTATAATCTTTGAAATTAAAATCAAACCAGATAGTTAAGTTGACCACAAGAACCACAATGGAGGTGTAGATGAAAATGGATTATGTGACCCAGCACCCACTAGAGCACCATACATCTTTGGTGCTACAAGTGGGATAGGCATGAAACCCATACACCAGGGACGTTCCATGGCCATCTTTTAAGTGGGACCACATCTGATACCAGTGTTGAACTTCAACCATGTTACAATACCACCAGACATGCTACTGTAAACAAAAAGAACTTGATACAGTGATTGACAAGACCGACTACTGTGCATCACCAATAGTCCATGCAAGAACAAACATCATCTTCAAAGTGATGAAAGTGATTGGCATCCCTTACCATGATTGCTCTCTCAACTATTCTTGAAATGAACATTTTGTGGAAATGTGGCAATCTTCAGAGACCCGGAGACTTTTTCTTATTCAGAGAGGAGTACCAGGAGCTGTGTTGTTGAGCCCCAATGCAATAGCCAGCTTCTCACTATGGTGACACAAATGCAACACCTTTTCTTCTTCTTCTTCTTCTTCCACATCATGCAGAACAAATTTAGTGTCAGGCCCTGGAAATCTCTGCAGTTCTGCACAGATTTCAATCATCGGAGGGTGGTCTTCATTGCCTACTACAAACATATGCACCTCATTATTCACTTTAATCCAGGTGTGACCTGGCTGTTTCTTCACACCTTTTTCCTTTCACTGCCATTGAACATTCTCATAGAGATGCCTGTCGCCAGCAGCAGGATTTGACAGCAGCATTTTCAGGCTCCAATTCAAGAATACATTTGGCAATGCATTTTTCCATCTCCACAGTACCATGAATTCTGTAAGCACTGAGCAAAGCCCTTCATGCACTCACATGTGGTTTACAGGGTATTGCCTTGATCATATTCTCTGCCTCCTGTAGATGGCCAGAATGACCAAGAAGGTCTACCATGCAGGTGTAATGTTCCAATTTTGCAGAAATCCTATAGTCTGTGATCATTGAAGCATAACATCAAACACCTTCATCCACCAAACCTGCATGGCTGCATGCGGACAGATGACGAACAAAAGTGGTATCATCCGGCTGGTACACGTTCACACGTCTGTTGAAAATGTATAAGAACATGCCCATATATGGCACATCCTCCAAGTATTGCATTCCAAGTGACCAAATCTCAAGATGGAACACTCTCCAAGAATCCTCAGGGCTCCCACATTTTGGGCGCATGTCCACCCAGCTACTCCTCACAAAGACATCAGACTAACAACCACTTTGAATGATCTGCTCACGAACTGTCCTACTCTCTTCAAAGAGCAACCACACTGGCACATGCATTCAGGGTGAACCCCTTGCGGGGAGGGAGGCAACAGCCCCATCAATCATTATCGAAATTCGAGAAGTACAATGGCGGGAGGAAACACCACCTGATGGTGGTGTTATCACTCCCAAAGATATTCAAATGCAACCATTCAGATTTAAAAGCTAACTCAATCCTATCTTGGATGTCTAGGTCTTTGTCGGGCCTAGGGGCTCTGATGGCCTTCCAGGTGGCCATGCCGACTTCGATAGTGGCCACCCAGGCTTGCTGGAGCACTTTGTTGAGGGAGTACCTGTCGTCGAAGTGCTTACAACACCTCTTGGACCAAAGGTAGTATAGAATGAAGGTTCAGAGGATGTCGAGAGGCTGCCTAAGGTAGGTGAAGCCGCCAATGTGGTAGGCGTGGAGTCCAGGAGGGTCGTCTTCACATTCGATGGAGGCCTCGCCAAGCAAAGCGAAGGGCTAGTTGATGGTGATGCCCTCGGGAGCTTTCCATTCCTCCCAAACTCTTCTGAACGCACCCCAGGCGCGTTGCGCGAGAGGGCAGTCCAGGAGGGAGTGCTGAGGGGACTCAGGAGTCCCAGCATTGCAAGTGTTGCAAGTGGGAGAGATCCCCATCACTTGCAGCCAGGTTCCAATCGGGAGACCCTGGTTGAGAGTTAACCAAATTAAGGTGCCCACCTTCCTTGGGCGGGCGTTGTGCCAGATCCTGGCAACCACCTGAGGAGTAGTGGAGTTCCTAAAATTGAGATTGTTGATGAACGTGATGATTCCAGGGGAATGTGATGGCCCCTTTGCATTCTTGTACCCTCTTTTAGCGGTGTACCCAAAGAAAGGCGCGTCACCTAGGGGGTGCGTTTCTCTCCAGTGCCACTCCCTTGGATCCCAAGGGAGATTTTCGATGAAGCCGGATTTTAAAAATCCAGTAGGTTGTGTTTCTCTGGCTGGCAGAGGGAGGATCTCTGTCGATTTTGAGGGTAGTTCCATGTCTTTCTTGAAAAAGAACTCTGACTGAGGTGTGGTTGTCGAGGAGGAGGGAGTGTTTCTGGTGGCTCGTGGCCCGGAGCTGTCTGCTAGTAGAAATTCTTCTGAATTCTAGTACCAAGACTTTGTCAAGGAGGGATTCCAACACGTAATAGACCCATTCTAGCAAGGCACCCGAACGAGGGGCAATGCTGCTGATCCAGTCACCTAGTTGAGCACGGGAGCTAAAGGAGTCGGGCCGCCTGGGGATGCTCTCAAGGATGATGTCTTTGGAGGCTTTGTTAGAGGCATGGAAATGCATTCTCACGTCAGAGAGGTTCTTCCGGTCTTGAGCCTCTTGGTTCCAGAGGTCTCTGACTCTGGTGTGTCCAAAACGCGCGAAGGCACATCTTTCACTTTGGCTGCTCACTACAAGCGACAGCCCTCTTGTGTTGGTGAAGGATGGATTTCCAAAGAGAGGTTGTCTAAGCATTTCCACCCTGCTTGTTGGATCTTCCTTGGTCAGGCCTAGTCGTACATTGATCCATGCCCCCAGGATGCTCTTCCACATGGAGCAGGGTGTCCTTTTTAGCTTGGGCGCGACAAAAATCCAGTTGATGTCTAGTGTGTCGGGTCCTTTTCCATGGACTGGGAGCTTGGTCTAATCAGCATGATGTCTGATCAGTTCCTTCCAAGGTTCCCCGTCGGGCGCCAGGCCCCTGACCAGCAGCTTTGTGAGGAGTGCCTCCGATTGAATTTTGGGGTCGATTATGCCCAGTCCGCCTTTGGCAATGGGCAAGGTGAGGGTGTCCCATTTCACCTTAGCCCGAGCGGGCGTGGCTTTACCACCCCATATAAAATTTCTGACCACCCCACATACCTGGCTGCACATTCTAGGATTGTTAGGAATAAATCCAGCTTAGGGGATATGCACACAAGCAAAAGAAAAATAAAGGACACGAGATTTTACATGGTTCAGCAAAAGCCTACATCCACGGAACGCACCCGCACTCAACTCACACTATGAAATCGATAATTACAATAGTGAAAAACTATCTCTCTCAACTCTCACAATTTTATCACTTCTCTACTTGGCACTCCACACCACTTGTAGAGATATTACAATGAAAACTATAAGAGTATTTATAGTTTCAAGTTCACCAACCAATTGCCACCAACTCCCACCTACCAAGTTCACCAACCAAGTTCACCAACTACCATTAAACTTAGACAATGGTGGTTGGTTGTTAATTTGGTAGGGACG
>Ga0116231_10014809_pt1 | contig 10319 bp, 8 predicted proteins | sample S1TSphgellanicum_2_FD_89695 | JGI IMG/M metagenome (GOLD analysis project Ga0116231, IMG submission 89695) | Host-associated microbial communities from peat moss isolated from Minnesota, USA - S1T2_Fd - Sphagnum magellanicum MG | ecosystem: Host-associated > Plants > Peat moss > Unclassified... | reverse complement strand
AACACAATTGAAATGAAACAATTAAAAATATTTTATGCTTTTGAAACATGTATCAAACAAATATGTTACACAAATACATGTTTATAGTAATGACAAAAGGGCACTTACCTCACCAAACCTCTAGAAATTCCCAAAATTCAAACAATGGACTTAAAGCAACATAACTACCGTGTGAGCCCATGAATGTGAACGACATGCATGTGAGTGTGAATTATGAACATGTGAGCTCGAATTCATGAACAAAATGCCTAAAAAGTCTTCAAGAAACCTTAAATCAATTCTTAAAAAAAGACCCCTAAACAAACCTTTAGAATAAACCTAAAAACAGCCCAACGAAAGACCCCTAACTAAACTCTAAAAATAACCCCAAAAAACTAAAATCAAACTCTAACCTAAACCTTATAATTTTTATAAAAAAACTTTCAATCCAAACCCTAAAATTAAACCTCACAAGAAACCTTAAAAACAACCACAAACAACCTTAAATGGAACCCTAAATGCAACTCTAATAACAAAGAAGGAAAAGCAAAAACAAAGATTGCGTAAATGAAAAATGACAAATGTAAGCTCTCAAGAGGAGAAGAGAAATATTGAAAATAGATTAGAGTCCCACATATAAACCTCCATGTAGGAAGCACTAAAAGATCAAACCCTAAATTGCAAAAGTTTAAATGTTTGGTGCAAAAGCTAAAATGTTCTTGTAAAAAGAAACCCTAAAATAACAACTTTATATTCTAGTATTATCCCTCAAGCCTAAACCCTATTGCTAAAGGAGTCAAAAAGTCAAGTAAACAATCTAAAAAGTCATTAACTAAGAAATAAATAAAAAATGGTCAACCAAGAAATAATTCCATCTCCTACCTTTGCTTCCCACCCCCAAATTTTTAATGTCATCCCCTAATTTGGGGACTTTAAGGATAACCAAAATAAGGGATGAAACTAGAATAGGGTGTGGGATTGGGGATGACTTTTAGGATAACTTTATTGTTTAGAAGATTTTCAAGTAAAGAAAATGGACTTGAATTATGAAGATTGAGGATACTTGTTTTGGAGTTAGTTTCATTACATTAGATAGATTTCTAAAAACTCATGTCTAACAAATAGTTGTTAATTCAAATTGAATCATAAAAGTAATTTCCAGTTTTTATGGACATTGTTGGTTTGGTGTAACAAAAATTGGGAATTTTATGAGCACATGGATAGTTTTTAAAAAAAATTTAATGTCACAACTAGAGCATCAAAAGAGAAAAAAGAAAATAAAGATTTAGTATATTAAATTTAACCTTTAAATAATTCTTTTATTTCCTTCCAAGAGCCTTGAAAACTATTAAGCAACAAATGACTTGTTGATTTTACGTCACACTACTTTAGTACCTTTTTAGGTTCGACAACCAAGTGCCAAATAATTTAATTTTTCAAAATCCATTTTGTTCGAAAAATAATAATTTACGAAATTTCCCATTTAATATTATGTCTAAACAAGCACAATTCCCAATTTTTTGACATCCAGGGATAATAATTTCCTTGATTTTATGATTTCAAACAAGTAATTTGTGTAAAATTAAAATTCCAAAAAGAATTCCATTACTCCCCAACTAGAAAAGGTGTTATGCAATTTTTTTTTCAAATTTTTCATGTTGCTCCAAAAGTGACAATCAATTACAAGAGGATTTAGTCAAATCTGGCTACAAGACAAATAAAAAATCTAGGAATCCTTTTACATGTTGGGGAGCCACTAGAACTTATTAGCTAAATATTGCAATTTCAAAAAAAGAAAGCCATAAATTTGCCCAGATCTTCCCAAAGTCTTGGTGATTTCATAAATTTTCCTTGAAATATGGCCAATTTTGGGGAAAAATTCCAAAATGTTCCCTTGACCACATTGGTTGGGAATTTTAAAAAGCAAAATTGCCAATTTTTTCCACAGAAAAAAATCAACTGGTGCTATGGTATACTTTTTTTGAAAAAAGAAAATTCATCATCACTTGTAATCCATTAAAACAATTTCAAGTCATTCCATTGATGCCTATACAAATAGGATATTTTCATATTTCATTTATGTGTGGAGCTCATGGCCACTACTTGATTGTGAAAACACTTTGTCAAAGCTATAAAACCAACTTTCATTCATGCTTGATTCAATTCATATGTTGTTGGTGTTGTGTTAGATCTTAAATGGAAAGGGAAAGGTCAACAAAAGGATCATGAGGTTATGGTAGGTTTTTGCATAGTGAGAGATAAGTGTTCCCCTAATGTTCACAATCAAGCTAGGTAATTATGAAAAACAATTAGGTTTTATAGAAATATGTTAAGCATTGCATAGACCTGGCTACTTTATATGGTTGTCAAACAATGTTGACATATGTTTCAATGAAGATTTTAAGTCAAGTAATAATGGCCTTGTGCATGAAAAGACACTTTTCATTTCATTTGTAACAAACAATTGACTTTAGGAAAAACAACTGATTTAGTTTTCATGCTTTGTAATTTACATTGTAGGGAGAGAGTTGTTGATCCTGAGTATAATTAAGATGAGTTTATAGAATGATAAGTGATGGAAAGGATTGACACTTTATAGACAATAAAAATATCCTTAAAAGTAGTCTCTAGTTTGTTTTTGTATACCTAGTCCCTTAATTTTTGTTTTATCCCCACTTTTCGGATATCCTTGAAGTCACCCCAATTCAGGACCAAAATCTAAAACTAGGGATTCTTTTTAATTTTAAGTTATCTAAGGGACCTTAGGGTACCCAAGTTGGGGTTATGGGTTTATAGGTTTATAAAGGTTACATGGGTATAAGATTTGGGTTCAGGGATCACTTGTCAAATGTTTGTTTGCAAGGTATGGGTTTGCAGCTGGGGTTAATTTTTAGTATTTATTTTTTGGGTTTTTTGGGTTAGGGCTTGTTAGGTTGAAATCTTAGGTTAATAAGTGGGTTTGTTGAGTTCTTTAGTGAGATAATTGAGATTTCCTCTTGCACTCAGATTACCTTAACCATGAGAAATGATAAAACCCTTACCTGGTTCCATAAACCCTTACAATTTCATTTATTCTGATATTGGCATAACTGAGCATACATAGTAGTAGCCTTGAGTAAGATCCAAGCATTGCCACAGCGGTCATTTGGTTGCGGGTTTTTGTTAGTCAAATTGCAGCATTGCCACAATGTGTGTAGAGGAATGGTACACAACAAAACTACTTTTTATTCCAAGTGCTTCAAGGCATTTTTAACACCAAAACCTAAATCTTTGCAACAAAGAGAAGGGGAATGAGAAAAGGGTGATGCCTCAATTCTCCCAGCACAATGTCATCTGATATAAGAGAAAAGAAGCAACATGTTTGGTGATACTAGTATTCTGCATCGATTGAAACTTTTCCTTGTCTGAGCAGTGTAAAGAGAAAATTGACCAAATGGTTCGTGCAGTTGTTGTTCATACTGTGACATAGAGTCTACCATGGTGGCCATGGTAGCTGAATTTGTGCATCTTTGTGTACAGTACACTGCAGTTAAGAACCAGCCTTGGGGCTTGGTGATGCACCACATCCCTGCTCAATGCACTACATACCAGAAAATGCACACAATCAAGTTCAACATTCAGCTGACCTATTGATGTATGCTGACTGGCAAAAAGATGTGAGAGACATGGAAGGGTTAGGATTATACACCCAATGAACTTAATGCTGCTCAGTAAAACAATTCAGGTGACACACTTTGTGTCGTTGAAAAATATCTTATTAACTTGAGAAGGCTGTGAGTGTGACAAGAGTAGTTGCAATACCTCCAGAAGGTAGCTGTGCAGCCAGTCCAGTGTTTGTGGAAATGAAGTTGCAGATACATTGACCACCGTCATTCCCTACAGACCCACCAGATCACAAAATGACTTCAGAAACTTGTCACACATTTTTGGTTCACATGGTCAGTTTGTACTTACTTCTCCATTCACTCATTAGAAAGCTGCACCCTGAAACAAAACTCAAGTAGATCCCCTCACTCTACACTATATTCTGGATAAGTCAATTTGAAGAAAAATTCTTGTCAATTGTGGTGCACACATTGGACACATTTCCATGTACCTTTGGTTCAAATGATGTAATGTAGTCCTGAATTGTCTGCAATCTTTTGATGAGGTTTTCTTTCTCCTGCAGAGCCCATATAAGGAAACTTCTAGGCATCAAATAAGGTCTGAAATTGGCAAAAGTTGGATGACAATCAACTGGGAAATATCAAGGCGCATACTAGGCATTCAAATGATGAAGTCAAACCATGCAATGGGTCTGTCTGGATTTTTCAGCATCTCACTAGAGGTTCATGCTGTGTAACTTTTGGGGATTTTTTACAGCTTACCTCCAAAGATGGACTGCTTCCACCTTCATTTGCCCTGCTTGCAATCCATTCCTCCAAAAGAGTCTGTACACCTCACCAATTAACCAAATCAAAAAAATTCGAAGTCAAAGATGATCCCAGCATTGGAACTAGAAAAGCAGCGGTGTAAACACAGCTTCAGTGGCTTTGATGTCATCTGCAGGTTTGAGATTTGATAAAAGGATGCAGCTGTGCATGATCTCACTTGCAATATTAATTTAGATCTGCAATAGAGTAACAAATTGATTGGGCACTTCCTGACTACACATAAGAAGAACAGTACCACACTAAAACAGTTTGTGATCTTCTTCCATGAGGCCACAGAAGATACATGCCTGCTCGGAAAAGTGGCTTAATTCTTACACAGTTGAGAAAACCTAACTTCAGCCACCAAGGCCAAGACAAAGAATACCTGATGATCAACATCAGCCATTTTGAGCACAATGGGCACCACTATGCACTTGGGGGGAGGCTTTCTGGTGGGTGCTCGTGAAGAAGCTTCCTCTGACACTGCTGCCTTTCCTGCTAGTCCTCATATTGAGGTCACAAACAGTCCAATATTACAGGGCCTCAATAGTGTACACTCATCATAGTTAGTCATTCCTTGCACCTACTAAAGTCTGCTGAACATAGAATAAATCATCCTCTAGTTGCAACCTATATTTAGGATAAGCATGCAAATCACATGCAAAGTGGAGGGGAGGTATGGCATGGATGCATTTGAATTTTGATTTCATGGGTGCAAACAAAGATTGAGCACAACAAATGGACATACCTTTTGAGCTTTCTGCAACTCCATCTTTGTCAAGATATTTTCTGTCCTCACTAACAGCAATTGTCACTTTTTCAGCAGTTGGTGAGGGAACAGCCTTCATCTGAATTGCTCCCATTCCGAACCCTCCACTTCCTTCGTCCATTAAATAGATGGATGGGTCCAAATGAAGCCCCTAGAACCCAATGCTTCTGTTTAGAGGTTTTCTGTTATCTTGCAGTAGAAACAATACAGTAGTGCTAGCAGTGTCTGCATGGATGTAGATACCGCAAACCTACAGCAATTTCAGAACTATCATGTACCTCAATAATTACAGGCTTCCCATCCTTCATGGCCTTCTTGAGATCTCCATCCAACCCTGCAAAATGAAAGAATCAACTCCTCCAGTGTGAGATTTCATGTCCTTTACAGTAGGAATATATTTACTTGGGATTTGCATACTATGTTTGGTAGTGGAAATTTATGTTTTCAAGCACATGGTTGAGTCAGCCTTTACTACCAAGTTTTAAAATTGTATGACACAAAGTAAAGAGGTAGATATGAAACCTTTACGAACAATCCTGCATTCACGGCTAAATTCTGTAATAAGCTCTTGTGGTGATGCAAAGTCCCGGGCCCAGACAGGTGTTGATGCCAACGGAGCACTGTTACCAAGACCCAAAACCATCATTACATAGCTCTCATACCTATTAGTCAAGTTTGAAATTAGTACTTTAGGAAAATGATCACAGAAACAGCCCAAAAAGAGTCACTGGCCATCATTTAGGCTCATCAGGTGTACATATCATTCAGCAGAATTAGAAACAAATTTAATGGCTGCTAATGTGATGGTGGTGTAACAGAAGGCATTCCCAGGAACGAGTTTGCTCAAAATATAAGTGAACAAAAATTGGCAAGTGGTATAACCAGCAAGAGCTATTAGAGACATACTCTGTTGATGTGCGCAGAAGCTCATAGACCATGTCTGTCTGAAAACCAGACACAACAGAAACCCAAAATAGTGTCACTAAATTGTGATGTATAAACACATTCTGTTCAGCAGGTCATACTAATATTCATCAATAGATGAACACCCTATGATAGGATCTCAGACCTGTCAGCATTCACCTGCAGCACTTATATGCCAATGACATGCACAGTACACACACCTAGCTAGGTGTTTCAAATTCAACACCCTGATCTTAACAGCTGGAAGATTTCCATCACTAGTATCATTTCCAACATGTTATTGTTGCCAACAACATCCAGGTCTTTAGAATCAATTGCATGCCAAATTTTCTTTGATCTAGACAAGACTTCACTTCCTGCAAATGCTAACTTTCTTAATGATAAAAGAAATGTATCCTCAAATGCATAAGATGGCTGTTTCTAAATTGATTTGCTCATCCATTCATGAAACAAACCCAATTAGAGAAGTCAAGACTTAGTCACTAGAGCAAGTCTTGCTAAATCCCAGCTACAACACAGTTAAATGTAGCTATGGCTCTTGGCAGCTGGAAATTATGGGTGATTGATGCACCTGCAAGACATTGGGAAGATTGAGGCGCTGAGCAATCTGAGTGGCAATTGTTGATTTTCCCACACAGGCTGTTCCGCTCACCAGGATAATGAGTGGTAACCGCTGATGGTGGAATCTGCTCCTCCCCCAACCCATCACACAATTACCAATCAATTCCACCTGTTGAACTTCCAGATTCCCACCATTTTGTCTATCAAAGGGAATGAACGGTAGACTACGCTGTTTTCAATTAAAAACCTGTGATCTATCACTAGTGCCTATCATTCTTTCATGCTTTCATGTGACTTCTATCCAACATTTTCAGAAATCCACTGGCACATACAGGATAATACCTGGTCATCATCTTGTAGCGGTCAATGTACTCTGCTCCATATCCTCGCCGCTCCATAAGCTGCACCCCCTCCCAATTAGCCTTGCATGTACTAAGCATTCTTCTCATGTAGAAAACACACTTCAAATACCAATGGATTTGAAACAAATCTCAAGCCACCCTATAAGCACTAACAAGAAAGCCCAGTACAGGTATTCATTCACCTTAAACAGATTTGCTTCCAAATCTGACTGCGATCTGCACACATCAAATAATGACATTTGGACTCAAATCACACCATTGAATATTTGATTTCTTGTCATTCTGAGTATGTTCAAATCATCCTTCTGGAGTTCGCTCTCAGGATGTTTACCTGCTACTTCAAACCTTGTGCATGTGCATATGTAGGTTGCCATATCCTACCATCAAGAAATGAGATCTAGCAGAAAGCAAGAGAGATGATGAAGGTAACTCTAACACCAGGCTATCATGACTATGCATAACAAGAAGCAACCTATGTGAATGGTGAGTGCAATAAGAAAGGTAGAGCATACACGTCTAAGAGGCTGTTGTCAATGAGCAATTTCTTGAGCTCCAGGGAGATTTTCACAGCAACATGATTTGGAATCTGCCATTACACCAAAGTTCCTTTACAGAATCTACAAAGACTATTTTTACAACTAATCAAAGTCTTCCACCTGAGTACATTATGGTGACCATGGAAGTTTTGTGAATAGAACTCATGCACACAGATTAAAATCACAATTGACCAATTGCAGAGCTATAGAGAGGATCATCAATGGATAGACACCAAAGCTGTCGTCAAAACAGAATTACCTACAATGTGCTGGCTAGAGGCTAAAAATCATCTAAAATCTCATACAATTCATGTCAGCTCTTTTACTTTTCCAGGCATATCTCATCAGCAGACACTGAATGACTGAATGCTGTCATGTAGGAAATTGCATTTGTGATCACAAATACTCATCTAACACACAATACCTTCGTCACCAGGAGCATGCGGCTGACAAGAAAGCGTGATAGCACATAGTAATGATCCGCATTTTCGCCCAGCCATACCTTAATCTGGCTTCCCATCACACAATCAAACATGAGTACAGAACTGGAGAAGACATAACGCACACAAGATTAACTCCATAACAGTCTTTGCTTGGTTATGGATGCGTAGACACACTACACCGCAAATGCCATTTCCCATGAAATATAATAATAAAGACTGTCAAATTGCCCTAACTTTGAAGATCTGCATTATTGACAAACCAATCCGATGACAGCCACTGCAGCCATGATGAGCAAGTGGGTGCAGATACCCATGATTTCACTTTTTATGCTTTGAAATCCAGGAAGACCGTCCCACTTGCATTTGAATAACCATAAGTAGAGACCTTCATGTCAAGAGTTTGAAGGCATGCCTTTGGAAGCAGCAGGTGCAGATACACACAGTCAAGTGCACACATACAGACATGGCCTCATTTCCCTATCTTCTTCTTCTTCTTATTCTTTGAAGTGTGAATCTCTACTAGTACAGTAATTCTAGGGCAACAAAAGAATTGGCTTTTTTTGGACAATTTCAGCCAAAGGGGTTCTTCTTCAGACATCTATGAGACATCCTCCTACTCTTCCGCAGGACCTCATGGCACATATATGATCAAACTCTGAAAAAATTGCAGACTACTTGTGAAAACCGAGTTATGGGCCCTTGCCTCTCTTGGGTCTTTCTTATCCATTGCACCACATCTCGAAAGCTTGCTTGAACCTGCAGGAGTTTCGAGGGTTGCAAACCGTAAAAGAAAAAGAATACCTTGACAAAGTCGTATTTGGAAGCCGTGCCTCGAGTCGGGCGATTGGAGGAGGAGCCAGTTGCTTGGGTTTCCATCATCCCATCACTGCCACTTCCACCTGCACTTCCCCCTTCCTCCTCCTTACTTCTCAATGCTGAAGATGCCATTTCCTTCTACTCCTGCCCAATCCCCTTCTTCTTCTTCTCTATATAAACCAAAAGCAATTAGCTTCTCTCCCTGTCTGTCTGTCTGCACTCACTCCTGAAGTCGATCAAAAGCTCGTAAAAACAACCACCCAAAAAACGTTCCAAAAGAGTCAATCCCTCACAAATCAAACTTGGGTTTGTAGGGTATATGATGGAGATGTGTATGGGAAAATGGCGATTCTGTCTTCGATGTCGGTTCTGTGGTTTTATGGATGAGAATCATGAGAAGAGTTCGATACTTTGCTGCTGTTGCCCTGGTGGTGGTGGTGGTGGGGTCCAAGGGTGTATCTTGGGGAAGGAAAACGGAAAAGCCTAGATGAGATGAGATGACAGGCAGATTACACGCCTTTGATTATTATTGTTGTTGACCAGAGAGAGAAAGGGAGAGAGAGAGAGAGAGAGAGAGAGAGATGCACAGCGAGAAAGAAAGAAAGAAAGAAAGAGTTTGGCGGATGCGGAGGATCTTTCTTCTCGGGGAAGCTACCAAGAGACTCTCGCGTGTGCGCAGCTTCCGGAAGGATGCAGTTTGCCCGGGATTCAGATTCCACGACTCACACGACGTTTGTCCATTTTTTGCAACTGCGATTGCGTCAACGCGGAATCTAGTGCAATAGTCCAAGTCCGTGTTTCTTTTTTGGGGATTTCTTTATGTAGCCTAACTGGCGATTATCCGTAGAAAGATTTAGGAATGATGGCGATCGTCCCTAGGAAGAATTAGCCAAATCTGGCTATAAACCAGATGTGGTTTACAAATCTTTTTAATCAACTTTCTATATTCATGGCTACAGACTCTTCTAACCAAATATAGAAATCTGGCGATTTTTTCCCAATTTTTTTCTACTTCTGGCGATGGAAACCCTGGAAAATCACTTCATTTACGATTTTTTTTCTCTTTTTGGCGAAATTGTAAAGAAAAGGCTGAAGTCTCCAAACCAGTGGCGTTGTTCATGGGCGGTTATCAAAACGCCACAAAACAGGACACCCCTCCTCTCCGCCGGGTTTTGACTTTTTCCAGGCACTTCATTCGCTGAAAACTAACAACAATAACCGTCTAATTATAAGATCCTCCGGATCAGTTTTTTTTTTGTCACACATGGATTCACTTTGAGGGGATCACACACCATTAAGTGGAGGTTGACTTGCACAGAATCACTTAGGTAACTAGGATTCAAAATGGTCAAATCCAAGCAAATTGGCGAAAGCACATTACCCCCCCCCCCCCCAAAAATAATCATATCAAATACTCCAATTTAATACAAAACAATCTCAAAAATCTTAAAAAAACAAGATGCTTTTGAAAAAACTCCTTAATCTATTGTCATTGCAGATCTCTTTTTTTTTTTTTT
>Ga0116231_10014808_pt1 | contig 10319 bp, 7 predicted proteins | sample S1TSphgellanicum_2_FD_89695 | JGI IMG/M metagenome (GOLD analysis project Ga0116231, IMG submission 89695) | Host-associated microbial communities from peat moss isolated from Minnesota, USA - S1T2_Fd - Sphagnum magellanicum MG | ecosystem: Host-associated > Plants > Peat moss > Unclassified... | reverse complement strand
CACTAGATGAAGACATGATTTTCAACTATCATTCTATCTAAGCATCTACAGGTTCTACCAAGGTTGGAAACACGGAACCATGCTCTGATACCAAAAAGAGAGGGTCCGAAAACACACAACACACTGACTGCCTTCAACAAACCCAGGTGTTCGTGTTCTCTTAATCTACTCCACACAGTTCAGACCTTCGATCTCACACAACACACTAACTGCCCACTAATTCTTTCAGACAAACATCACAAGATCAAAGACGTACAAGTGCCTTGCATTCCACACAACAACATAACAGATTTTACAATATCCTACTCCTACCTCGCCCATTCACACAGATGCTAGTAAGGGAAATTCTTTCATTACATTACAGACCATGTACATTCCCCGAAAGCACAAGCTCGATTTCCCATCAAATGTTCACAAAAACACTAGATTCCCAGTGCCGTCTAGTCTTTCTCTCTATAATTCCTCTGCAGTAGTTTGACCGATTACCAGGCGCAACAGAAAGTTCTAGTATTCAGCCAAGCTACTCTCACTAACAAAGCTTTTCATTGCTCTCCCTACAAAGATCGCTTCTTCTGTCTCCTAATTCTCTCAAGATCAACTGATCATCCTCTCTCAAATTCTCCTCCTCCTCGTAATTTAGCCTACCCAAAAGCTCATCAGACTTCCGTTAGCTTCCTCCTGAAGCCTCCCGAATCTCCTGCCACTCCGTTCCATCCAGCTCCCACCGTCAGCCGCCATTGCTTGCTCCTCTCCATCAATTTGACTCCATCCCTCCTCATAATTTCCAGCCGCCAATCTTCCTGGACCAATCAGCACACACCAAGCAAGCCATGCAACTCCATGCAATAGTTAATGGGGCGCCGCAATAAGATGACGGCTGATCAGGCAATCTAAACCTCAAGATCAGCCAGCGTTTAGCTTTGCGCGGCGACCTAATTTCGCATTACACATTCATCCACAGACACATGGTAGAATATTTTTCCATGTCAACAAAGATTCTGTCATACATGTCAAAGAATATTTTGTCAACATGGACAAAATATTCTAAAAAAAATTCGGTCTTGTTCATGCGTTCGTGCTTGTTCATGTTCATGTTCATAGGCTTGCAGACTAACATCCTTAATATTTTTTACTAGTCATTTTGACTAGGTAATTATATGCCACGTGGCATTTAAACATTGGCCATCTAGGCTATCCCATGTGGCATTTAAACATGAGCCATATAGGCTATGCCATGTGGTGTTTGAACATTGGCCACTAGGTTATGCCACATAGCATTTAAACATTAGCCATTAAGCTATGTCACTTGGATACAACCTAAGGAACCTAGTTTAAGCCTAAAATTAGATACTTATTCCTAAAGTACCTATGTTTAGCTAGGAACCTACAACTTTAGTTCTTAGGCCTAAATCTAAGAGCCTATAACTAGCAATTAGGTATAGAAACCTAAAATAGGTTAAGGCAACCTATGACCTTTACTAAGCTTAAATGTACACCACCTAAATTAAGCCTACACCTAGATGACCTAAGTAAGAAAATCCTATTTCATTTTGAATTTGGCCTTTAAGGTTAAACCTTTTCAATTGGTTCATCCCAAGTGGCCTTCCTTTTTAAAATATTTATTATGTCTTGGATGTTTATGGTGCATCTATTTATATTGTTCATCATTTGGAAAGGATGACAAACAATATGGGACAAACTTTTGAGAGGGAGAAACATTTTCATGTCCAAACAACATTATTCCTAAATAATTACATAAGATACATAAATGAAGTAAGTAAATAAATAAATAAATAGGTAAATATTTATGTTAATTAAGTTAAAATAAAAATTAGTAATAGTTAATGTCTAGTTGTTTAGTTATAATTAATAATTACAACCAAATTATAACTAATCCTTACAAATTTGACATAATTCATTATATAATATCAACAATGTATTTGTAATAATTAATATTTAACTACTTAATTCCACATTTATTACTATATTTTAGGTAAATAACTAGTTTACCAACTAGTAATTTATCATAAGTATATAAATGGCCTACCTTAACTTATATAACTAAATTACCTATAGGTCAAAGTATGGGTAAATAGGTGGAGTATAGGGAGGGTATGTATAAATAAATACACCTACGTATAAGCTACTTGTATTTAAGTTATTTAGTTACATACTTACATTACATAAGTTAAATAGGTGGTTAATTTAACCTAGGAAAAATTAATTATGACAAAACTAAAAATGGTTAAATTAATTGTGGCAAAAAAAATAATGATTAAATTAACCATGAATAAAGTAATTTTATGGAAAAAATGATGATTATCAAACCAATAATGGCTAAACCAACCAAAAATTAAAAATAATTATGGTTCAATTAACCATATATAAATAAATAATGGTTAAATATATAATGACTAAACTAATTTTAGATAAAATAATTATTGCAAAACCTACCATGGTTAAATTAAAAATTGTTAAATTAACCATGAATAAAATAAATATGGTCAAGCTAACCAATGAATAAATATTTTATGGCTAAATTATAAATGGTTGAATTAACCATGAATAAAATAATATGGCCAAACTAACTAATGGATAAATATTTTATAGTTAAACTAAAAATGGTTAAACTAACCATGAATAAAATTAATATGACTAAATTAACCAATGAATAAATATTTTATGGCTAAACTAGCTATGCATAAATTCATTATCCCTAAAATAAACATGAATGAAGTAATTATTGCTAAAATAAAAATAATAAAAATAATTATGGCAAAATTAACCATGGTTAAATTAGAAATGGTTAAACTAAACATAAGTAAATAAATTTGGCTACACTAACCATTAATAAAATTAATATGGTTAAATTAACTAATGAATAAATATTTTATGGAAAAACCAATTATGAGAAAAATTAATTATGGTTAAAATCAAAATGGTTTAAATAATTATGGCAAAACCAACCATGGTTAAACTATTAACCATGAGTAAAATGAATTTGGATAAAATAAACATGAACGAAATAATTATGGTTAAAATTAAAATGTTTAAAATAATTATGACAAAACCAACCATGGTTAAATTAATTATGTTAAACTAATTATCATGGCTAAATTTACTAGGGTTAAACCGACTATTATTAAATTGACCATGGTTAGATAAACCATATATATATATATATAATATTAGTTTAATCATAATTAATTTGGTCATGATTCATTAGTTATTATTAATTAACTTTAACAGTTTCCAATTTTTTCCTAATTGGTCAAACAAAATCAAAATGTTACATGTAATCCCAATATATCCAACTAATATTAGAATTTATAATTGGCCCTTTTGACCAAGCCTATTTAGTTAGCCCTATTGATTGAGTATAATAGGTGGCCTAATTAATTAGGACACTTGCCAATTTGACTAGATTGGGTGGTCTTATTGACTAGGCTACTAACTAATTTGACTAAATGGTATTTTAAAGTCCAATTTAACTAGATGTCTAATTTGACTAATTATTAAATCAATCACTCTAATCAAATTAATTAGTCAAAATATACTTGTTGTCATTCAAACCCTTGGCCTTTAGTAAAAAATACATGTCCTCTAGTAAAAAAACCCATCTAATCAATTTGGTTAATTTGAGAAAATAGGAATTTTAGTAGTGAATCCATGGGGAAATGATTTTCTTCCTTCATGGTTTTGTTATCGTTGTAAATCTTGAACAATTAGCACTTTTATTTGGTATAACACCTTTGAAATGACAACAATATCGTATTATCAATTTTGTGTCATTTTCAAATCAACATTATTTGAATATTAAATTTTAATTGGTAGAAGGTATTTAGATTCCTACTCTAGATCGACAAAATACTCATCACAAATTTTATGGGCCACAATTTGGTAATAATAGTTTAGTGAAATATATTTTTTCACAAGTTCGTATTATATAAACACAGATGTCATGCATCTAAAACATATATGAAACATGTATAAATAGGATGCAAAAGTTTACAATGAATGGAAATCTTTCGTCCTATTTATACATGCTTCATATATGTTTTAAATGCACAACATTTGTGGACCTAGACAATATGATCTTATAAAAAAAAAATTTGCACAATTGTTATTATCAAATCAAAACCAATGAGGTTTTTGAAATTAATAGTAACTTCATTAGTTTATGTTGCAATACTTCTTTAACTTTTAAAACAACATTAATTATTATTTTTTTAACATAATTACAATAAGGTTGTTTAAGTTTTCAAGCTTGTTTAATTATTTAACATAATTATTGGCCTCCATAATCTCACATTACATGCAACAAACATGTGAAATGACCAATTCAAAAATCATGACAGTTGTGAATTAATAGGAAAAAAATTGTATGAAAAAATAATACCTTGAACCATATTCCAACAAAGGCTAATTGTGTCAAAGAATACCAAGTGGGTGGGATAATAGTTAAATGAGCCAAAAACCATGTCAAACAACCACCAAAACTATTAACTTTGTTACACATATTTATGTGGTGTCATTTCAATGTCATGCTAATCATGGAAAGTTGTGTTAAATGATTAATATGACTTTTGAGTAATTAAAATTTAATTTAATTTAATTTTGGGTTTTGGTTTTAATTTTAAAAAAATTAACTTGAAGAATAATTACGTTAGAAATAATCAATTTTGTATAGGATTAAGGTAAATGATATTTTCAATAATTAAATTTTGATGACAAAATGATTTTGATGATATTAACCCACTACTCGCATTCAAAAATCACTCAAAATTTAAAAGTTATGGAATTTGAAAATTAAAAATTCCAAACTATGTTTGAAAATTTCAAAAATCATGTACCAAATGTAAATAGGCGTAATGTACATGACATATAAAATAAAATTATAATTTATAATATGAGAAAATAAAAATTTAAATAATTAACATATTTTGTTATGATTTGAAATTATGCTAAATTTTGAAAATGAAATAAAAAATTTGCACACTTTGAAAAATTCATATCCATTCAACAATGATTAACACAAAACATGTGATATATTGAAGCAACTATATGTATTTTTAATAACAAGTTGTAAAAGATTTAATTCAAAATTCCTTCATATGAAATAGTGCAAAGGATTAAAAAAACATTCATAATCTTTTTATAAAATAGTTTCACTAGCTCCTATTAACGCATTTTGACCCAAGTACACCATTTTTCCTTATTCATTGAATCTATATATTGCTTCTCTAGCAACATGTATTTGAATTCCTTGAGATTTATTGTACATGTCATGTTGACTCTTAAGATTGTATGAACAAACTTTTGGGTCAAATTAGCTTTTTCATTGGACGTAATAATGGCAAAGAAAATACAAAATACTACAAGCACGCAAGGCATAGATCAAGTAATGACATATTTAATTATGAAATGAATTGTTTTAACATTGATGGCAAAAAATCAAGGTAAAAGATCACTTACATATTGACATTATCCATAAGTGTTTTGGACCACCTTGATTCCTTGTCTTGGCATTAAAGACTCATGTTGTTGGACACACATGCCACATTTGATCATCAATGATTGATGTAAGGTAACTACACCTTGAGTTGATGGTTGCTATCCCATACATGGAAAACTTTACCCTTCAAATGTGAAAGTGTTGGTTTTGTGTCCAAGGATGCCTCAAACTTTTCATTCACAAATTTTCATGTGGAGCTCCAAAACATCTCTTTCTTAGGTGTGACATATTCAATTTCACCATTAATATTTTTTAAAGAGACATACAAAACTTGAGAACTTGGATGACAACCAACATAAAAATATTTCCGCATGTTAATTACGTTAATATGCAAGGCAAGTCTAACAACTTACATCAAAACCATTTTGCACAATGGGATATCCATAATCCATCTTCAACGAGAAGTTTCTTAAAGAGAATATGAACATTGTCCACATTTTTGCACTACCAAGCATATTGAATGACAAGAGTGAATGAAAATGTTTAATTCAAATATGTCTTCCATGACCTTGGCCAAACCATGGGTGTAACTTCCAAAACCATCTTATTTCACAATAGTCTCCAAACCAATGCTAAAACAAGGTGGCAATTGTCCAACATCTTAGTGGATTTAGTTTGCTTTTTGTAAATTTCCATTCAAAGGCAAACATGTATTGCATATAATTTTGCTTGCAAAACTAAAAAAGGTTTAGTGTGATAAAGTGGTTCAGGTTAGCATTTTCCTCTTCCCCCCAAAAAGGTTGTGAGTTCAAACCATGTTGAGAAAAAACTTCAAGCATTTAGGTTTGTAGGAAAAGGGCAAAAAACAAAGGACAAATTGACCAAATTTGAATTTTGAAAAATTTCCCCTCTTTTAACAATTTATTCGAATCTAAAATCTAGAAAATTTCCCCTCCTTTAACAACTTATTGTTAAAATCTTGATGGCCCATAGCCATATATAGGCAATAGAAAAATTAAAACATATTTTCACAAATTCCAATAATCCATCAAATTATAGTTTTGTTTTGCAATTGGAATTTGTAACTACAAAATAATCACAATGTAAATTTTACAAGTTGCACAAGTCTAGTCACACCCAATATGTAATTGCAAATTTTGACATGACATCAATGCATTCCACAAGGATGAACCATGATGCAATCAATTGATATGATTTCATTTGTTGACTATGGTATACCCCTCGAGCAACTATTTGCCAAAGGTTTGTGACTACTTGCAAGCTACTACATGGTAAGGTTACAAAAAAATAGTTTATCAAATAAAAAAAAATCTTTTCATCCTCCTCATCCACTTTTGAAGGCTCAAGATTTGAAGATATGTGCAAATAACACACTAGCACATGGCAATGATATAGAATTTTGAGGAAATTGATTTCAAAATGTAATTTTAATCCTCGTCATTCATTTTGGATGGTCCAAGATTTGTCCATTATTTTATTTTATTTTTCGCAAAATCATTAAAAAAATCCCAACCTTCCATTACAAGTGGTACAATTACTATAAATTTTCTTAAAATAAAAGTAAAATCTATTTGAAAATCAAAATCTCATGGCCAATATGAAATTTGATTTTTTTTGTTAGTTTGGTAGCTTATTTTAGAAATGGCAATAGTCCATGGCCATATATTTACAATTGGTTTTTCCCTTTATTTTTATATGTGTTAGTCTTTTTCACAAACTCCAACCATCCATGGCCAAATTTGAAGTATGATTTTTTGAGTTAATTTTCAAAATAATTATTTCAAAAATTCCAACCTTCCATTGCAAGTGGTACAAAATTTTGGAAAAATGAATACCACTTTGGAAATATAATGTTCATGGGGATATTAAAAACATTGTGGCCTTGCATAACATATGAAGTAAAATAAAATAAAAATTTCTATATATTTTCATAAATATTGTATCAAAAATGCCATCACTCCATTTTAAAGTGATACATTTTAATGGGGATCTTCAAACAATTGGATACATAAGATTTTTTAATTTACTATTTAATACAAAAAGAATTGTGGATTTTTACATTAAAAGGTTGTTAGAAAGATGGCCATAATATTTTTCAATAACATGATAAATTTATTGAAATTTTTATTAAACATGCGATGGCATCTTTGTGTTAATATTCACACATGCACCATCAGAATAAGGTTTGGAAATTATTAATTTGCTACACTAACAAAAAGATGACAACTTTTAATGCAAAATCTAAAGTTTTTCTTACATTAATGTGCAATTCAAAAATCCAAAATTTCCATTTTTCAAGGCCAATTAATTTTTAAATATCACTTTTCTAAAATCTAAGCAATTCCAACTTACTAGCAATGAATTTTTGCCATGTTCCTAACAACCTTTTGAATGTTTTTTATACAACTTGATTTTTCATTTATTTTTAAAATTCATGTTCCAAAATTCATAGTTAATTTCCATCTTTAACAACATCATTGTCACTTGGAATACCATTTTGAAAATTTAAACTCCATAAACTTAAAAAATAGTTGTTACCAAAGTAATAATTGTTTTTCCCAATTGCTCAATTTTTATTATATTATACATTATTACTATTTTTTAAATAAAGGGTGTCAATATGACTATTATTTTTATCACCTAATTTGGTATACACATTCATTAGATGCATCAATGTGTGTGTGTGTGTGTGGATTACTATTGTGTAGACTTGTTTTATTTGCATCAATCAATATTTCTTGCACTAATTTCACAATTTTTTATGTTCCATATTTTCCATTAAATGCAATGGCAAATTCAATGGATGTTAATATTGTCCCCAATAATTGGCTAGTTCCATTGGTCTTATATATGAAAGATGTGAAGGTTGTTGTTCATGACCTAACCCTTTCAACCAAGTTCAAATTTCAGATTAGTTTCGTTCTCCTCAAAAAAATAATTCTAGATTTTATGGGGTAGGTAACATGAGCCATCTTGCAAAGCCCATTACAAATTTTACAAGAAGAGAGTGACACCTTTCATGAGGAAGGTACCAAGTTCTCAAAGAAAAGAATGATAAGTCGTAGCTTTATAGAATTTGCCAATGTCAAAATAAAACCAAGGAGACTTGAGTTGAGTGATTCTAAAAATGAAGATGCATACAAGGTTTCAAATCATACTTTGATGTTATCATAACTATCACATCAAACTCTTTTGTATTTGGACATTGAAATTTAGGAAATTTACATCATTGAATGTTTTAAATAATTTGCATTTCTAAATGTTAAAAAAATTAATTGCATTCAACTATGATGCCATTTCCAAAACGACAATGCAATATTGCCTTCCAAGTTTAATGGAGATGTCATGTTCAAACTACCACTAGCAAAACAAACTAGGGGCTTGGTGGGTTTAAAGTAGGCATGGATGAAAGACACAATGGTCACCTTTGGTGTAAAGTAAAAACTATAAACATCAAGAAAAGTAATGTTTAAACATTCATCATGTGTGAACTATGTTTCTTGTCAAAACTTGTAATGTGATTATTACATGAGGAATAATGCTTGCAATGAAACTCATTGGGAAGGAGTTATTGAAAATGCACGAAAAGAAAAAAAAAAACCACCAACTAGTTCAATCTTTCTATGTAGACATTATAGTTTGCACCAATTTGAATTGTAGGGTGCTTGGCTAGAATGTCTTATGTTTTGCATCATTCCAAAACCATGACACAAGCTTGCATCCACCTTGGGATCCTTGAGCATCTAGTCATTGCATGCCTTTCTAAAGAGAGTTAAAAAATGCCACATGATTTAATAAGCAAGAGTACATGACAAGACACTTATTTCCACCCATTTAGCCATCGCCATGTTGGATAGTAAGGTGTTTATTGCATCTAATATTATTGAACATGGTGATGGATTGCAAACCAAGTTGTAAGGGGAGGAATTTAAATTATTGTTAGAAGAGTTCTCCTTTTTGAACTCTCCAAACATTCAAAACCAAATGAATAATCTAAGGCTTGGTAATAGAAGAAAAGGTTCCATTAACCAAATCTTAGAGCTTAAAAGATGACTTGATATCTTTACAATTACATCCAAGATAACATTTCCCTTGGGCAAGTAGTCCTAAGAATCTTGTTCAAGATATTCATGCATGATCCTATTAGAGGCATTGATATTTTGAAGTTTATGTAGGCGTGAGGGGATTCATACGGACCATGGTTGATGTGTGACCATTGCAAATGTGTGCAACATTGGACAACCATGGGTTGCCATGTTTATGATCCAAGTTTTACGATTGAATTTTGACCATTGTAATTTGTGAAATGCAATATGAAGATGTAGATTTGCAAATGTTAATGTAAAACATTTTCACTTATCGGGGTCACGAAAGAACATGTCATGAAAAATGTCAATTTCAAAGGATTTATAGCAAATCAAGTCATCAAACAAACTTTAATTCAATCATTATTTTTTTGGAAGTGGTGACATAAATCTTTCAATGGAGAATCAAAAGTGTATATGTCTTTGTCATTAGTCTTAGTCTTTTAATCAACACATGAATAAATTAATGTCCTAAATCATATGATAACAACAAATATATCATGATTACAAAAATGTCACATAGAAGCAAAGTACAAACTAATTTGCATTTAGCGGTAATCATTTGGTATTGGATCCAAAAACAACATTCATGATTTGAATGATGAGCTTGCATTTTGACATTTTATGTTATTATCAATTGGGGGGGGGGGGGGGGTATTTAAAAACTTTTTTTATTTTTTAAAATTTTTTTTTCTTGGTTTTTTTTTGTTTAAATTTTTTTTTAAATTTTTTTTATTTAAAAATAATATTTAAATTAT
>Ga0116231_10014807_pt1 | contig 10321 bp, 7 predicted proteins | sample S1TSphgellanicum_2_FD_89695 | JGI IMG/M metagenome (GOLD analysis project Ga0116231, IMG submission 89695) | Host-associated microbial communities from peat moss isolated from Minnesota, USA - S1T2_Fd - Sphagnum magellanicum MG | ecosystem: Host-associated > Plants > Peat moss > Unclassified... | reverse complement strand
CGGAAATTCTGCATAGGGTTGTCGAGCGCTACTTCACCACCAAGGCCGACCAGGGAACCGGCATTGGGCTCGCGATGGTAAACGATTTCGTCCGCCGTTCCGGTGGCGCCCTTCGCATCGCCAGCAAGCCCGGCCAGGGAACGCAGGTGGCCCTCTACCTGCGGCTCGCCGCCGATTACTTAAGTGCAGGGCGTGTTTCTTGCTTAAGCAGTCGGCGCGCATAGACTTCGCCGGCCGATAGCCCGATGGTAAATTCTGTCAAGGAAAAGGAGTTTGATACGTGTCGAACGTTCGCCCAAAAAACATTCCGCTTGCAGCCGCATCCTTTTGCGGGTGCCGTGAGTCATGATGCCGGAAACAGGATCGGCGCCGCGGCAACAACCTGCTGCGTCCGACTGGCTGGGCATGGTAAAAATCTTCCCGTCCCTCGGTCCATGCAAGCGATCGGCGGAGCAAGACGCCATGTTCGTGGCAACCGCCGGGCATGAACTCCGCACCCCCATGAATGGGGTTGTCGGGTTCACCGAACTGCTGGCCCAAACGGCATTGACCGAAGAACAATCCTATTATGTCGACATGATTCAGGAAAGCGCAAACGCGCTCCTCGCTATCATAGAAGATTTGCTCGAATACTCGAAGTTGAAGATAGGCGCAGGTAGTCCCAGGCACGAGGAGCTCGATATCCGCAACGTCGTCGATGATGTCGTCAAACTCGTGCGGGTAACACCGGATGGCTGCGGACTCCAGATCAATAGCTGGGTCGACCCTGTGCTGCCCGGCATCGTACTGGGCTATCCGGCGCGCCTGCGGCAAGTTCTGCTAAATCTCGTGGCAAACGCAGCGGCTTTCACGCCCGAGGGAAAAGTCGAGGTTACGGTCAAGCCGGGGGCGCATCCGGGCCGCATCCGGTTTGAGGTCACAGACACCGGCATCGGTATTGCGTCCGATCATCTGCCCAGGCTTTTCCGGCCATTCTCGCAACTGTCGTCCGCACGGCGGCGGTCCGGTGGAACCGGCCTGGGGCTCGCGATTTGCAAGCGTCTGGTGGAAGAAATGCCCAACGGCATCATTGGCGTGTCGAGTATTGTAGGAATCGGAAGCACTTTCTGGTTTGAGACCGATTTGCCCGCCGTCAACACCTGCCCGCCATCTTACGCCCACAAAACTTTGGCGGGTGCTGCCTGATTAGCCGCATGTCATTCAAGCGGCCGACCTGTCGGTGGGTGCAATGCGCTTCAACACTGCACCACCCCGCCGTTCACACCCCGCAAAATGAACGACTGTGTATCAGCGCCCAATTGGGACCACACCTCAGATTCATGGCAAACTGTTGAAAGAACTTGGGTATTCGCCGTGTCGCGGGGGTCCTGATCGGCGCCGATCGGGACCCCACCCCGAACGAAATAAAAAAACAATCTCAGCGGGTTGGGCGAGTTTTCAGAGGGGTCCCGATTGGGTGCCGATTCACAGTGAGCACCGTCAGAGTGTAAAGGTATCGGTGCTTGACCACCCATTATCGGCCAAAATCGCCCCGTTTGGTGGATCGACTTGACAGGTAGCTGGGCGCAACCCCAATGTAGATGGAGTCAGATGTCTGAATGCCACTTTACACATTTTCTTCCGGTTCCGTATCTAGCTGGCCCAATGCGCATCTGCTCAAACATCTGAAAACAAAAGTCTTTTTGCTTCTTTTTCTTCAGAAAAAGAAGAGTCTTCCTTGCTTTGCCTGGCGGTAACACAGTACACTCGGATACTCAGGTTTGCCTGCCGCCTGAAGGGGCAGTAGGACAGGGTCCAATTTACAACGCGACACGCCGACATGGATGCTTTGACCAAGGAGAATGGCATCTACGTATTCGGCAGGTTCCAGCTGGATACGCTTCGCCGCACCCTCACATCCGCCGGCACCCCGATCAAGCTGGTGCCGCGGTTATTCGATCTGCTGGTCTATCTGGTTGAAAATCCGGGGCGGGTTATCGAGAAAGACGAGCTGCTATCCGCCGTATGGGCAGGGCGCGTCGTTGAGGAGAGCAATCTCGGCCAGGCGATTTTCGCGCTGCGCAAGGCGCTGAACACCGAGGGGGCGGCGGAAAGCCTGATCAGCACAGCGCCTGGGCGCGGCTATCGTTTCACTGCACCGGTCGAGCGGCTTGCCGATGCCGCCAGCGCCGCGCCGCCGATCCCCGCAATCTTGACCGGCGGGGCCCTCGGCGGAACGAAGCCGGCGCCACAGCCCGCACCGCGGCACATCCAGCGTGGCTTGCTGGCTGTGGCGCTCATGGTTGCTGTCCTGCTGGTCTGGCGCCTGTTGCCCACCGCGCCCGCCCCTCCGCCATTTGCCCCGCCGGCCCATTCGGTCGCCGTTCTGCCCTTCACCAACCTGAGCGGCGATCCCGCGCAGGATTATTTTTCCGATGGCTTGTCGGAAGAACTGATCGATGCGCTGAGCACCATCGATGCCATTCGCGTGGCGGCCAGGGTATCGGCCTTCTCGTTCCGGCACGGCCAGGCCACCATCCAGACCATCGCGCGCAAACTGAATGTCGGCGCCGTGCTGGAGGGCAGCGTTCGCCGCGATGGCAACCGGCTGCGTATCGCGGTTCGGCTGATCAACGCCGGCACAGGCTTCCCGATGTGGTCGCAAACCTACGATCGCGACCGGTTTCAAGACGATCTTCTTGCCGTGCAATCCGACATCGCGCGTGAAGTCAGTGCCGCGCTGGAAGTGAAACTTCTCGCCGCCGATGAAACCCGGCTGACCGCCGGCGGCACCCATAACCCAAGAGCGCTGGACGCGTTCTTGCGCGGAACCGCCGCGGGCCTTGTGATGGACGATGCGCATGCAAAGCTAGCCGTTTCGGCCTACACGGAAGCGATCACGCTCGATCCGGGCTATGCCGCGGCCTATGCAGGCAGGGCGGGCAGCCTCAATTTCATGTTCGACGCCGCCACCGATACCGATGCCGCTCGTCTTGCGCAGTATCAGGCCGATGCGCGGCACGACATCGACAAGGCGATTCTGCTTGCGCCCGACCTCGCTTATGCGCATCGCGTCAAGGCCTATATCCACAAATCGGCGCTGGACGTGCGGGGGCAACTGGCGGAGATCGAGCTTGCCTATGCCCTGGCGCCAGGCGATGCCTCGATCCTGTCGTTTTATGGGTTGACCGAGGCGGCATGGCGGCATTCCGATGCCGGCCTGCTGGCCCTGGAGAAAGCGGCCCGTCTCGATCCGCTGCGCCCTGGCGCCTATCGCAATCTTGCCAACGGCCAATTTTATATGCGGCGCTACGACGACGCACTGGAATCCTTCCGCCGCGCAGATGCGCTCGACAGCACGACCTCTGCCACCAAGCGCACCATGGTGGCCAATGTCTATCTTGCCAAAGGCGATGCCGCTTCGGCGGCGCGCCTGTGCACCGGAATCGATAGCTGGTTCGCCAACGAATGCCTCGCCATTGCTGACCGCGCCCTGGGGCGCCAGGCAGAGGCGGATGCGCAATTGGCCAGATTGCAGGCAAGAATGGGCGATCAGGCGGCCTACAATTATGCCGATATCTACGCGCAATGGGGCGACAAGGATCACGCGCTGCAATGGCTGCAAACGGCCTACCGCCTGCACGACCCTGGCCTGGCCGAGTTGCGCATCGATCCGTTTCTCGACCCGATCCGGCAGACCCCCGGCTACCACGCGCTGGAACGCGAGCTTAATTTCCCTCCGTGAGCAGCAGTTTGAACAAGAATCGGCACTTTTCTCGGTAATGGGCAAAGACCTGGCAGCAAGAAAGTAAGAAGTTCTTTTCTGAAGAAAAGAACCAAAAGACTTTTGTTTACTTCGCCTGCGGCACGTTCGCGGCTCAGGGCACGATCTTCCAGATCACCCCCGGATAATCCTTCTTTGCGATCTTGTAGCCGCCGGTAAAGGCTGCGGGAAACACGTTCTGGCTGTCGGCGACATACAGCGCGCCGTGGAACCAGGTAATTCCCTGCAGATCCAGAAATTGCGGAATTTCCACCAGCTTCTTCACCTTGCCATTGCTCAGGCTTATCGTCCAAACCGCGTGCGCACTGGTGACGTAAAGCGTGTTTTGCACGGCCACGATCCCCTGCGGCGACGGAATCTTGGTCGTGAGAGTCTGGAAGCCGGATGTGCCGTCGATCGAAATCCACCGTACCGCCGGCGTTATGGAAGCGGACTGGTCCTGCACGTCGGTCTTGTCCGTGGCTGGGTCGGCGCCGCGCTGTTGCGCTGAATCGGCGAAATAGATCCTGCCGTGTGCGATCGCGATCTGCGACCACGCCTCGGTGGAAAAATCCGGCGCGTAGCGCGTCGGCCCAATCTGCGTGGCCGAGCTTCCACTCGGCCCCACGCCGACCCGCCCGCCCGTGCCGTCCGAAAAATACAGGCTGCCAGAGGCCAGTGCCACGCCGATGCCATCCCCCGGCAGCGCATCAGGCCCGCAGCAGATGCCAAAAAACTGGGTGGCGTTCATACCTGTGGTGCTGCCGCTGTTGAAGGAGGCGCCGGTCCCGGGCCCATCATCCGGGTCTGCCCAATATAACGTTCCAGCGCCGTCAGTGGTGATCTGGAACGGGGCTATATGCGTCGATCCGCCAGGATAATTCCCATTCTGATACAACGTCGTCACCGCCCCGCCGGTATAGGGAACGAACCCGATCACCCCGTTCAGCGGGTTCTGGCCAAAATCGCGGATCGCCCCGGTGGCCCCGGTGACATAAACGCCGTATTTGTCGGCCGTGATGCCATACAGATTCTGGTAGACATTGCTGGCCAGTTCCGTGACCACCGGTGCAGCCTGGGCGGTGCCGGCGACCATGCCGGCCAGCAACAGTGTGGGCAGAAATGATTTCATGATTTGGCTTGCCTTCGTACCTGGGCGACAGGTCGCAGGTTAGGCAGCTACGCAATTCGCAAGCCAATCAAAGCTTTTGAATTTTTATTTAACTTTGCGAATTCAATCAGTTGCACCGTCCGATCTGGTGGCTGCCAACAACGATTGATGCAGGGCGGTCGCCGGGCTCCTGCCGTGGCCCACCCCATCGCCTGCTTCACGCGCGCGGCGCAGCCCCCGACACGACAAAGCCAAAGCATACAAGTCGCTTGCGTCCTTTCTTCAGAAAGGAAGGCCCTTCCCTCCCAAGGCTCGAGGGCCAGCCGAACGTGGATCAGGCGCCCGCAACCATTTGAAATCACGCTAATAAATAAAAACAAAAAAATATTGATTGGCCGACCCGCGACGCTGCCACGTATCCGCCGCCCGGCCAACCGCCCGAGGAATTCAACAAGATGACGAAGCATCTGAGCACGCATTCAACTCTGACCGGCGCAGATTTCATCCAGGCGGCGTCGTTTTATAGCGGCGCCAGCCCGGAACCGCAGCGTATCGTGCCGGATATCGGGCAGACTTATGCGTGGGTCGGGCAGACCGGCGATCTGGGGGCCTCCTACAACTGGCTGAATACCGGCAACCCGTCGCTCCCCGGCGAGCCGGACGCCGGCGACACCGCCACCCTGCAATTCGGTCAGAACTTGTACGGAACGCTGACGATCGGCGGGCTGAGCGTTGTGAACGGAGCCACCACGCCGATCAGCTTCGGTAGCGCGAGCAACACTACCACCATCACCGCCACCACGCTGAACCTCTCGGGGCCGGTTCAATTCGAGGAAAACACAGATCTGACGTCCAGCAACCTCACCATCCAAGGCAGTACAATCGTCGACTCCGCTGGCATCTCTGTGCAGGGCAGCCTGCAGATCGCAGCGTCTGCCACCCCCTCCTCATTGCTGCTGACCGATTACGCCTTTCTCAATATCGACAATTCCGATGCGCAGATTGGCTTCGGCACCTACGGCAGCGCCACGCTCACGGCCGCGGATGGGGCATTCCTCGAAGCGAATGGCGGAAGCATAGCACTAGGCGATACATCGGGGGATTTGGCAAACGACTCAGGAAGTGGCACCCTGATCATCACGGATCCGGATACCGAGGCGTTTCTGGAAGAAGGAATTCAGGTTGGAAACTACGGACAGGGCGCAATCCTGGTGGAAAACGGCGCCTATGCAACGATCGGCGGATCGAGCGGAGTAAGTGTCGGCTCTACTGATACTGGCGTAGTTGGCGCAATAACCGTAACCGGCGCCGGATCGGTGCTGTCCATCGACGGCAGCCTCAGCGTGGGTTTAGGCGGAGCACTCGCCGCTGATGCCGGTGGCGTCATGCAAATGGAGGTCGATGCCGATGTGCAAGGCAGCCTGCTTGTAAACGGGCCAGGAAGCGAGTTCTCCGCCAGGGAATTGACCTTGGACTACGGTTCGGTGGTGTCGATCCTGAGCGGCGGCACGGTGAATGCCATCGATATCCTTATCAATGGCACCGCCGCGCCGATCCAGGTGGAGGGCGGAACGCTGACAGCCCATACCACCATAGTCGATGAAACCAACACGTCCGTCATCGAGGGATTTGGTAGAATCAACGCCCGGAAGCTGTTTGATTTTGCCAGTATTGCGGCGCAGGCTGGCACGCTGGTGGTGAATGCAGATGCGTTCAATATCAACGGAATTTCAGCCACGGCGGGCAGCGTTCTCGATCTGCGGCAGGGTGGCGATTTCGATAATGTGTCCGGCGCGGGAACTCTGCTCCTGGAGGGCACATCGGGTGACTACGAGTTCGATACCGGCACACTTTCGATCGGCACAATGCTGCTGAATAGCGGCACCACGGCGTATCTTCTCAGCAATATCGTCAGCAGCACCATCACCGATAACGGCACGCTGACCGTGTATTCCGACAGCTTTGTCAACATCAAAGGCAAACTGAGCGGTGCCGGGTCGATCGAGCTTCAAAGCGGTTCCGCGCTGGAGCTCGCGGCCGCCGGCACGCTTTCCGAAACCATCAGCGGCGCCGGCACACTGCAACTCGCCGCCGCCACCACGCTCGGCAAGATGGCCCCAATCGTTGCCGAACTCGATGTGCTGAAAAGCGGCAGCCTGTCCGGCGCCGGCACGCTCACCGCGGTCATAGAAGATGCCGGCAGCATCGCGGCGGCCGGCGGCACGCTCGCCCTGGCGGGCGGGTTTACCGCGCCCGTCACCGGTACACTCTCGGCCGGCACCGGCGCGGTGTTGGATATCACCAGCGCCGGAACGCTGGCGGGCGCCATAGTGGGCGCCGGCACGCTGCGGCTGGATGCCGTCATGGTGTTCGCCCCGCATGCGGCACTTTCGGTCGGCAGCGTGATCGATAACGCAACCATCAGAATGGCCGCGGGTGAAAACCTGACCAACGCCGCCGGCCACGGCTTCGCCATAAATGCCGCCTCCGCCACCACGCTCGCGCTGGGTGGATCGGCAACCAACACGTTCACCAACGCGGGCAGCTTTGCCGCCGCCGGCGCCGGCGCGGTCAGCATCGGCGCCACCTTCAACAATACCGGCACGGCGGCACTCGGCGCCGCCAGCCTCACCTTCGCCGGCGTTATCGCCAATACCGGCACCATCACCGCCACCGGCGCCGTGCTGTTCGACAGAGCCGTGTCCGGCACAGGCACGCTCGATATCGGCGCCACCGGCACCCTCTCGCTGCTGGCCGGTGCCGCTTCAGGCCAGCAGGCGGATTTCCTCGCCACCACCGGCGCGCTCGATCTCACCGCGCCCACCAGCATGCTCGGCACCATCGCGGGATTTGCGGGCAGCGACATGATCGACCTGGTGAAGACCCCGGAGACCGCATTTTCCTATGCGGCGGGCATACTCACCGTAAAAAGCGGCAGCACGACCGAAGCCACGCTGCATTTTGCCGGCACCTACACCGCTGCCAGTTTCGCCATCACGCCGGACGGTCATGGCGGCAGCCTGATCAGCTTCGTGTGACCGCCAGCCAACACAAAAATGTTCCTTTCTGAACAAAAGAACCAGAAGACTTTTGTCCATCCGCGGATACCAAGACCGCGGCCAATGCATCGATCTTTCCGCAAGTGAAGATTATAAGAGCAGTTGGGCATTGGCTTTGACAGTTGCGCGCCTCTCTTCCACCTCCCCCGCGTGGGAAGGGCCGGGGTGGGGGTCTTTTCTGGGCGAGGGTGCAACGCCGTTAGCTTTGCACCCTTTCCGCCCGACGCAAGTAGCCTCAGTCTAGAAGATCAGTTCGACTCGCTGAATTTGATATAACCTGGCCCTGCGCTGCATGTGCTCAGTGTCAGGTTGTTTTGCTCACCCGTCGAGCCGTTATTGACGCAAGTTGGCGTTGCGCTCTTGCCGTCGAAAATCTTCACGGTGATCGAAGACCCCTTGTTGAAATCGGCAGTGGTTGAGTTGTAGTTGCCAAATACGTTGAACTCGGTCTGCGTCCAGCCCGCCGAGGCATAGACGATCGTATCCGGCTGCGAATTGCTGTAGGCTTCGCTCGATGTCGTATAAACCACGGTATCCTTGCCGCCTTTCACGGCCGTGGTTTGGATCTTGATCTTGGTCAAATCCTCCGGCAGCAATTGCGGCACTGTCGTTCCATCCGTGGTGTAATAGCAATCGCCGCTGCCGTCACTTTCCCAGGCCGAACCAAGCTTGCTGCATTTGCCGTTGTAACCCAGAAGCCACGCCTGCATCTGGATGACATAGGGCCCCGTTGCATAGAAGAATTGCTGCCATCCCATGCAGCTACTGCCACTGCAGGCGGCGCTCTTGAACGTATTGGTATTGAGCTGGAGCGAAAAAGCGTTGTTGCCGCCCGATCCCGGATTTGTCTCGCTCGTCACGCCGGTTTCCGCGGAAAATTCCCCGGTCGAGGCGCCAATCAGGGAGGTGCTGCTCAACACCCAGTCATTGCCGTTTCCGGTGTTGTGCGTGCCGTCCGCCCTTATCTGCCGCATCTTCAGGCGTTGGGTAAAAGTCAGCCGCGGCTTCCAATGCGTCCGGTGCACGCATGGAACTGCAACCCAGTTGGTGTCGGGATAGGAGGCATGAAAGCATCCCAGGCCGGGCGTTTCGGTAGATTGGATCGCACCGCGCCATTGCTCATGCAAATTCCCGTCTTCGTCGCTCGCCTGGGCAAGCGCCGGCGACACGGCGAAAATGCCTACCAACACCAACACGCCGGCAGCGCCCAGCAAGTGCGCGCGATATAAATTCAAATTCATTTAAACATCCCCAGTGACCGCATGATCAAGTTCGGCGGCTGGAAAACGTTATCTGCTGGATTTTCATTGAGCAATCATGGCCGGCCGATTTGAGACGCTGCGGCAAGCGAGTTGAGACGCTACGACAAAAAAATGATACGCAGCGCTCAATGGGTTTCATGCGAGCCGCCCTCGAGGCCGACACAACAGCCGGCCCGCTGCTGATCCAGGAGAGCGACGTCGCCGGCCTGCCGGAGCGGGGCTATGCCGGCCCAACCAGCCTAGGGTGAAGCTGACTTCAGCAGGTCGCGTATTTCCGCCAGTAACACCTCGGTCTGCGGCGGCGACACCGAAGGCGCCTCTTCCTGCTTGCGCATGAAGCGCTGCATGCTGCGCACCAGCCAGAATACCACGAAGGCCACGATAACGAATTGAATCACGGCATTCAGGAACAGCCCGTAATTCACCGTCACCGCGCCGGCCTGTTTGGCGGCCGCAATGGTCGGCTCCACAGGGCCCTTGATGGTCAGGAACCGGTCGGAAAAATCCACGCCGCCGATCAGCAGCCCGATCACCGGATTGAACACGTCCTTCACGAGGCTTTGCACGATCCCGGTGAAGGCCGCGCCGATGATGATACCCACAGCCAGGTCAACAACGTTGCCGCGCATGATAAAGGCCTGGAAGTCAGCGATCCAGCCGGGCTTCTGCAGCCTCAAGTCTTTCATGCGAAGGTCTTTCATTTCGTTCCGCCATACATGTTGATGCCGCAACACCTATGGCTCAGGCCGTCCGCGATCGGCAAGTGTGCACCCGCGAGGCAGAGCGTCATCTTGACCGGCGGCACGCTCAACCGTAACCGGACATCATGAGCACGACCGACGAGGCGCTGCGGCGCGCCACCGAACAGGCCGCCATCCTGGCGCAGGCGCTGCCATTCCTGCGCCGCTATGCGGGCGCCACCATCGTGGTCAAATACGGCGGCCACGCCATGGGCGACCCTGACCTCGCCACCGAGTTCGGGAAGGACATCGCGCTGCTGAAGCAGGTGGGTGTGAACCCCGTGGTGGTGCATGGCGGCGGCCCGCAAATCAACGCCATGCTGAAGCGCCTTGCCATCAAATCCGAATTCGTCGATGGCCTGCGAGTGACGGACGCCGCCATGGTCGAGGTGGTCGAGATGGTGTTG
>Ga0116231_10014806_pt1 | contig 10321 bp, 5 predicted proteins | sample S1TSphgellanicum_2_FD_89695 | JGI IMG/M metagenome (GOLD analysis project Ga0116231, IMG submission 89695) | Host-associated microbial communities from peat moss isolated from Minnesota, USA - S1T2_Fd - Sphagnum magellanicum MG | ecosystem: Host-associated > Plants > Peat moss > Unclassified... | reverse complement strand
ATAGTCAGAGCATATGGGTATTACAAAAAAATCAAATACCCACCCCACATTGGTATTCTTTTTGTCCACAACAACAGTTTCTGAAACCAACCAATGGTGCGCTAAATATGTTCCCATAGGTTCTCCAAACTCTTGTTCCCAATAGCACCACACGTGACACCTTATGTTAGTCACATCTTTTGTCCAAAGGTATATACTTGTCTTTACGTCAGTCATATCCTTTGTCCTAAGGTTTTTTTTTCTTCTTCTTCCTGGTTTATTTTCTTCCCATTTCGTAGTCTTTACATCAGTCATATCCTTTGTCCAAAGGTTTTTTTTTCTTCTTCTTCCTGGTTTATTTCCTTCCCATTCCATAGCCACTGTCCGTACCGTCCGGAGTTAGGGGAAGTTACTTCCTTCCTTTACAATATATAATGATATGCACATGATATCTAGACATGATTTATACACACTTGATTTGGATACACATTTGATTGCAATCCTGAATAAGCTCTTGTCTTCTTCTCCTTTGGAAATGAACTGGTTGTTTGTATTACCGAGTGGGTTGAGTATGGCAGGTTCTGCCAGGTAAGCTCTCTTGGCATGAGCAGGCTGGCAGAATGGCAAGGACTCAGCTCACTTTCCACCATTAAGAGCACTTAGGTGTTCAATATGGGTAGGTGGAATTAGTTGTGCTTGCTGATTCTGCCAAGGCAAGGTGAACCTATTAAATCCACACCAAGATATATCGGTTGTGGAATATAACCTCTAGACAGCCTAATCAAACACATGTGCTCGTAACGTTCTATGGACTGGGAGCATTAGGGCCAAGATCAACCCATGTACATGGTAAACCGAGTAGGGTGAGCTGGTGTTTTCTTAGGTGGTAATGGGTTCTACCAGGGCCTGTTCCAAAGTATAACCCATTGTTGAGTCAGATGGCCAAGAGTGTTCTTCACCATTTGTTGATTTGTGACATTCTTAACTAAAAATGGTGAAAGAATAATTTGCCATTGAATGGATTACTAAGTGATTTCCATTGCAATTGGAACTGGAGGAACCAAAATTGTACTGAGCAGACAGCTCCATGTCCCACCTAAGGAAAAACATTAAGAAGTGTATCTTAAGGTGTGAATGTGTATTCTTAAGGTGCATTCACACCTAATGTTAAGTCAGTGTTAAGTGAAAATCTAGGTGGCATCTTAGGTGGCACCCAATGTTAAATGGGTGATTGTTTAATACTAAGTGATTGTTAACTTAACATAAAATCTTTGTGGTAAATAGGTTTAGGTCCTAAATGATTAGCTCTGTGTTAGGGGACTTAACATCAAAGTCCTTAACACCAAGTGTAAATGCACATTTACCTGTATACCTTGGGTGCTAACATCCCAAGCTTCTGAGGAATGGGATTGGGTTTGTCCATCCTACTCTATATGCTTGTGCCATTGACCCAAGTGTGAACTCGTTACCCAACTGTTTTTAGCCTTTGAAAACCATTTTTTGCAATTTAATTGAATTTCCAATGACAAAACCACTTGAAATTCAATGTCTCCCACATCTTAGGTTTAAAATTTTCCAAATCACATTCATTAAATCTTATTCAGTGAGAGATTTTCAACCAATTCCAAGAGTGTCCCCAAATTCCCCTATATAATTTTTTTGTTTTGATTTAAATGAATTTTCAGTTTGAAATTGTTCAATATTCAATAACTTCTCCACCATATGTCAAAACATTATGGAACTCACTTGGTGCACCCCTACTCACTCATCGAGAGCTTTCCAATGACACCAAGAGCAGCACAACAAGAGTCATGGTTTGGGAGATCTGAATGTGACAAACAAAACAAACTAACTAGCCAACTCCATAGATAGATGGATAGGGTGCACCTGACACACCATTCATGGAGTGGTTTAGCCACTTGAGATTTATTTTTGTTTTTTGAAACAAATTTCTTATGGTCTCTTTTGTTTGACATTGTCTCATAGGTTCAAAGAGTTTGCCTCTTGTGGGAGGAACTTATTATTGAGTTAAAAAAATAATAATGTGATGGCATGGTTGGCTTCCTAAAGTTTAAGAACATGTCATCATATAAATAAATAAATAATTAATTAATTAATATGTCATCATATGCTTCCAAATAACTTGTAAGCATTGTAGTTATTTGTAAAGTATACCATATTGGGCGCTTGTTAGGCCATCAATTTGAACCCAAATTTTTGATTCTCATGCCCAAATCATTTTGGGCTCTAACTTTAGAGTCGGATTTCTGAAGATAGAGCCCAAAATGACTTAAACCCTAAAGTCAGCCAAAATGAACACCCAGTACTTTGAAGTGAGCACCAAATTTTGAAACTGAGAAAACCTGAAGAGTAACATTCCCTAGTAGTACTTAAGCCAGTTCAATACTAATTACATTATTTTCAGAAATATTGAAATTTTTCAAAAGAAATTCAGAAATATTTTTTTCCAAAGGAAATTAAAGAATGTGATGGAATGAGAACTTGTGTTTTCGGACATGTTGAGTGATAAAGATTAAAAGTCTAACCCCGTAAATCAAACCCTATCTTCACTTGCTAAAATCAAACCCTTTGCATCAAGGGTGAGAAAGTCATTTGAATGATCTTTGAATAATTGATGATTTAATAATCAATTTAGTCATATATAATGACAAGTGAGAATTTGAAATAACAGCTTATTGAAAAAAATCAATTAATGAGCAAGAATACTTAGAAGATAATCAGCCTTTAGACTTTGGACACCCTTCCGAATGCGATAGAGAAGTGCTCACCATTAATATATCAACTAAAATCAATTAAGCTCCTTTCACCAATTGAATACCTTACTTATGACTCATGTGCCGCACAAAAGATTTGGCCAAAAAAAGGGAAATTTTTATTGGTATTTGTTGATATGTTTTGAGAATAAAATTCCCAATTTGTGGAAAAAAAAAATTGTCCCAAACATTGGGTTATTATTACGAATAAACAACAAAAGGTGTACTTTCCATACTTGTTCTTCAACTGTTGAAACCCTTGAAAATTCAATTTGAGATTGCCTAACCTTGTTTTGTAAATAGATAAATAAATAAAAAATTGCCAAAGAAGTGCCAAACATTAGTCATAGGTATGGTACACACCTTAGGAAACTAAAATAAAAATTAAGATGAATTTTTCTCCATGGTCAAGATTTAAAGCAATCAATTTTTACACATACCCCCCTCAATGATGTTCAATTCAACAGAATCGAGTAGAGCTACATCAATAAGGCCCAAATAACATAGGTGACATCTCCTATCTTGCACTCCAATAATCATATTAATTTTTTGTGGAGAAAACTAGGGTTTGGTTGTACATATCTTTTTTTGAGTGTGTGGAAATTTTGAGTGAATCATGATATGTATCAAAACCCAAGAAAAAACTCAATGTAGCTTTGATGCAAATGCAATGACTTGTAACCAAAAAAAAAACCTCATTCATCATCCCACACATGTTGATACTTCATACCATTCCATTAATTGGTGTGCTCAATTGTGCTTCATGATGATACAGAAAAAGCTCATCATCCATTCATTCATGTGCATTCCGTTCAATAATGTACTCCTACTTAGTGTTGAGATTCATCATTCCAGCCACCTAATAGCCCTTTCTCTACTTCCCATTTGATTTCACTGACAATTGGATGAATGATGATGCCATGGATGCTAACTGATGCTCATGGCCTTTTCTGGGTGTAATGTATCATCAATTGATGGTACTTTTAACCACCATTGAAAGCTAGTGGGGCATTTTATAACTAGTGATTTTTTTTTGTGGTGAATTTTTTTTGCTTTTGTAGGTGGAAAATACAATTTCTACCTATCCAAGGATCTTTTGCCAAGATAAAATAATATGGCACATGTTTTTCCATATGTCGAGGAAAACAAACTCAAATCACTGGATTTTAAAAATAGGTTCCAATAGATAGCCAAAAATGTAGAAGGATCCTTTTTTCTAAAAAAGAACTTACATATCTAGTTTATAGCCAAAGTTGAGTATTTTTTTTTTAATGGTTGTGAATCACGACTTTGTCTGCATTACTATTTTTTAATATTTTAAAAACACCAATCCCAAACAATTTTTTTCTTCAAATTAGTGAGGTAGGTGAGTTGGGTATCATCCCACAAGAGGATTTAGCCAGATTTGGCTATAGCTCAAAGAGGAAAGTAAAAAAGTTTAGGAATCATGCTATATTTTGGCAACATGCTACAACTTATTGTCTAAAGTCTAAACATGGCAACTTCAAGGTTTCTTTTTCCCTCATAATATGGCGAAAATGAGTTTTTAAAAAAACTTTGTACTTGTAACAAGGTTGTGAAATCTCATGCCCAAAAAAATCACTGATCCCAACTAAGGATCAATTCATTTTCAAGAAGCCAAAGACATGCACCATGGGTAACCTAAAATCACTGGATCAATTGTTGATTATCTCACAAATTGTTACATTTCAACAGAGATAAAAACCTTAAACCCTAAACCCTAAATGTACCTAACACTTACAGCCGCAGGCAAACACTCAAATGAGGGATGAAAGATAACCCACAAGCCCAAATCATGTTGTAGGGGAGGAGGTTCTGGTAGGAGTGGGTTCTCCAGCTGAGGGAGGGAGGGAGACCCAATGAGCCCAAGGTTTTCCCGAACCTCAGCAGAACCTCAGCGAACCCATGATCCCACAAGTATAGGAACCTATGGAGACACATGTAAACAACTGTCTTTCTATGGGAACATGGGAACATATAAAAATAGAAGGATCTCCAGCCCTGGCGTAACCCCTTTAGGGTTCTTCATGGATGATGTATATGAGTGAATTTCTCCAAGAGTGGGCGACTAGAGAAAATGGAGCAATTGATCACTTGGCTCTTAACAAATGATACAAATGCCAATCATCCCACCCATCCATCTTCCATCCACAGCTGTGAACCCACCTCCAATTAATCCTCCTTTCAATTTTGTCACTTTGGTGAAATTACTAAGGTTTGTGGTTTTAGGTCAGAATTCTTTTCTTTCTCCTTTTGCAGAATTTTTTTTCTCCCAACTTCTTCTTGTGTTAATTCTTTTGGAATAATAAATAATAAATGTTTGGAAAAGTTTAGTTTTCCATCAAAGAATCAATCCATAAAAAGGTAAATTTTTTAATTATATCTCTTTCTGTATATATATTTTTTTATTACCTTCCTTATGCTGGCTGGATCCAGTGCACAACTGACATGCCTCTGTGTGTGTGTATGAGAACCTAATGGAGTCAAAATTGAGCAAAAGCTTTCCTTGAAAATTGCAATACACCCTTGCATACAGCCAGTCATAGCCGACTTTTTTTTGTGCTTTTGATGATCAAGTATATATGATAGAGTGAGAGAGTATGTTGCAACTTCCAACAGAGATTGAAAACCGAGCGTGTTTGTCACTTTGTCTCTGCCAAGAATCTGTTGCTGCATGTTTGAGTTTATGTCTACAATTCACTCCTCAACTCACAAATCCCTGCAAGAGAAATGCAAAGAGTGAATTTTTTTTAAAGCACAACATGGTGGGGGAGTGTGGGGGTACGGAATGGAATGTAATGTAAGGTACTCAGCTATAATTTGTAGTCTATCTGGAGGCTGCCTTAAATCCATGAATATATCTGACATGCACTTCTCACACAGAGGTATTTGGCGGGTTCCCTTGGTGCGGGGTGCACTAAGTCGGTAAAATTGAGTACGCTAAGTGATGAGTAATGCAAACTCATCATGTAGTCTTGTGGTTGAAGACTACAAGAGGCAAAATTGTGAGGTATTTGGCGGGTTCCCTTGGTGCGGGGTGCACTAAGTCGGTAAAATTGAGTACGCTAAGTGATGAGTAATGCAAACTCATCATGTAGTCTTGTGGTTGAAGACTACAAGTGGCAAAATTGTACTAGGCTCAAGTGTGTGTGGGACCCACCACCCACCACAAGGTGACTCACATTATGGCAAGACGCTAGTAGGCTCTATAAGGTAAAGGGCTAATTGCCATTAGGTGGTTGCTTGACGTGCTTCAAGAGTGAGCATGGGTGTGAAGACCTTGAAAGAGGAAGTTGACAAATGGATCTAACATAGATTCATCAAGGTTAGATGGGTGTCTAACCTTAGTGTGAGCTAGCTTGTGGTTGGTGGCTAATGTACAAGTGTGGTTGCTTGTGCAACTAGTTAGAAGCACAAACTAAGACTCAAGTTGTGTGTGAGGCATTCCAACAGTGGAAGGTTGCATCAATAGCCTTGTTGAAAAAAGGAAGTAGCTTACACCTATTTAATTACACTTATTTTCCTGTGCTTTCAAAATAAGCTTAAGCTTCCTCATACATTACCTTGGGTAAGGCCCTATTGTCATGGCATTACCTAAACTTTGATTGTCAAGGTGTAATGCCTCGATAGGTGGATTTGAGAGTGGATTGGGACACATTTTCTAGTAGTTCATACCATTATAGTGGGTTTTAACATTTCTCTTGTGGATTTGCCTAATGGTTGGGGTGGTCACTTGGAGGTTTTTGTAATGGATTTGTTTAGTGGTTGCAATTGTGTGGCAAGTCACCACTTATCAAACACGCCATATGTAGTGATTTTGGACATTGATGTTTTAATTATTTTAAATTATTATTATTATTATTCATGTTTTCTAAACATACAATCTATATACAATCATTGTGTGGTCAACATAAAATCAAAATACAATTGTTAATATTAAGGTTTGAATTTTGGTCTTTTCAAAGAGCATTCAAGATCTTTGCCATCAAACAACCGTTATACATTATAATAAAACATGTCAAAAATTACACATATTTAATTACATAGTTTATTTATTTTATTTTTTCATTTTAATTATTTTTCCCTTGCCCATTTGGTGCAATGGATTGATCCATGGAAATGTGTTGGTGATTCATCCACTCACTTTAGTTTAACCATGGTTTATTTTGCTCATATTAGTTCAAGGGATTATTTCACCCACTTGTTTTTGATAAATTTTTCCATTATGTTGTTCACCTTGGTTTAGGGGTTTCATCCATTTTTTCCTAGTGGGTCTCGTCCATTGAGCTAAATTTGGGTGGATTGTGGTTTGATGATTTAATACATTCTTTCTATTTTCATGGTTTAGTTCAATCTAGGTATTTTTTCATGTATGGTGGTTTCCATTTCCTGGTTCATGAGTGGTTCCATTTGGGTGGAAATGTAGTGGGGTCTTTTGTATGGTTTAAGCATGACCACACAATTGCGCAATGGTCTTTGTTTGCTTCACTTTGGGTGGTTTAGGGTCTCAATTTGGGATTTTGGGAACATGTTGAAAATCAATATCAGATTTTCTAATGTGGCTTGTGCCATTGACCCAAGTGTGAACTTGTTTCAAAATAAGGGAATGTATGAAAATTGTTTTGTAAGGTTTAAGATTTAATGTTGAATTAAACTTTGAACCCTAGACCTATATCCAATTTTTGAAGAGTTAAATATGACTTGCAAGTGTGACCACATCCTCAACTAGTCGAAACCCTTGGTTTTTGAATTTGTAATGACAAAAATCATTTAAATTTTGATATCTTCCACATCTGAAGTTCAAAACTTATGAAATAAATTTTATTCAATTTTGTTCATCAATCTTTCCAACAATTCCAAAGGCACATCCCAATTCCTCATACTTGAATTGAATGGGATTTTATTTGAATTTTCAATGACAATAATCACTTATTATTCAATATATCTCCCATATTAAGGCCAAATCTTATGAAATATATTTCATTAAATCCTCATCCTTGAGATCTTTCCAACAACACCAAAAGCGCATCCCAATTCCTTTGAAGTTTTCCGTTATGTTAACTTTCAATGAAAAAATCATTCAATATTCAAGAACTTTTACACCATAAATCCAAATGTCATGAAACCAAGCCAATGCACCCCTCCTTGTCAAAAGCTGTCCAAAGATACTAAAATCATGATCTGAAACACCCTGTTTTGATGGATATCATAGTTACAAAACAAAACAAATTACCTTGCTTCATAGATAGAGGTTATGCACATTATTAAGAATGCATGTGTAATGGATTCCTTACAATTTACAAATATAATATATATATGTTCCATTCATATGTTAGTATGGTTATTCTGGATTCAACTTAAAGGCACATTTTTGTTTATTTGGGATTCATACTAACAAAAAATATTTTGTCCACATCCACCTTACTCCCATTGGGTTCCCAATTATGCATAGACATGAATGCAATTTAGTGGAAATTGATCGTTAAACATGCACTACAATGCAATAATCAAATCCACCTATCATGTTATTGTGTGATGGTGTTTTCCACCCAACATCCAATTGGGTGGAAAGTTTTAGTGGAAATGGACACTATTTCCGATAATGATGTGTGAGGCAGGTGGGAGCCCTATTTGATTAAATCGAAATATCTACAAAAGATGTGCAATAATGTAATTATGGAAATGAGGATTCATGAATCAAGGAGGAAAAAACATATATATCTACCCACTAACCATTAGTTTTTTTTTCATTTTTGTGATGTAACATGGGTGGCGATCATTTGACAATGATTTAGTTTTAATGGCAAGAAGTTTTGAAAATCACGTGGCAAAAAAAATGTTAGGAGAAAAACTATTCTAAATAGTAGAAATTTGGTGGAAGTTCTTTTGTGATCTCATGCATTCTAGCACCCTAAATCTGATGTTAGAACATAAGTGATGAATTGGAGTTGTAAACTTTATGGGTGTGACTCTCTAAGTAAGGATGAAATTTTGCATCAATTTGCCCCCAAAAAAAAACATTGTTAACCATGCAACAATGCTTCATGAATGTTAGAGTTCTGATGTTGATGGTTGAAATCAAAACAATTTGATGCTAACCAAACATTCATTACTTCCCACCTATTGAAGTAGGCTTCAGGAACTGCATCATCTCTCAAAGTCAAATTGCTTCAATGCATGTGTTACTCTCTCCTCGAGTTCCTACATTTCTAGAAATAAGTCAAGCTTTTTAGGAAGTGGCCTACACCTCAAAAATGTTGTGATTAGAACATGGTAAAATGCAATTGCTTGAAAAGTGTATATGTTTCACACACACCCTCAAAGAAGCCAAACTAAAACATCTTCACATTGACCCATCAGCTCTAGAAGGAGATTCCTAATGAATGATAAAATCGATTGCTAACACGACATTCACTTATTGATTTTGAGTATGGTAACCGTGTCTCCTAGTCTAGTTGTTTTTATGAGTGGTTGCAGGCTAGGATCACTCATTTCCAACAAATACACCACTTTGTGAAAAAAATTGCCTGGTGATGCAAAATGTGAACCTCTCTATCTTACAAACACCCATATCGACCTCCTATACTAGGTTATGGCTTATCACTTATCACCAATCTGGCAAGCAGCATGAGATTTGGGCATGAACTGGGCAATGAGGCCAAACAATGAATCTACACACATTCCAACTCCACTTACCAAATCAATGACATCTTTTGGCTTGTCCTGTGGAATTGTGGATTCCAGATAAACAGACCTTTCTGGAGCTTGCAACATGAATTGAATTGAATCACCGTTCAGCCAGGACTACCCCCACCAGCACCAAATTCGAGGAATACTGCTGTCCGTGATTGTAAACCTGCACTTTGTAACAGTTGCATCTTGGAACTAGTTGTAGTAAAGAACACAAGAAAGGGAGTTATCCTGCATCCATCCGGTGGTGGTGGGACAAAAATGAACTCATTTACCCTGACTAGATCCTAAACCAATGCATCCATGCCCATGCCCTCTGGTGTGAATCATTTGCAGTTCATCACATGCAAAGATGGTGGACAACTCCAGGCTGCCACATGAACTTGGATGATGAAGGTTCTTTAAAGATCAATCTGAGCTTGGCATTTCTATCTCACTTTCAGTTTGCAATTATCTGTGCACACAGAAACCCCCCCAAGAATCATATAACAATTCATACAAGAATTCATCTTCCCACTCTTCACAAGAGATCACCATTATCATCACACCATGAGGCTGACTAGTACACAGAAAGTGACATTTGCAGTCTCATTGACCCATTTCCTTCAAATTGCAGCTGCACCAAATCCTTGGAGAGAATTCCACAATTCTGTCTAAACCTGAACCATATTACAACTGTTGAAGTATCCCAGCAACAATTGTGCACAATGAGGTTCCAGGGCACTTACACAATTCATTCTTAAAGGAACTGTAAGTACCAGAACTCAATTATCAGTGCCCAAAAAATTGCTCTCCAGTGCCCATTGACTTCACAATCTTTGAGAGGAGAGATCTCCCAGTGACTGCAGCAGCAAGTT
>Ga0116231_10014805_pt1 | contig 10322 bp, 12 predicted proteins | sample S1TSphgellanicum_2_FD_89695 | JGI IMG/M metagenome (GOLD analysis project Ga0116231, IMG submission 89695) | Host-associated microbial communities from peat moss isolated from Minnesota, USA - S1T2_Fd - Sphagnum magellanicum MG | ecosystem: Host-associated > Plants > Peat moss > Unclassified... | reverse complement strand
GAATAAAGAGCAAGGTTGGAGGAGAGTTGGATATCTCACTCCAAGCATTGTTCACATACTTGTGTGATCTATGTGCTTTGAATGTGCAATCTCTCCTCTGATCCTATTGTTTCAACAAATTCAAGTAGGTTTATTTGAAGCACTTGAACAAGCTCCATCATTTATACATGTTCCAATTCACACCAATGCACGTTCAAAATGCATGATGAGGTGCAAGGGAAAGGTGGAAATGGAGGAGGCCAATTCTCTTGCCAAAGTTTCTTGGCAATGAACACTAATTAAAGGGAAAGAAATCCAAAAGATGGAGTGGATCTGAATGGGGTCTAAAAAACGAGAATGGGCATATAAGGCTAGTTTGCGAGGCTTATTTGATGTACATTGGACTCTACCATGAAGATATTAGAAGAATTTACGTGTGCCTAAAAATCCATGGAGGATGGAAGAATTTAAGCCAAGGTTTGTGGTGAAAAAAGCATAATCGATCAAACATTAATGGTGAGGCAATTTGGTGTTGTTACTGAAGGGGTTGTTGATGCATCGAACACATTGGTTAACGAAGCAAAATTGGTTTCAAAAACATTGCAGGACCTGATGCTTTTGTGAAAGAACATTGGAATGTAATACACATGAAAATTGTAACTATCTTGCAATTTATCTATAAGTGAGAAAGGTTGGTTTATTTTAACAACCGAACAACCATAACTTTTAACCTTGTGAACTAGGGTAAGAAGATCAACTAATGTTCTATCATGTTGACGCATTTGTCAATCAAATTAACCCAATGGACAAATCATCATAAGATAATAGTAGTTAAACAAGTAACACCTTATAGGAAAACAACCACATATTATTCAAGACCAATTATTAAGGTTTGTTTGTGGCATCGGTTTCTAATATTTGTTAAAGAATCACCTATTGGTTCTTCAAAAACATAACATGTTTAGGAGGACGTAAAGAAACGAATTATTGATGAATGACCACCTTCCCTTAAAGAAGTCACATAGGAGCAATATTAATGAACACATATAGGTGCATTTTCATTAGGAGAAAATTTCAAATATATGATTGAATTTATGACTAATATTCTAGTCATAAAAGATAAAAATGATTAATAACCCTAAAGTTTTTATAAACAAGTTGTTTGGGACAATTGTCATTTAGGAAATGATGTGGCACAATGATGTGACAAATATCATTCATTAATTATTAAGGACATATGTGAAATCATTAATGATAGTTTTATCATTGTTTAATTATTTTTTATTATTATAAATTGGACCCAAAAACTTAGGGAACATTAATTTTTTAACTTATAATATTTATTATTATAAAATTATTATATATAATATGAATAATAATATATGTTTTTATTTCAAAAAATTTAATCTCATTATTTTTCATCCTATTAATTGTTGACACCTGTCACCACCTAAGCTAGGTTTAAAACCTAATTTAATTGGGTAAGTAGACCACTTAATTTACTTCCTTAGGTTTGCCTAAATAACCACCTAACTTAGGTAGTTTAAGTAGGTACGAAATATTTGGTCAATATTCAATGTTGACCACAACACATGTCATTTGTGAAATTTGATCCTTGTATTTCAAGGATGGAGTTCAACTCCTTTACCACCAAATCACCTCACTTGTTGTGTAAATAATATGATGTTTATTTTATTTAAACCATATTTCATTTAAACATTACACAAAACTTCAAATTTAATAATTTATATCTTTTTGATAAATTTTCCAAATGATAAAATTGAAAATTTATTCATAAATTTCCTTCAACAATGTATACAAATATATAATTTATTTTTTAAAATGTAAATTTGGTTCAAAAGAAAATTATTTGAATTTTGTTAATGAATAACATTTCAATGACCATACTTTGGAAAAATTAAATTCAAACACATGATTTGTAAATTAAAAAACCTTTATGGCTAATACATGAATAAATAAAATATATCTTTGATATCTTAAACCTTCATTTGGTTTAGGAATTTATATTATACAATTTTACTTCCAATATATTATAATTTTATCAACAAATTTCAATTTAGACATATGAATCCATATAATTTATCCACACAACATATTTATTAATGGATCATAAATAAATTATATATATATATATATATGATATTAAATATGAATTATAAATTTAATCTAGAATTTTAATTTAATTATAATTATATTTTTACTCATTTTACGCATATATTCTAATTTAATTGTGTGATATAAAAAATTTAACATGTAAAATAAATATATTTATTTTAATACACATATTATTTAATTTTCAGTTTAAATTTATGATACAAGTTTAATGTATAAATAAATTATATGTTTTCCATACCTTACACTTCTATTTTATTTTTAAATTGATATATAAATAATTATTTATAATATATCATACTTTTACCATAAATTTTTATTTGAATTGAAATATTTAATTTAGTCACATTGAATATTTAAAATGGATTATATATCAAGTATAGAAAAATGCCAATGAACTTCTTAAACCTCATTTTGTTCAACAAAGGTGTAATTTTCCACAAAATCAATGATAGACAACAAGAAATCTTATGGTAGTGATTGTAGCGATTATTTGAATTGGCTGTCTTGCCATTGTGTAACATAATTGTGGGTGATAAAGCTTTATAGTGTCTTCTTAAATAATCTTAGAAAGGTGTTTGGGGTGTGCATTGGTGTGACCTTATTGTATCATCTTTTTTTACAAGATCAAGATAGGCATGTTTTCACTTTTTAGTATTGCCTCCGAGAGAAGCTAAAGCCTTCATCTTTAATGTCATGGTTTGCATTGTCTTCTTTAGACATAGGGACAACTAGATTGGTCCATAGTGTGAGTAAGTAGTGCCCATGAGGCACTCATGCCTATACCATTCATCTAATTCACCCTTGGGACACATGCATGATTGCTAGAAAGTAATTACTCCCTTGTACACAAGGGATGAGTTCCACACTCAAGACTATCTTCAACCACACCAGGGTGCCTACAAACTTGTTCATAATTGCATTCACAATCAAAATGTACATGACACTTGATTTTACCTTCATGGCATTCAAACTTTGCTGCATCTCCTCAATTTGGCCATGATACATACAATAACATGTATTCCTTTCTTTGAGATCTTGACATCAGGATGGGCCTCATTGAACTATTGATAAAAAAAACTTTGCTTACAAGCCCCAAAAGCCCTGCCATTAGAATTAGATTGTAATTTCATGAAAATCAAGAATAACAACTCATGCATTCCATGTTGTTAAACCAAACTATAGCCTTTTACATATTTGATTGAAGTATTTTTGCAAGTCCATAATAAAGCTAGTACTTTAAAGTAGACATACCTAAACCCAACAAGACCCAATAGTGGTATTCTCACCACTTCCAATATTTTCACCTTATAATGTACTCTAACCATGCTATGCAACCCAAACTCAAATGGTATTATTATATTATAAAGTATTTTTTTCTAAAAATACTATAAAAAATTTGGCTACAAATATCAAATGTACTCTACTAAATATTTACTATAAATATTAAAGGTATTCTAACCATACACTAGGTATTTTCGTGAAAATATTGTTGGAAATACTGTTCGTTTCTAATTCCCAATGTTGATGAATGTGTTAAACATTCATCAAAAGGATGAATAGTATTCCCATCCTTGTAGTAGTTAGGTTAGGGTTTAGAAGTGGAGACTACTTAGGGCTTGGTGGCGGCTAGGGTTAGGGTTTGGTGGCAGCTAGGTTTAGGCGACAACTAGGGTTTGGTGGCGGCTAGGTTAAAGTGTTGGCTAGGGTTAAGGTTTGGCGGCAGCTAGGTTAGGGTTAAGTGGCGGCTACTTTAGGGTTAGGAGATAGTATATAATGGAGTGGTTTTGACTTGTCTTTCATTCTTTCCTTTCATGGTTTTGAGTCCATGTAGAACCTTCAAGCTTTGTTAGTAGTTACAAGCCATAGTTTTGTGATTGTAGCATTTGAAGCATATAACCTTTGTGATTTCTTGTTAGTTAATATAATTGTTCCATTTCATGAACTTTGAATGTTTCATTTCTTGCTTGTTCTCAAGTTGTTTCCAATAGAAAGTCATGACAAAGTTTGATGGTGGCAACTTTCACGTTTGGAATTCAAAATGCGCATGATGTTTTCTAAACATGGGTTTTCGAAATTTGTTGATGGGAGTGCCACTTTGCCAAGTGAAGAAGTTGCAAGGGCCAATTACAACGAGAAAAAGATGAAGGCTTTTGCATTGCTTTGTGAACATGTCACGGATGCCCAACTTGCACACATTCAATATTATGACAATGTGAAAAGTGCGTGGGAGGTTCTTTGTGGTGTGCATGAAGCTAAGACAATTGATAACAAGTTGTTCCTTCGAAGAAGATTCTTCACCATCAAAATCCAAAAAGGAGATGACATGCTTGTGCACATTAACACAGTGAAAGCCCTTGCGGACCAACTACGTTCCATCGAGGTGAACATTACGGATGAAGATGTTTACATGGTACTCCTCATCAGCCTTCCTCCATCCTTTGATAACTTAGTCACAACATTGGAGTCAATGTCCACAAAAGATGTAGACCTTCAATTCATTGTATCAAGGTTGTTTCACAAAGTGTGCAAAAGAACAGAATGTGAGAGTTCCTAGACTACCGCATTAGTGAACAAAAGTCACAAGTCAAACGAAAACCCTTGTTTCTATTGTAAGAAACTTGGACATTTTGTGAGAAATTGTTTGAAGAAGAAAAATGATGAAAAAAAAAAGGTTAATCAAGCTTGTGAAGATCACGAACAAATGTTTGTTGCGGCATTGAGTGCTAATGATCATACCACGTATGATTAGATTGTCAATTTAGGTGCAACGCAACACATGACATTCGAACAAGAATGGTTTACCACGTACGAGTGCATTTCCCCAAGGAGGGTGTTCATGGGTAATGAGACCGTTTTGGAGGCCATTGGCAAGGGGAGCATCAAAGCCACAATGAAGTGGGAGGCGAATTAACACACAACCATCACCCAAATTCTTCATGTTCCAAAAATGAAAAATAATCTCATTTTGGTGAGTAAACTCATTTCCGAAGGTTTCAAAGTGGAGTTTGACAAAGATTCTCATACATCCATTGAATCAACACCATGGCCACCTTACACATCGATAAACACAATTAGTGGACACTACCATAGTATGTTTATGGCCAAAATGACTAAACCTTAAAAAACTCACACCTTGAACCTTCAAATTCCTAGATCCATTATTCACATCAATGTTTTAAACATTCACAACTTGAAGATTGTATTACGTGTCTAAGGGTAGTTTGTGAATGAAAAGGATAGTCTTCAAATTCCTAGATGCATGATTCAAGTAGTAAAAAATCAAACTTGGACAATTTTCAAATTCCAAGATGCATTATTCACATAGAAAAATTTCAAATTCAAGGAATACACGGCTTTCAAAATAATGTATAAATGGGACCTGTGAGATAAAAAGTTAAAAGCACACTATCTGAAGGAACAACTTGTTACATTATCCTTCAATAATAGGACCTCAATATTTTTCTAGTTGATTACTACCCAAGTCCTTTTCTAAATATAAACTCCACCACAAGGATCTCATCCTTCAAATGTTGTCTCAAACATCCAATCATCTACCATTTGTGCCCATTGCCAATTTAAAGTTTACAAAACTTGCTCCTCAAAGTCTTGTAACCACAAACTTGCATAAATGTGTAAGCTTGTGTAAATGAAACAAAAACAACTTGGTATGACTTGAAGGAAACCACAAAAATGAAGCATCACTATTGTGTTATCATGTAATATACTATTTAACTTTCACCCTAAATGTGATCTTGGTTATATAAACAAGAAAAAAAGTTACTCACATTATAATAAATCACGTTTTTTTCAAAAGGTTCAACTTGATTAAAATGTCCACATTGACCAAAAGGATGTCCACTTTAACTAAAGGCATAAGGCATGAAAGACATATGGTTCTTTTGGTTAATTTTTTTGACTGAAGTGACCATTTTGACCAAGTGTTAAATTGTACATCTAGTAAAAAAAGATCATTTTTAAAAATGGTTTATCAAGATGCCCATGGCCTAATCAAATCGGCCATATTGAATGATCATGTTTAGTCAAATTGGTAATATTAATTTGGTCAGTTAGCCTACTTGTTATGCCTACTAGGCTACCTACTTACCTAAATATGTCCTATCTACCTACCTACCTATTATTTACCTACGTACCTACTTATAGTTTACATAAGTAAGTATGTACATCTAAAAACATAGGTAGGTAGGCATGTGTACAGGTATCTACCTAATTAGGTGCCTACATAACTACTTATGAAAAAAATTGAAGTTCAAATTTTGTTATACACATTGACAAAAAATTCATGGATCTTCAAGGAAAATTTTTAGATGCATTTGGTATCATATTGTAGTCCAAGTCCATGCCTTGTGTGTTTTTAGGATATTACAAAGGCACCAAAGCGTATCGCTTCATGTGTGTAAAAACCAAGAGAATCATCAAAAGTAGAGATGTCGTGTTCATTGAAGGGTCAAAGGAAAAGGTACCTCATCCCGAGAAATAAGAAAATATAGTTGTGCATGAAGAAGTTGAAGGAGAAGAACCATTGACCTTTAGTCCAGATACACCTTTGAATGAAACAAGGTTGGAAGGTGTGCAAAGTGAATCCACACCAAGTTCTTCATCAGAAGAAAAATTTGTTGTTTCCAATGATAGTGAACCTTCACAAGATGTGCCGAGGGAAAGACCTCAAAGGCAATGAAGGGAATGGCCTCAGGATTGGTGGATTGCTACCAAGGAGGTGGAACACGCCACCGTTGCATTTTTGGAGGAGCCCCAAAATATTGAAGAAGCATTGACATGTGAAAATTCCAAGGAGTGGGAGTGTGCGATGCAAAAAGAATATGATTCCCTTATGACAAACAACACATGGACTTTGGTACCACTTCCCGCTGGTAGGAAACCCGTTTCTTGCAAATGGGTGCTCAAAACCAAACAAGGCACAAATGGGGAGCTGGAACACTACAAGGCTAGATTAGTGGCAAGAGGTTTTACCCAAATCTACGGAGTGGATTACAACGAAACTTTTGCGCCTGTCGCGAAGTTTACATCTATTCATTGTATTCTCGCATTGGTGGTCTTGGAAGACATGGAGATCCATCAAATGGACGTGAAAATTGCATTTCTCAATGGCGAGCTTGAAGAGGAGATTTACATGGAGCAACCTCAAGGGTTCGTGCACCAAGGAGGTGAACATCTCATGTGTAAGCTTCACAAGTCCTTGTATGGTTTCAAACAATCTCCAAGGGCATGGAATCAAAAGCTAGATGCGTTTCTCAAAAGCATTGAGTTTATGAAGAGTGACGCCGATCCTAATGTGTACATTGCACAAGTGGGAGATGTGAAGTTTTTCATTGTGGTCTATGTGGATGACCTCATTTTGGTGTGCAACGATCAAAACAAACTTTTGCAAATGAAATTACAATTTGGTGTAACACCATTTAAAGAAGTGCTTGAATATTGTGATGTGGATTAGGGTGGTGATCTTGAAGATAGGAGGTCTACCACATGGTTTGTTTTCATGATCGGAAGTAGAACCATTTCTTGGAATAGCAAACGACAACCTACAATAGCATTGTCCACAACTAAGGTGGAATACATGGCGAACACGTAAGCCACAAAAGAAGCCATATGGATGATAAAATTGATGATGGATTTAGGATACATGGAGGAAAAGAAAGTGATGGTGATTTGATGCGACAATCAAGGTGCGATATCATTGACCAAGAATCCCATTCACCACGCACGAACAAAACACATTGATGTACAACATCATCTTGTTCGAGAATGAGTTGAAAATGGAGAAGTTCGATTTGAATATTGTCGAACGGAAACGTGGTGGTGGATATCCTGACCAAGGCATTATCGAAAGAATGACATCATAAGTTGATAAACATGTTTGGATTAGAAACTTCATAGAATGGGAATGTTATAAATACTATTCGTTTCAAATTCCCAATGTTGATGAATGTGTTAAACATTCATCAAAAGGAGGAATAACATTCACATCCTTATAGTTGTTAGGTTAGGCTGAATAATGGTGGCTAAGGTTTGGAAGTGGAGGCTACTTAGGGTTTAGCGGTGGCTAAGGTTAGGGTTTGGCGGCAACTAAGGTTAGGGTTTGGCAACGACTAGGGTTAAGGTTTGGTGGCGGCTAGGGTAAGGTGACAGCTAGGTTAGGGTTAAGCGATAGCTACTTTAGGGTTAGGAGATAGTATAGAATGGAATGGTTTTGAGTTGTCTTTCATTCTCTCCTTTCATGGTTTTGAATGCATGTAGAACCTACAAGCCTTGTTAGTAGTTGCAAGCCATAATTTTGTGATTGTAGCATTTGAAGCATACAACCTTTGTGATTTTTCGTTAATTGATATGATTGTTCCATTTCATGAACCTTGAATGTTCATTTCTTGCTTGTTTTCAAGTTGTTTCCAATAGGCCCATGGTTAGATTATTATGGTGGCCTAGGCCTTGGGCCATCACATCATAGGCAAAGGCATTTGTGTTTGCTCTCAAGTACCCTAGGGTTATATTGCCCAAAACTAGTTTTCTTTCAATGTTGCCCACAAATTGTGCATAAAATTTGTTCATGTTCATTACCCAAACATTGATTTTTTGTTTCCTTTAGGATTCGAGGTAAGGCAAAATGGGTTTTGGGGCTGGATGGGGGGAGGGGGGTTCTCTTTACCCACCAACCCATGTTTGGCGAGGTGTCATCAATGGCACCCTAATAGGATTGCTTGGTTCCTTACCCAACATAATGGGCGAAGGTGACAACATTCCACTGTATGTACACAGATAAGTTTGATTTATAAATATGAACCATGGAAGCACAATAAGGTTTTTAACTATCACACATAACCTAATTCATGGAAGTGGATAGTCCATTTTAAAAAGTCCATATCCAATGAACTTTTATAATATGAACATACATGTTTGTTCTTTAGATTAACATTCGTCTTTCCTAACTCATGATTTTAAACATCATTGAGTTTTGTATAAAATAATAACCAAGAGTGAATTCTCATATTTGATCCTCAATAAAACATTTAAATTTTTTGTGTTTTTTAAAACGCTAAAAGTTTCATAATATATTTAATTTAACTTATGTTTCACTTGTTATGTCATTATTCTATTATTTATTTATATCAATGCATGCAATATCTCAAGGTTTCAAATACATATTAATATATTGTCAAATAAAATTTCATATATATTCTTAAACTTTTATAAATATGATGCAAGTCATTGTTGAGATTCAAAAACTCATTGCATATTGGGTACCCACAAATTTTAAATGTTTTTTACATTCTTGAAGAGCTAAGTATGTTTAGGTTTAGATAGGTGAACCTTTTTCTTGATATTTCAAAATATATATAATCATTAAAGAAATAGATGAACAACTAACTATATGTCTATTTAGGCTAATTTTAGTGTGCTGTCACCCTATAGGGGTCTCCATGAAAACTTGTGATAAAAATTGATTAATTTTATCATAGGGTTCACATGCTTGGTTGATATGGACACAGTTGGCTATTACTACCTTACCCTATGGCCAATTTTGTTAATAAATAATCCTTCAAATACTGAAAAAAATTGACTTCCACATATTGGAAACAACTTGAAAACAAGCAAGAATTGAAACATTCAAGGTTCATGAAATGGAACAATCATATTAACTAACAAGAAATCACAAAGTTGTATGCTTCAAATCCTACAATCACAAAACTATGGCTTACAACTACTAACAAAGCTTGAAGGTTCTATGTGCACTCAAAACCATGAAAAAAGAGAATGAAAGACGACTCAAAATCACTCCATTATATACTATCTCCTAACCCTAACCTAGCCGCCACCAAACCTTAACCCTAGCTGCCACTTCACCTTAACCTAGCCGCCACCAAACCCTAACCCTAGCTGCCACCAAACTCTAACCCTAACCGCCACCAAGCCCTGAATAGTTTCCACTTCTAAACCTTAACCTAACTACTATAAGGATGTGAATATTATTCATCATTTTGATGAATGTTTAACACATTCATCAACATTGGGAATTAAAAAACAAATAATATTTTTAACACCACAACCCTTGATATGTTGATCTCCTTTCACTTCTTTTCTTTTCTTTTCTTTCTCTTCACATTCTTTCCTTTCCTCGTTTCTCTTTTGCACTTGAAAAACTCCTATGATATTACTAGAGACTCTCAAGCTCTAGT
>Ga0116231_10014803_pt1 | contig 10324 bp, 12 predicted proteins | sample S1TSphgellanicum_2_FD_89695 | JGI IMG/M metagenome (GOLD analysis project Ga0116231, IMG submission 89695) | Host-associated microbial communities from peat moss isolated from Minnesota, USA - S1T2_Fd - Sphagnum magellanicum MG | ecosystem: Host-associated > Plants > Peat moss > Unclassified... | reverse complement strand
ACCCCAATCACTTTGCAAAGTCCAGACTCCGATCTCCCTTCACAAGCTTTCATCACCATTTCCATTTCCCTCTGCAAGTCCGCCACACTCACGTTAGGGTCTTTATATCTTTTGACAACCACTGTTCTGTATTTCAACCATGCAAGGAAGATTTTGGCTTGACCCCCTTCTGAGATCTTGCGCTCTATTCGAAGCTCCGACGGATGTATTCGTCGCACTAGACGGAAACTCTCTTCTTCAATTCTGGTCTCCGCTCGACTTGGATCGCGCGCCCGAACCTCACTCCAAAGGCACTTAGGTGCTGAGGCGGAATACAACGGTGCTACCACTGAAGACGCAACCTCCTCCTCCGAGCTGCTGCTGCCGAGGTTTATAGTAGACCCTTCCTCTGAGGACCTCCTGCTGAGGTTATGCGTGTCCGCCTTGAACTCTTCATTTTGGCCCGGCGCGTCTACAACCGCAGAGGTATGCCCTTTAACAGAACAATTGTGCGAGGAAAACGCTCCCTCACTTTCCACACCTCCGACGATGCTCTTCGTATCTTTGTTGTCCATGACTGGAACCGTTCCGGTGCTATGAGAGGTGGGCTGCTGCCATTACCAGACTTGATTTAGCTTTGATGGACCCGACACGTACACAAAGACAGCCACGGAAAGAAAGCATTCAACACCGAAACTGCAGAAAAAACAAAAGAAATGAAGAAAAAGGTAGTCCGCTTATTAAGACAAGGGAAGAGAGCCAGAAGGAGACAAGTTCAGAGAGAAACGAGCAGACTATTTCTACAGCGTAACGTACCTGCTTAACAGAGCTTGAGAGAGTTGAAGAGAGCTGTGAACCGTCGCAAGATATTCAGCCAACTGTTGAGGTTCGAAGCAGACGCTTAACGGAAGCAGAAATGTAAAAGCAAGTTGTTCCACTGTGCTCGACAGAGACACGGAGCGTTGCGCAGTGCGGATCGGAAACAGTATACCAGTGAGCCAACGCAGGAAGAAGAAGAGGAAGAAGACTCTGCAGGCGGAAGGTCAAGAATATGGCGTCGCCAGGCACGCCCCTGAGCCTTTGATCGTTGGATTTGCATCTACAATTTTACCGACACTTTCGCCGTTGGTTTCTTCCACGCTGTCTGCTCGAGAAAACGCGTAATCTGGAAGCCCATCTCCCGGCACTTTCGCAGCGCTGGTTGCTCGGTTGCCCCCAAATTTGCAAGGGTCTTTTGCAGCAACCGACAGATCAAATCTGGAAGGTGCGGAGTTTGCGTTTCACGGCAACAAAGAAACACATTAATTAGCTGAAGTTGGAGGTCAAGACTCGAACTCGAACTGGAATCGCAACAGTTTGTGATTTTCGAGACATTGCAGAAGTTTCTTTCATTTGGAAGGTGCATTGATGGACAAGCCGGCAGTAAGGATTACGGTAGACCGCTTGGAAAACCGGGTGGTTGAACAGCTTGAGCACTCGAACCGGCTGCAATGTTTCAATCAAGTTTTGCATCACCTAATCTCACGTTTCATTGTTCCCCCATCTTCTTCCATTTGTCGCAACCCTGAAGATGATGATGGGATGTACCCTGCCCCCCCGGATTACACTATCTCATTCAGTAGTAGTGCAAGGACTCAAGATAAAATGTCATATCATGATGCCATTTTGTGACTGTGAGTGCGGTTTGTGTGTTCATTTTCGTCAACACTTGGGGCCTCTGCACTACTCTGCACAGATGATCAATTGACATAAGGTTCGACTATTGGAGGGCTGCCTGCAAATGACAGATTGTCCAATTTGTTTGTTATTGACCAGTGTCACTCCAAAGCAATGGCAGGATGTGACACCTATCATTGGAAATTCAAAGACCTCGCCTTTCTACCCTCTCTGCTAGTCAGAACAAGGTAAGATTACCATAATCCTAATGATACTCCATTGAGGTTTTGGAGAAACTATTGACGAGGTTATATTGTTGTTTGCAGATCTTTTGCATCAGGAGATATGCATAGCAATTAGTTTTCCACTTTGAATTCTTTCACAATTCAGAGGAAACCTGGCAGTTAATGGGATAAAAAGACACCCTGTGTTTGTGTGGCACAGACATCAGGTAGGTGGTGATGACCCAAGAAATGAGGACTCCTGTGGAAAGGGCCTTTGTATTGAAGCTCCAACACAGAGAGTTCCGTCCCATGTAGAGCGTGTGGCAATAGCTGCAGCAGAAGCAGCACAGGCTGTTGCTGCTGCAGAGGTGAAGAAACTTTGGACAACCAACTTGTAATCTTCAGCACCCTCTGCTTTTACTTGCTGCTGAATACATGTTGCCTTTAATTTCTGACCTAATTTGATGCTTTTGAAATGTGAACTCAGGGCTATGCAAGTGTAGAAGCACAGTGAAATTCACTTTGACATCTACCCAAAATCATGTGATTCCACTAGTTTGTAAAGCAAGGGGAGACAAGGTAGATGAAGAAGAGATTGCTGGCAACTTGTGAAAAGCTGCCAACATCAACTGTTGAGGAGGATTAGAATGTAAAATTGTCTGCATAGTGAAGCTGAATGAGGTTTTGGAGAAACTATTGAGGAGGTTATATTGTGGTTTCTGGATCTTTTGGATCCGGAGATATGCATAGCAATTAGTTTTCCACTTTGAATTCTTTCACAATTCAGAGGGAAAGCTGGCAGTTAATGGGATAAAAAGATTGCCTGTGTTTGTGTGGCACAGACATCAGGTAGGTGCTGATGACCCAAGAAATGAGGAATCCTGTGGAAAGGGCCTTGATGTTGAAGCTCCACAACAGAGAGTTCCGTCGGATGTAAAGCTTGTGGCAATAGCTGCAGCAGAAGCAGCACAGGCTGTTGCTGCTGCAGAGGTGAAGAAACTTTGGAATACCAACTTGCAATCTACAGCACCCTCTGCTTTTCCTTGCTGGTGAATACATGTTGCCTTTGATTTCTGACCTAATTTGAGGCTTCTGAAATGTGAACTCCGGGCTATATGCAAGTGTAGAAGCACAGCAAAATTCACTTCCAGATCTACCCAGAATCATGTGATTCCACTAGTTTGTAAACCAAGGGGAGACAAGGGAGATGAAGAAGAGATGGCTGGCAACTCCTGAAAAGCTGCCAACATCAACTGTTGAGGAGGATTAGAATGTAAAAATGTCTGCATAGTGAAGCAAGATAGACAGCACACTCTACCTCATTCAGGCGAGGTACAACTTTTGGTTACACCGCAGTCTTCCTGCAATGTGAAATCCATTTCATTATTAGATGTAAAAAGATTAATAATTATGTTACATTTTCATTTGTGGTGCAAATCACAATATTAAATTAAATACTACATTTTTCAAATTTGGCATTGAAAAATTCAAATTTGATCTATACAGTCTAACCCGCACTGTACCTGCAAGTCTGATGCAGAAACAAAACATATACTAAGTCTCTTCATTGATGAAAATGGAGATGACCTGCTGCACCAGATAATAGAGGACTAAAAGGCTTTTCGAAGCCTCAAAATGCCCCAAGACTCTACAGCTCTTGAACTAAATCCCTGGATCAGCAAGGACATCGCTCATGACCTTGATGCAAAGGAATGCAGGATCAGCAAGGTCATGACTCATGACCTTGATGCAAGAAATGCAAAAGCCATGGTTTCATTGAACCAATAGCCTCAGTTTTCACAGAACGCAGATGGGTGACAGTTGATGGTGGTGATACAAGAGATTGGCCCCCTTCCAAGAATTGCTTGTCTGCACAACTTGGTGCCCAAGGAGAGGCTTCTGCATTGCCTAGGCTCAGATGTCCAGGCTCAGCGTGAGGACCCATGATAGCCAGAGGTTGTGCATAGCAAATTTGCTTCTTGTGAGCAGGAGGGACCTGCTCACTATTGATAGCTGCATGCATGCTTTCTTCTTTCTCTTTGGCCCTTCCAACAACATGGGAGCTTTGTTTCTGAAGCCAGGACCTGGCTTGGGAGGTGCAAAGGAAAATTGACAGTGATTGACTCCTGCTTCAGGAAATCTTGGCTGGTCATCCAGATACCTGCACCAGTTAACCACATGCAGCAGACAACAGTGTCATCACACACACACACACAGACCATGGCACAAAACACCAAGTAGAACTACCCCCAAAACCAACTCGTGAATTGTCACTCCTCTAGATCTATTCTTCAGCACTCGCAGAACGAATGTAAATTTACAGACCTGCCCGTCCACTGCAAAATAACTCCATTCAAACAACATGCATTGCTGCAGAGAGAAATGCAGGAAGCAGATCCAAACTACATATGATAAGTTGTGCAGTAACAAACTCACCTTTGAACATCAACCATGGAGCATAGTGTTTTGCCACATGGTGTCTTATAGTAACCGCCAAAGAATATGAAAACCCTTTTACATGAACAGCTGAGAGATTGATGGCATACTAAATGAAACACAAGGATGTATCTTCTTTGCTTAGAACACATCTGCAGCATCTGCATTTGTGAGGTCTCTTCAGCAGTAAAAGTCAGCGCAATGAAAGACAGAGAGACATATGAAGAAAAAGAAAACCAGCAAACAAGAAGGGGGGCTATGGACATACACATCAGCAAACTTTGCAGACATCTCGCCTCTGATTACAATTTTGTGGTAGAAGCGATCAGGAGCCCAAGGATTGCTATGCCTGCCAACAGCCCAGAGGATGGAAGGCTCATCCTCTCAAAGACCTGCAGGATCCTCACACCCTGCATCCTGTTGCCAAGCTGGAGCATCTTCACATACCCAAGGTTGCTCCAGAAGCTTCTCCCCAATCATCTCCTAATGCTCCTTGGTGGGTATGATTCTCCATTTCATACACTCGAAGCGCTGAACTGTGAAAGTCTCAACTCTCATTGATGACCACCTGTATGTGAGTGCATATCGACCTTGAAGAAGAAGGCATCAGGATCCTCCTTCTCACAAAGGAGTCTGAGAAAAACTACAGACAACACACATGGGTTCCAAATCCTGAACATGACTGCTTCAGAATCCAACTTCCTTTAAATTTTGCAAATGTGAGGAAAAAACCAGCAGATTGAATTGAATGCCTGATCAATCTTCTTTTGAGCAAATGCTTGTTGCAGTGGATTCATCATATTCATTTTGCTATACTCAGGAATTTCTTTTACCTGGGAGCATGTTTGGGAAGAAGATTTGTCTTCAAAGCCTCTGCATTGAAGACAATGCCTCTTGCTGCTGCTGGGTCTTTGGTTAGAGCTGCAGCTCTGCTGCCATCATCATCTTTGCCACCTTCCTCCCATTTTGTTAGAGCTTGTTGAGGAGCCCCACAGGAGACAACAGCTTCACACTTGCTCTCTGTTGCAGGTATTATGGAAATTGCGAGAATTGCTTCTTGATCAGGTGCACTTGCATGTAATGACGACATAACCCCCTCCACATCCTCCTCCTCACCAACTCATGCCTTGGAATCTTGTTGGTGGTCAAGGGCATCTCCTGCAATAGACAATGTCTCTGGAATTTTATGCAGTGGCAACTTCTGCAATTCTCTACGATGATGATGGTGTTTTTGCAAGCATTGTACTCACACTCTCTAACCTCCTCCACATCCTCCTCCTCACCAACTCATGCCTTGGAATCTTGTTGGTGGTCAAGGGCATCTCCTGCAATACACAATGACTCTGGAATTTTATGCAGCAGCAACAGCTGCAATTCTCTACCATGATGACAATGATTTTGCCAGCATTGTACTCAAACTCTCTAAGCATGATGTTTCATGTGGAGCTGAGAGATGGGAAGAAGCAGAAGAAGAAGAAGAAGAAGTGCAGCAGCTATACCATGCTCTTCAAGCTCACTCTTCGCAAAACTCATGTTTGTGATGTGCTCCTGGGGTTGGATCGTGAACAAAAGGAGTTGTAAACAGCTTGAATTGACGAATGGAGCAACCTGCAACCAAAAGCAAACGTTCCTGCAAAATGCCAGCTTCCAGAATCACAACAATCCACTGCATCACCAAGTCGCTAACTCTCATGGTTCCTGGAGTACTAGAAAACAAACATTTCACAGCTCAATTGAAAACACACCCAAATCAGCTTCTTCTTCTTCTTCTTCCATTGACAGATTTTCCTTAACCAAAAGCTGATGATGAACCTGAAAAATCATACCGTGAAAAGCTCAATGGGAAATACACACAGCCAAGTCACCTTCTTCTTCTTCTTCCTCTTCCGACTTGATGATTCAACACCCAAAGCTGATGACAATTGGACAAGCTGGAGGTCACACCATCAAAGAGACAAACCCACCGCTGATGCCTGCTGGTTTTATATAGTGAACTTGCAAGCCCACTAAACCCTAAACCCCGAGGCAAGTGCGGCACCAAATTCATACTCTCTCTCTCTCTCTCTCTCTCTCTCTCCAATTTCCCAGTTCTGTTTCTCTCTTCAAATTCACAGCTCTGTTGTCTCAATTGCAACAAAGGGAAGAAAAACCTGTAGTACCCAGGCATCATGGACTCCTCATCATCATCTCTGGTTGTGACAAAAGCCAAAAAATGCTTTGGATTTCTCATATCAAAGCTCAGCTACAAAGCTTGCAACATTTTTTGCAAAAGTGCTGTGAATCCTTTCTTGCAAATGTGTATGTGCAGAGGTACAACAAACAACAAGCAAAATTCAAGAGTGTTTGTTTTCTGCAAATCCCTTCTCCTGTGCACAAACATAGTAGCACACAGCACTTGCAATCTTCTGCTTAGATCAGAGTGGTCTATCACTGTGTGTGTGTGTGTGGTTGTGGGTGCATACTTTTTGCAACCAGATTTTCAGTGTGTTTTTTTGTTTGGTGGCAGTCAGGAACTTGGTGGTGATGTCCAAACTTTGCACCATTGCTAAGAAACACCACCATCACCACCACCAAGATCAAACTCCATTTTGTCAATTCCATGATTATTGTTGTGTCTAAACCTTTTGGAACAAGGATTTCTCTTGCAAAAAAAAAAAAAAAATAGAGAGAGAGGGAAAAAAAAAGAACTAATCAAATTGTTTGTGCAATCTTAACAAGATTTTTGTCTCTCTCAAATTACCCATCTGGCTGCTGCCTCATTTGTTTTTCAGCTGAAAAGACAATTGTGATGATACTTGATTCTGCGTGACAACTTAGAGATACAGAACCCAAGTGATGCATGCAGACTTTGGAACTTATGCAAAATCTACTAACTCAAATTCATATATAAATATTATATTTCATCCAAAATATGTTATGGGCACTAGGGAAGTTTTTCTTTATAATGCAAAATATAATGTCATGAAAAAAAAAAATCTCCCAACCAATTTTTTTTGCGAGATTGAAATGAATGTCATACCTATACCTACCAGTAATAATCAACAAATTTTTCCCAAATATTTAAAATTTTCAAAAAAATGGGTTTGGTAGCCCCAATCTGAACATTTCAAGATTTTGGTAGTCAAATTATAATTGTGTTAGGTTTCTCATATTTTGAATTCACAAGTCACTTTTGTCAGGTTTCTATTGCAGAATATCGGTTTTATGTAGGATTTTGGTATTGTTTTGTGTGTTTGGGGTGGGTGTTTTTCCAAGGTTTTGGAGTCTCATCTTTCCAGTTATGAGATTCTAAAGCACATAGGAAGAACAAGAGAGAGATGACACCAGTGTTGTGCGAGTAAAGGGTTTGGGACTTACACTTCATGTTAGTGTAAAATCGTGTAAATTTATTCTATACCGTGTACAACAGTGTAAGTGTAAAAATAAATATATTTATATAATTTTATGTGGGCTGATAAAACAATGTACATATATAACAATGTACAAAATGTGATTTTTTACTTGAGGAGACAAGATTTCATAATGTTTTTGAAGATAAGCCAGCTAAATGGCCCATTGCAAAAAAAAAAAAAACCATCAAAATATACACCCACAACTACTAATCCATATGACTTTGCAAGAAAGTCTGGTCGTGAAAGATATTTATTAAAATTATCTATAAAGTAAGGAAAACAACACTAGAACCCTCAGTTTGATCATAAATAGGGTGAGATTCAAAAAATTTACAAACATTATCATCCGAGGGTGGGGGGACCTCAATTTTCGTGGTGAACTGAGTTTCACCCTGTCTTTCCTTTTTCTTTAGCGCCTCCACTGTTGCTGCATATATTTTCACTGCTCCTACTTGTAAAGTTACTATAATAAGTCTTGAACCTTGTGCGTTAAATGCTGATTTTCAGCATTTCACTCCCAGATTTAATAAAATTTCCTTACTTTATGGATACCCCTGAAAGAAGGGTTTGGGGTGAAAGGAGGCCAAAAGACGGGGTGACTTTACAAATAATTTTAGTATTTACACTTACATGCCCCCAAAACATCTACTGGGGGCCATGTAAGTGTATTTGAAAAATATTTATACTGATTTTGTGTAAGTGCAAAATAATATATGTAGACTGCAACAGGATAAGTGTAAATTTGATCAATTTGGACGTGTAAATGTAAATGATTTATATTTACACTGGATTTACATGCCATATATATGGCTATTGACATTTACACACACAACACTGCTTGACACCAAGCTTTGTTAGTGCTTTGCTTTGAATTTGAATTCTTGTAATTGCAATTGAATACATAAAAGTTTGTAGCACAAACAATTTGTGTGCATCTTTTCATGTGTGACACTTTGTTAGTCTAATAGTGTGGGAGCATCAATCTAGTAACATACGACAACCATGATCACCAAGTGGTCTAGACCTCCACGTATAGACGTAAGATTCAATTCTTGAAAAAATCAACAAGATGAGATCATATTTTTATTTTTACTTGTCTTTTTGAGAATTTTTTAATATCAAACATTGATTTGAAGTACAGTCTACATCTAGAGCACTAATATACATAATTTGCAACACAAAACCAATAGCAATAAACATTTGTATAGGTTCAATCTCATCATCCATTGCAAAATATCAGAAGATATAAAATCTTCAACTCACATATTCAAGCTCTCTCTCTCTTTTCTCAAGATGACAAAGTAGCAGGGCTTTCTTGTTTTTGGTTGTGGCCAAGTCTCATGTCCTATCAAGCTCAAAGAGTTAAACGGGAATCTTTTGTTGCAATTTTTTTAATTTAAAAAATAATCAACTTTTTAAAAGTAAAATTTGTCACATTTACACTGAGGTTTTAGTTTTGGGGGCAGTTTTCTGCTTGCTTTCTACTGTTTCGACAGTTCTAAAAGGTTTCCATCAATTCACTCTAAATCTTTGCTCATCATTTAATTCTAAATCTTTGCTTGCTAACAATGCTACATCAAAATAACTGAGAAAACCACATAACGGGAAATAGTAGGATTAACTTTGCAAAATTCATGACAAGATTTTGCATTTAAGTAATCATCTTTCACACCATTTTTTTTCTCTTCAAATTCTTGTCATTCAAAATTGTGAAGGAGAAGGACTGCCATTTTACCTCCTTGCAACCCACCACCTATCAACACATGACTTCTCTCCAATAGATATGTAAGCTTCCATACAAAATGCAAACAAATCATATTTCAAAAGAAAGTAGGATGGATTTCAAGCAGATCCTTGGGCAAATACTTTCAAGATATCATAATCAAAATGTGATTTCTAGACACAAATGTGATACATAATATTCAAATCACATAAACTTGAGATTTCAGTGCATGAAGAACATGTGCTTTCAATTCCCAAAAACGCTATTGAGATTTTGATTTTTGGACGATTTGCCATTTTTGGATGATTTGCCAGATTAAACCGTAAGTTCCAATAGGTAACCAAAAATATGGAAGGACGTTACAAAATATGTACATTCATATTCTTTATGACCAAATCTGGCTAAATCATCTTATGAAATGATTGCCACTTCAGCTACATCACAAAATTGAAGAAAAAAAACCCTGTGCAGCAGCTTTGTTTGGCATCAGTAGGAGCCCTTTTTTTGCCAGCTATATATAGCCAAAATGTTATACTAAAAATAAAAAGTGCTAAAATCATGTTTTTTTTGGAGATTTTCTATAGCCAGAATTTAAACAAAATTTACGAAAAAAAATCAAATTGTTATACATGGTTCAAGTAGGTAGCCAAAAATATAAAAGGATGTTTTAAAAAAATTATTTTCATATTTAGCTTGTAGCCAAATAGGACCAAACTTTCGTTTGGATCATCACCTCTTTGACTATAACACATTACTACCCCCAAAAAAACCAAAAAACAACAATGATGAGTAGCATATTCATTTCCTCGGAGAAAAAGGATGTGATCTTGAATTAAATGCTCTGTTTCAAACCGGAGACTGACATACCATAATAGTCCTTGTTGCAGCCTTCTTTTTTTTTTTTTTTTTTTTTT
>Ga0116231_10014801_pt1 | contig 10325 bp, 8 predicted proteins | sample S1TSphgellanicum_2_FD_89695 | JGI IMG/M metagenome (GOLD analysis project Ga0116231, IMG submission 89695) | Host-associated microbial communities from peat moss isolated from Minnesota, USA - S1T2_Fd - Sphagnum magellanicum MG | ecosystem: Host-associated > Plants > Peat moss > Unclassified... | reverse complement strand
TACGTGTCGATGACCTTGCATGGCACGGTCATGGCCTACGTGCTGACGACGTTTTTCATCATGGGTTTCGGCTACACCGTGGCGGCGACGAGCCTGGGCCGCCCGCTGCGCGGCGCGCGCGCAGCTTGGGTGGGTTTCGCGATCTGCCTGATCGGAACGCTGATCGCGGCGGCAACCGTGCTCGCCGGTCGCGCGACCGTGCTCTATACCTTTTATCCGCCCTTGCTCGCCAGCGTCTGGTATTACACCGGGGTGTTCCTGGTGGTCGCGGGTTCGCTGATCTGGGTCGTACTGATGGTCATCAACATGCTCGCCTGGAAGCGCGACAATCCCGGAGCGCCCGTGCCGCTCGCGATGTTCGCCATCACGGCAACGGCGTACCTTTGGGCCTGGTCGGCGTCCGGCGTCGCAGCCGAAATGCTCAGCGTGATCGGACCGGCCGCCTTAGGGGGTTCGACGCAGATGGACACCGGCCTCGCGCGCACCTTGTTCTCGGTGACGCTGCATTCGATCGTCTATTTCTGGCTCATGCCGGCCTACATCGCCTACTATACCCTGCTGCCGCCCGCCGCGGGCGGCCGCCTCTATAGCGATCGCATGGCGCGCCTGACCTTCATCATGTTCCTGGTGTTCTCCCTGCCCGTCGGGATGCACCATTTGTTTGCCGACCCCGAGCATGGGGACGGTTTTAAGTTTCTGCAGGCGTTTTTTACATTCTTCGTGGTGCTGCCCACGTTGATGACGGTATTCTCGGTGTGCGCAACTCTCGAGAGCGGCGGTCGTGCCCGCGGCGGCCGGGGTTTGTTCGGCTGGATCAGGACCTTGCCCTGGGAAGAGCCCATGGTGCTCGCCACCGGCCTGTCGCTGTTGATGCTCGGCTTGGGCGGCCTCGGCGGAATCGTCAACATGAGTTATGCGATGAATTCGATGATCCACAATACGTCCTGGGTCACGGCGCACTTCCATCTGATCTTCGGCGGCGCCGTGGTCATCATGTACTTCGCGATTGCCTACGAGTTGTGGCCGCACCTCACCGGCAAACCACTGCGCTCGAAGCGCTCGGCGCGGTGGCAGTTGTGGACGTGGTTCTGGGGCATGCTCATCACGACGGTGCCGTGGCATATCGCGGGCCTGCTCGGGCAACCGCGCCGCGCAGCGGCCTTCGATTACCGGATGCCGGCCGTTGCCCGGTGGGCCACTCTGGTCGACATATCGGTCATCGGCGGTGCGATTTTGTTGGTCTCCGCGCTGTTGCTCGTCGTCAATCTACTGCGCTCGCATATCGGTCAGCGCACGAACGAGGCCGCACTGCCATATGCGGTTGCGCTACGGCCGAGTTCGCACATCGCCCCGGCCCTGAACAGTTTCGCGCTTTGGAACTCGATCGTGCTCGCCCTCATGGTCGCAGCCTATGGGTATCCGATTGCGCAATTCCTGTTCGTGCTGCCGCCGCATTCGGCACCGCCGGCTGAGCTGACGCGGTCCGCGGCGCGCGCACAAGTCCCATGAGGGTGCGCGACGCGACGGGTCACCGCGCGGAGCGCTGGCGCTTTCGCAGTTGGGTCGCGTTCGGCGCCGCCATCGTCTGCGCCTTCCTGCTCGGTTTCGTCGTCATGGGCGGCGCGCTCGATGGACGGCGGATCGGCGTATGGGCGGCCATATGCCGCGGTCTCGGGCTTCGGCCCGATCAAGCCCCGGCCAGTGAACCGCGGGCGCCGCCGGTCGTGCCGAGTTTCATCGCGTGGACACCGACGACGCTCGCCACAATCGCTTCGGGTCGCAGCGATCCAGGTGCGTTCGTTGCAATCAACTGCACGGTTTGCCACGGTGCACGGGGCATCAGCACGACTGCAGACGTACCGACACTCGCCGGCATGGACGCGGCGGCGATCTACAAGGAGTTGGCGGACTTCCGCTCGGGGAAGCGTCTGTGGGGCGTCATGAATGGAATTGCTCTGTCACTCAGTCCGCAGAACCTCGCCGACGTGTCGGTCTACTATGCGCGCCTACCGGGCGGGCTAGCGTTATTGACGGGCAGAGGCGCGATTGGCTCGGAGCGCAGTTTACGGAGCACGGACGCTGCGCGGCGTCTCGTATTCGCTGGTGATCCGTCGCGCGGCATCGGGGCCTGTGCCAGCTGTCACGGACCGATCGGCTACAAGCCGGGGGCATCGGCGCTGGCCTCGCAGGACGTCGCCTATCTGGACAGGCAGTTGGCGGCGTTTGCCCAAGGTTCGCGGCACAACGATATCAATGAACAGATGCGCAGCGTCGCCGCCGCCCTCACCGATGAAGAGCGCGCAGCCGTCTCACACTACTATGCGCGGGAAGGACTTGACCCCGACTGATTTTCCCGCGAGAACTCGTTAGCCGCTATGATCAGGCTTAGGATCGTGGCCGGGGTCCCGATAGACTGCTTGAGCTCCAATGATAATTTGATCGGCCAACCGCCGCACTTCATTCCCGTGACGTTCATCATTTCAGTTTGCATGGCACAACCCGAATTCGAACGTCTTTGCTCTATCCGGCAAAGTCCACATAAGACAAGTTCCCGTCAGTTCAGCGCGTGCTTCCATCGTGTGCCGTCGCGGAAGATGTACCGGACCCCATGCGGAATTCTGGATTCTCGAGTTTCACTTCGCTGGCCCAATATCCCGGCAGTCGATAATGACTATGAAGTTTGATTTCCTCATCGCGATCGAACTGAGTGCGTGAGTGGTAGGGGGGCGCATTCTTGACCGAATCTCTGGTGAGATTCACCGCGACGGCGCGCTCATCCCAGCTGACGTCTGCGATCACCTGGGTCGCGATCAAGACTTCATGACCCATCCACCAATCGCTCGTGTTGGCGATTATGTATCGGATCTTCCAGGTCTCGTCGAATAATAGACCGGCTACGTGGCCGAGCTGCCCTTCGCTGGCGCGAATATGATATTTCGTCATCGCCTCGCTGCTTCGCAGATGCCGGTCGTCATGTATAGCGATGCGGTCATTCGTCGGTGCAGATCCATTCCAATAACAGGGGTAGTCGTAATGGTTGAGGAGCGTCCGTTCATGCTGCCGGGATACGGGTCTCGCCGTGTCAACATCCGGGCTATCCTCGACTTGTTGCCTGGTAATTCCAATCGTCAAGAGTTGTTTCGGCCAGTCCGGAATAAGAGTCCTTGACGGCGGAATCAACACCTTTCGACTCGACAGCCAGGTGCCCGTATCGACAACGAGGTAACGCACACCCCAGGTCTCATCATCGAAATAGCAATCTCGTACCCGACCGATGGGTCCGTCCGTGGCGCTTATCGTGCAATCGATGAGATCGTTCGTGGAACGTAACAAGACCTGCTCCTTCCATTATGGAATGGATCTCCGGGACGGTCGGCGACATCCATGAGCGAAAAACCAATCCTTCGGATGAGAGACGCTCATCTGGGCGCAAGCGCCTGCCCGGTAGCACACGCGAACGACGTGAATTCCGCTCGAAGCCACTACTCGACAGCGGAACCCATTTCGCAAAGGCGAAATGAAAAAATGACTCTCGACATCGTGGGCTCGAGGCCGCGACGCCACCCCCCCGCCGTCTATCAATGATCACCGGGGGTATGTGCCGTAGGCGACGTCGACAACAACTCGTCGCGTTCCGACTTCGCACGCTTCGCAAGGTCGCTGATGCGGTACCAGGCTTCTCGGACCGCCGGCTTCGCCTTGGTCCAGTTTAGTGGCGATTCACCGCGTGCAGATTCCCAGCCATTCGCCAGATCGCTTTCGCATTCATCGAAGAGCCGTTCCGGGTCCAAGTGATACACATAGACGCCATAGAGATACGCCGGCGCATAGTCCTCATAATCTTCGCCCGCGTCGACATAGGGCCTGCTCGCGTAATTTTCCGACCAGTGTGCATCATGCGCTTCATAAACGGACGCCGGGACCTCATCATTGCCCGTCGCCGCCATTTGGCGCCGTAGTTTGTCGATCAGAGGGCTGTGTTTTTCCTCTGACTCGCGATGACTGCTTCTAATGTTCATTCGATTCTCCATTGCGACTTGCATCTTCGGGTGAAGCGGGGATAGTCAGGCTATCGACCTGGAGCTCGGGCGTCGGTGCGGTCGCCCACAGTCGCCGGCGCCCAGTACAACAGAGCCCCGGGGTCGAGATCGCCGCTACAAGACGATCCTGCCTGTGGTGGTCAGTCTCATGCTGGTGTCGATCGACGTGCCGTCTTTCACTGCGATGACGGTGGCTCATGACAATCATGTGACAGCGTAAGCTGAGGCCGACAGCAACTCGCGGCCGTCATTCAGAGCGCATGTACGGTCGAGCGTTCACAATTCGCCAATCAATCCAAAGGAAGACCTCATGGCCGTATCCGCTGACGCGATAAGTACCGACTTCTCCGCTTTGGATAACGCTGCGATTTCCAAAGAGCATTGGAAGATCATGCTCATTTCGGGGATGGGATTTTTCACCGACGCCTACGATCTTTTCGTCATTGGTGTGGTCATGGCGCTGCTCAAGCCCCTCTGGCACGTCGGTCAATTGGAAGAAGGCTTGGTGCAGTCAACGGCGTTGATCGCAGCAGCGTTCGGCGCGCTGCTGTTCGGTCGAGTTGCGGACATGATCGGCCGCAAGCGAATCTATGGTGTCGAAGTACTGGTTCTCGCGGCGGGCGCCATCGCGAGCGCCTTCTCCCCGAATATATGGTGGCTTATCGGATTCCGCTTCGTGCTCGGCATTGGCATCGGCGGCGACTATCCGGTCTCCGCGACCATCATGAGCGAATACGCGGGCAAAGCGCACCGCGGCATGCTCGTTACCTTGGTGTTTGCCATGCAAGCGGCCGGGCTCATCGTCGGCCCTCTGCTCGCAGCGGCTTTGCTCACTACATCGCTGTCGCACGACGTGATCTGGCGAATTTTAGTCGCCTTCGGCGCGCTACCCGCTCTCGCCGTTTATGCGGCTCGTCGCAAGCTCAAAGAGACCCCGCGCTTTCTCAAAGCGGCGGCCCAAGAAGAGGATGACGCGGGCAGACTCAAGAAGGCGGCGCATTACGATGCGAGAACGCATTCGGTCTCTTTCTGGGATGGGTTCCATCGATTGGTCGATGACAAGAAAATTCTGGCTCGCCTGATCGGCGCCGCGGCGGCATGGTTTCTGATGGACTTTGCCTATTATGGCAATACCGTCTCGAGCCCGCTGGTGCTCTCAAGCCTAGGAAGCGACCATACAGTGTTGCAAAAGACACTGACGCAGCTGGGCATATTCGTTCTCTTCGCAGCGCCCGGCTATGCGGTGGCGGCCCTGACGATGGATAAGCTCGGCCGCAAAACGATCCAGTGCCTCGGCTTTGCGATGATGGCCGTGACTTTTGGCCTGCTCGCACTCATCCCGAATGTCGAAAAGCTAGTCTATCCGTTTTTGATCATCTACGGCCTTAGCTATTTCTTCACGGAGTTCGGTCCGAATGCGACGACGTTTGTTTACCCCTCGGAGATCTTTCCCGTCAAGGTCCGCACGACGGGTCACGGCGTCGCCGCGGCCATGGGCAAGATTGGCGGCTTCGTCGGCGTATTCACGTTTCCGTTCTTCATGGCGTGGCATGGGTTATCCGCAGCCGAGGGCGCCGCGGCCATCGTCAGTGTGCTAGGACTGATCGTGACCATTTTCCTGCTCCCTGAAACCAAGGGTAAAAGCTTAGAGGAGCTTTCCGATCAACCCTCTACGCCGGTTGAGAAAGCGGTGGTGTGACAGCGCCTCTAGGGATGCGGTCCATATCCGCGGTGTCGCGAGATATTGCGCCGCGCAAAAAGATTCTCGAGGGGTCCACATCCGAGTCGCGCACGACGGTCGATCTCGACGGGCACTTCCACACGCGCCCGGTGCACACTTTGCAACTCGAGGGCGTTGATACGCTTTGGTTCTTCACCCACCGGAATAGCCCGAAGGTGCACGAAATGCACCGGTCCTTTTGTCAATGAGGCATGTTGTCCTTCGATGTCGCTTTGCCCTGCATCATTCCGTCGACCATCCTCATTGATTTTGCGTCGACTAGGCCGTTCTCATCCTTTTTCATTTTCATCCACATCTTTTCGTAATAGGCCATGTACTCGTCCTTGGAGATCTTGCCATCGCCATTGGTGTCCATTTCCTGCACCTTGGTCATCATGTCCCCATGATTCATCATGGAATCGTCTGCCATCACTAGTGATCCAATGACCAATAGGGCGCTGCCGACGAAGACGAGAAGTGAGTTGTTCATATCGCGGTTCCTATGTATTCAATCCGGCCGAGCTGGTCGACTCTTAACCATCCGTCAATTAGTGCCGTTGTCCGGGACAATAGACAACCGCCAGCGGTGCAACGACGACGGTGAGCGTGCCGGTGACTTTTTAGGCAAGCCGTTATGCCCCGAGAGCACCTGAGGCCACACAGCGCGCAAAACGCCCAGCGCAACGTGAAAGCCCTAGCACAAGCGTTCCGTGAAATTCCTCAAACTCGTGGCCGATCGGAGGCGTAACACGTCAGTGCCACTTTGCAGGGAGGCGAGCCGTATCAGAAAGTGCAGCCGTCAATCGACCTTCTACCGGTCCAGCGTTTTATGGCTCCTCGTTCTCGTCGGACCTTGGCCGTCGGCCTTGATTACTCCAAAGACTGTCAATAAATATCTTTATTCGGGTGCGGGTGCTGGACATCGATATCCGTGAGAGTGGAGTTGCTTGCCACCGGCCCATCGACGAGCGCGGCAGTCTCTTGAGCAACGCAAGTGCAACGGTATCGTCATGAGGTGTTAGCTGATCCTTCCCCTGGGCGGCGATGAGCGGCCGGAGCTGCGCCACAGCCGCGTGCTGAGGCAATCGCGCCAGCCTTCGGGCTGTCTCCCACGGATCAACGTTTTGGCGCGCGAGCAACGAGAGCACTGTCAGGGCTGGTCCGCCTGCCTCTTCACGAACTACTGCATAGAGAAAATCGTCAAAGTCGCGAATTCGAGAGGTCAGCGTGGGCTTCGGCATATTGTGGTCACTCCGAATAGAAACGGGAAGTACCGCGATGGATCGAGAAATGTCCGACAGAGTCTGTGGCCTACGCCAGACCGCCGCTCGGCTCAGTCCTCATAGCGATGCCACAACTGGATTGGTGAGTAGGCCGTTTGAAACGGCACGCCACGCCACCGGCGAGCCCGATTTCACACCGCGTCGTCGACTCGCAGGACGCAGCGCCGACTTCGGCATTGGTTTTCGCAACTGCAGGGTCGTCCGAGAGGTTGTGCCGTACCCAGTAGGGATAAACATACAGGTTTGCTGTCCTTGATAATGGCAAGCTCTTGGAAACACCGCGTTCCCAAACAGTAACCGACTCGGTACGTTGCCGACTGTACGTTGGCGCGCTTAGAGGCAGATTGCGGGCACGTGCGGACCTATCGCACGCAGCCGATTTCACTGCTTTCCGAAAAGTCGGGTGCGCCGAGCGTTTACATCGGCAAGAAAGCGGCGCTGAAAGGCGACGTACCCGTGTGGTACTGGGAAGATGCGAGTTCTGATCGCGGCGGGCCCACCGTCTGTCTCCTCGACTCGAACACCGCACCATTGCGGAGAGTGCTTTCGAGATCGCGGTCAAGCTGCGAGGTAAGTCCCCCTCAGCGTCGCCGGTGTTGATTCTGGATGGCTGGAGCACCCTCCCAGTCCGATCCGACGGCATGAAGGCAAGTGGTTAAGTGGAGAAAATCAATCAGTGAAGCGGTTAGCGGGAATCTCCATCCATGTCATTGCCCGGCCCTGCCAGAACCCTGGTCAAGCCGATAATCGCCTCATACTCTCAGAATCAAGCACCTGCAAACCTTCGGCACGCGAACAGCGCCAACTATGTGGGTTGCAGTTGGTTGGCGGAAATGCACTGGTTAGTTGAAACTGACGGCGGTTACGTCCGTTCGGTGGGGCACTGCTCGACTGCTTGGCAGGCGCCACGAGCCTCGTTAACGCTCTCGAGCGGCGATTAATCAACAAATACGCGGCAACGGATCGTCCTCTAGTTCATCGATCCAGCGCTGACCGCCGAACGCCGTGTCCAGAATGACTTGCGGCGCATCGGCCACGACCTCGCCGATCAAGGCAGCCTGCGGCGCCACGGCTTGCAGAGCCGCGAGCGCCGCCGCGGCGGTCTCCGGCGCCACCACCGCAACGATGCATCCCTCGCATGCCAGATATAAAGGATCGAATCCCAGCAACTCGCACACCGATTGAACACCCTCAGTCACTGGGATCGCCGCTTCAGACAGATGCACGGCCATGCCGGTTGCGCGCGCGATCTCATGCGCGACGGTCGCCACCCCCCCGCGGGTTGGGTCCCGCATGAAACGCAGCCCGCCCGCGCTCATCAGTGCCCTGGTCTCGTTGTAGACGCTCGCCGCATCGGAGCGCAGATTCCCGCGAAACCCAAACTCCTGCCGCGCGAGCATTACCGCCGCCCCATGCTCGCCCACAGGGCCGCTGATGAGTACTCGATCACCGGCCTGGATTTGATCTAGCGCATAACGGACGTCGCCTGACTTGAAGCCGATCCCCGTCATCGACAAATAGAGTCCATCACAGTCGCCGCGGCCGACGACCTTTGTGTCGCCAGCGACCACCGAAACGCCGCATTGTCGTGCAGCTTGTGCAAGCGCTTCGACCACGCGGCGCAATAACGCAATCTCCAGTCCCTCCTCGAGGATTACTCCGAGCGTCAGGTAGCGCGGTGTCGCACCGCTTACCGCCAGATCGTTGACGGTGCCGTGCACCGCGAGAGAGCCGATGTTTCCACCTGGAAACTCGAGGGGCTGTACCGTAAAGCCGTCAGTGGTCACCACCAGGAGTTCACCGTCCCGCGTCTCGAGTGCGGCAGCATCGACACCGGTGTCGAGTAAGGGATCTGCAAACGCAGACGCAAACACGCTCTCGATGAGTTCGCGCATTAGGCGCCCACCATTGCCGTGGGCGAGACTCACGTGGCTTTCGCGCAGTTCGGCCGCCGCGGACAAATCAGGACCCTGACCCATGCAACGCGTCCGCTTCGATGATCTGTCCGAAGCTGATCGCGGCGTCATTGAGGGGCAATTGTGCCGGCACATGCACATCGAACCCGTGACTGGCGAGCAAGGTTGTCGCGCATTCAGTCAGCTGATGATTTTGAAACACGCCGCCGGCCAAACCGACTCGAGCTACCCCCCTATCGGCGCGTATCGCGACCGCCTGGTCGCAGAGCGCCTGGGCGAGACTGGCATGGAAGCGGCCGGCGCGTACGACGATCGATTGATGGTCGTCGATGAGCATCTCCACCAAGGGCGACCAATCGGTGCGCCATAGACCTACCGCATCGAGTTCGAGCGGCAGCGCGACCGGCGCCTGCGGTGTCGTGCATAAGGCTTCTAACCGCATCGCCCCCTCCCCTTCATAACTTGTCACTGAGCACACGCCGAGCAGCGCCGCAGCGGCGTCGAAAAGGCGGCCCACCGACGTGGTGGTGCGTGCGTTCAGGCCGAGATCGGCGGCGCGACGCAGCAGCGCGCCGCCGCGCCGTTCGCCCTCGTCCCACGCGGTCCCCGTCTCCCAACATAGGGCGAGCGCGCTGCGCCAGGGCTCGCGCGCGGCACGCTCGCCGCCGGGCTGCCGAAATGGTCGAATGCTCGCCACGCGCCGCCAGCAGCCCGGCGCTCCCCACAGGGCTTCGCCACCCCAAAGACTGCGATCAGGTCCGAGCCCGACGCCATCCCAAGTAAAGCAAAGCATGGGTGCCGCGCTCGAAAATTCTCCGGCGACGGCCGAGGCATGCGCGTGGTGGTGCCAGACCGGGATGGCTGGCAGCCCGCACGCGGCGGCCCAGCGCGTCGATGCAAATGCAGGATGAGCATCGTGCACGACACGTTCGGCGCGTATACCGTACAGGTTTTGCAGTTCGGCAGCCGTGCGTGCGAGCAATGCGCGTCCGCGCGGCGTCCCGTAGTCACCGAGATGAGGGGAGATGATCGCGCGGTCGCCCCAGCCGAGCGCGACCGTCCCCTTGGAATGCGCGCCCACTGCGAGCGTAGGGACCTCGCATGGCGGGAATACCCCGATTTCCAGCGGGGCGGTACCGCGGCCCAAACGCAGCGGGCGAACTGCGCCCGCCACGACTTTGAGGACGGGGTCGTCGGCAGCCCGGGCGATCGGCCGATCATGATGCAAAAACCCATCTGCGATGCGCCCGAGCCGCTGGTGTGCTTCGTCGACTTCGGTGAGCACAGGCTCACCGCCGTTATTACCCGACGTCGCGACCAGTGCCGCACCGAATTCTTCCGCGATCAGGTGATGCAGCGGACTGTA
>Ga0116231_10014800_pt1 | contig 10325 bp, 8 predicted proteins | sample S1TSphgellanicum_2_FD_89695 | JGI IMG/M metagenome (GOLD analysis project Ga0116231, IMG submission 89695) | Host-associated microbial communities from peat moss isolated from Minnesota, USA - S1T2_Fd - Sphagnum magellanicum MG | ecosystem: Host-associated > Plants > Peat moss > Unclassified... | reverse complement strand
GGTCATAGCTTGACAAGCACAAACATATTTTTCCTAGTCAACAATAGAAATGGCAGCACAATGTCAACAATATGAAGTTGAAAATTAGTTGCTAAGCCTCCAAGGGTGATGGCTCAGTGGTACAATGTACAATCCCTGTTTGGCACCACAAAGGTCTTGAGGTCAAACCTGCTCATTACTAGGTGAAAGTCTTTTCATGTGTTCTAGCACTAAGCTTGACTTGGCATACTACTAACATCTTGGTAATCAAGTTTGCTATTAGAGTTATCCTTAAAGAGATTCTCAGTATGGATTGCCTCCCCAACCATTTTTCTTCTCACACACAAGGCTATTCAATACACTGTGCATATTAATACACTAGGCAATCATCCTTGTCTGTTTTAAGGCCGGCTTTACACTAAGAGTCAGGGCCAGCAAAACTGGGGGCCAACTTTGAGCATTTTTGGCTTGTTGTTTGGCCCCAAGTTACTAAAAATGCTAGAACATTGACGTCAGGACATTTAATAAATGCGGGAACATTGGCCCCAAGGGTTGCAAATTGGCTTCCCAAATTCCATGATGGTATCCTTGTTTTCAGCCTTGGGGCCAATACAAGGCCATAAAGTTCAGCCATTTATTTATTAGTCGCTTGGGGTAGAATTGAAAAGATTTTCTCTATTTCAGCCTTGACTCCTAGTGTAAAGCCCTTTGGGCCGATTTCAACTTTTTGGACCAATAGGATTGCTTGATTCGGGTTGAACATCGGCCTTGACTCCTAGTGTAAAGCCCTTTGGGCTGATTTCAACTTTTTTGCACCAATAGGAATACTTGATTTGGGTTGAACATCTACCCTGACTCCTAGTGTAAAGCCCTTTGGGCTGGGCCGATTTCAACTTTTTTGCACCAATAGGAATGCTTGATTTGGGTTGAACAGTGGCCCTGATTCCTACTGTAAAGGGGCCTCAGTCAGACAGGGTTAAGAACCAAGTCTTCCAGGGGATCAAGAATATGCGAGAGGATCTGAATACCGACACAATATTATACAAATTTCGTTGGCTTTCGTGCAGGCTTGCTTATAATGGGATGTTGAACGGCTGGAACTTCAAGCTGGTGGATGGAGTTGCATCTGCACTTCGCCATTTACTCCTCCTCCTCCTCTCTCTCTCTCTCTCTGTCTCTGTGTGTGTCTCTCTCTGCTTTTGCTTTTCTCAAGTGCAAGATTTTTCTTTTTGGGATTCATAAAACTAGATGTGGTGCTATTGAGGTCTTAATCTTTCTGTCTGAAATTCTTCCGCACCACTCCCGAAGATTTGATGCAAAGTGGAGCTTTTTCTTTTACGGATCCTCTAGACTACATTTGTACTTGTGTGTGTGTGTGTGTGTGTGTGTGTGTGTGTGTGAGAGAGAGAGAGAGAGAGAGAGAGAGAGAGAGAGGGTGGTGAGTTGGTGGCTTCGATGCAGGATTCCACATCATTAACGCCGGCGACGTCGTCTGGGAGTTTAGGAAGAGAATTAAGTCGTCGGAGTACCGCGTCGTCGTCGTCGGCCAGCAGCTTGCCAGATGATCATGAAGGTTGCGGTCGATTCTCCAATATTAGTAGCTCTTCCAATGGCAGCAGCTACAGCATGCATGCAAGCCGCGTGCTTTGGGTTGCAGGTATGAATGGTGGCCCCGATAACGATGTCCACGGCCTAAAGATTATCTTTCAGCAGATAATTGGGCCCGGTGACTATCTGGTTGCGCTCGTCCTCTTTGACAGGATTCCGTCAGAATGTACGTGCTGCGGTTTTCCATCTAACAAATCCCCCCCCCCCCCCTCTCGGTCTCTTTTACCTTCCCACCTTAATATTACATGTCTAGCTATGTTCATTCTGCAAAAACCTACATGTCTAGCTCCATCCATTCTGCAAAAACCTACATGTGTAGCTACGTCCATTCTACAAAAACCTATGTCTAGTTATGTTCATTCTGCAAAAACCTATGTCTAGTCATGTTCATTCTGCGAAAACCTATGTCTAGTTATGTTCATTCTGCAAAAACCTACGGATGTCTATGTCCATTTTGCAAAAACCTATGTCTAGCAATGTTCATTCTGCAAAAACCTATGTCTAGCTACATGCATTCTACAAAAACCTATGGATGTTGCAGCAAGTTGGCACTCAATCCTGATCCTGGCAGAGAAACTCAAATTTGCTGCTGTGCTGTGGTGCAAGTGGTAGTTTACATGTTGTACATGCTTGTTGGTAGATCTTCTCGATTATTCACCATCCCCCAAGCAATCCTCATGTATGTATATGTCTGGTTGCAGTGGGAATCGCCTTCAAGTTCACCCCTGGTGGTTTTAGAACGGCTGGTGATCAGAAGCAGCTGCATTGGCTCACCGAGAAGCTCCTGTACTGGCGAAACCAATTGGAGGGGCTGGCTGCATATTGCAACCAAAAAAATGTAATAGAATCTTTCTCCCCCTTGTCGCCGGCCTCCTCCTCTGCTGCCACCGCTCTCTCTCTCACTTCTTGTATGTTGATATCCATACCACACACCTGCCTGCCTGCCTGCTGCCTCCTTTTGCATTGCAAACAATAATTTATTGAAAGCGGGGTTTTGGGGGTGGCTTTGAAGATCATGTTGGAACTTCGATTATGCGCTGGACCCTCCTTGGGAGAGATGGCTGTGCAGGAAGCACTTCATCTCCAAGCCACTGACATTATTCTGGACAGGTACTAAAACCTAGGCTCAGCAGCAGCTTTGTTCCAAAACCTGATCTAATCTCTAAATGGCATCTGTATAGATTCATTCACCAATGCTGCACATCAATCTGCACTCATCTGTCAGACCAAAGACTAGGCCCAAGAAATGAACATTGTGGTCTTCATTATAATATGCCTACATGGATCTCTCTCGTAGACCTTGAGTGCTTCACATTTTCTCAAATGTCATTATCTTGATTCTCCTCAACAACAAATTCTATCCACTAGGCCAGGAGGATTGAACCACAAGAGGTGGATCCATGCTGAACATTCTGGCAACTCTTGCAGTGGATTGTGGTACCCTGCTCTAGTAGCTTTGGGAGTAATTCCTGCAAAGACTGATTGTGCATTGTTGATATTGGTTTGGCTGCTTATGATTTCTTTGGCTGGCAGAGCTGATGGCCAGGGATCTGCAGTGAGAAATGTGGGAAGACTTCTGAGTGAGAAGACCAAGGCTAGAGTTGCAATCATGCACAGACGGCCATGGCCATGGTCAAGAAAAGTTCAATTGAGCATGCAGACACAGGTTGATAGCACCCGTCATGACACCACCACCTGTGATGACATGCTGCTAACCTCTGATCCCAAGAAGCAAGAACTGATTGACGAAATAATACCAGGATTGGATTGTACATGTTTAGAGGCGAAGGACCCATATTACCTTTTGCTAATCATTGTATTGGCAGCAGCATCTAATACATTAACACCATGATGATCAGATTTGTCTTGCTCATTTCTCTTCCTGAGCCTTTTCTGTGTCATTAGACAGCCAACCACCCTTTGCAGCTGCCCTGTGCAGACTACAGACCAACCTGCACTTGTAGTGCTTTACAGATTTCATTTAGGTTTTGGGCTGTAAAGCCAGGATGATTGTTTCAGAGACAACCCTCTGAAACTCTCGTGTACATAGTTTTCCATAGATTTCCTTTCAGTAATTTACCTCTTCGTTGCTTCAGAGATAACCCTCTGGACCTCTCCTGCACCTAATTTTCGGAGATTTCCATTTCTCTAAGTACCTCTAGGATGTCTCTGGTTACAATTGAGAATTGGATCTGTCTCAAGAACGTCTGGTGTCTGGTCTCTCTCTCCCTGAGAGTCATTTTAGGGTTTAGGGAGGACTCCCTAAACCCTAAACCTTAAATCCCTTCTCATTTGTTGAAGCAATTCCACAAGCACACAAAGATGTGTCGTACAGATTTTTCTGGCTTCTTTTGCACACTCCTGAGTGCAGAATCAACTAGTTGCTGCTAATTCTGCACATCATTCTGCATTTCAATATTCAGGTAGATAGATGATTGTACAAACCATTCTGCCAAGAAATGAAATAAATTAGGGCAGCTTTGAAAAAAAACTGTAAAGACTCAATAACATTATGGAACATCGCGGACATGGTCATTCTGCCCGGGCTCGAACCCTAAACCCTAAACCCTAAACCCTTACACCTGGTCACGTCATGGAAAACGCCACGTTTGAGCGTGGGAAACGCCACGTTTGAGCATTCCCGCGGGAAACTCTCAAGCGCGCGGTTTTCGATTTGTTCGTTTTGAATTGGGCATTTTTCAGTTCGTGTTGCATTTTTGTGTTCAGGCAAATCTTCGCTGTGCAATTCTCCCTCTGCGATCTCCTTGGATGCTTGCAGGAATTTTGTGTCTCGCTTTGTCAGGAGGAATAGGAGGTGCTCCTGCTGCCGTTTTGTTCGATATCGTCGACATCATTTGCCCACGACAAAGTTCTTCTCTAGCTTGCTTTTCCGCCACAGATAGCACGTATAATATGCAACTTCTTTCTTCAAAAATTTCGGCAATCTGCGAACCCTGTTGTCTTCAGTTTGTTTCTGGGTTTTCTCTCTTCAGGCTTTTCAGCAATCTGTGAACTCCAGCTTGCTTTTACCGCCACAGATAACACGTACAATATGCAACTTCTTTCTTCAAAACATTCGGCAATCTGCGAACCCTGTTGTCTTCAGTTTGTTTCTGCGGTTTCTCTCTTAAGTCTTTTCAGCAATCTGCTGCTTTCAGTTTGTTTCTGTGTTCAACAGATCGTGTTCTCCAGTCAGTTCCGTGTAGACGCCATGCTTACATTCGTTCTTCATTTGATTTATTTTATTCAAATGAGTTTTCGTGTTTTTGCCTGCGATAGCATTAATGACAAGAATGGTTCAGCAAATCTCGCTCTCTGTTTGGTTTCTTTGGTCTTTGTATCAGTCGATACAGGAGCTTTTGCAGTAGCAATGCCGACTTCTGGAGAAGTTTCTATGTAAGTTCGAGTCAAGGAGTTCTGTCTCCAGATTGCTTTTTCGGCCACAGATATGTGCGACACGCGATTTCTCTTTTCAGTTTTTTCGGCAATCTGTGAACCCTGCCGTTTCCAGTTTGCTTTCTGTGTCCAACAGATCGCGCTTTCCAGTCAGTGCTGTGTCGACGCCATGTTTGCTTGCGTTCCTCATTTCATTTATTTCATTCTGATCAATTTCCGTGTTTTTATCTGCGATAGCGAAGCAGATCGAAATCAGATGGCAAGAATGGCTCACCAAAGCAAATGGTCTCGCTGTCTGTCTGTCTTTTTCTTTTGGTCTTAATTACACTAGAAGCAGGATCTTTTGTAGTTGCAATGCCGAGGTTATGGTAAGTTTGTATATTAGTTCCAGTGAAAATTGCAAATCAGATTGTTTTGAAGCAGTCAGGTAGTGTAGCACTCAAGCTTGCCTAGAGGAAAAAAACGCTTTGCAGCGTGTCCGTTGCTTAGAGACTTGCGTGGCTCGATTGCAGTTTTGAGCAAAACAACCATGCCTTCCTTGATGGCTAGCGATTCAGCGGAGCCGATCCTTGCGGAGAATCCGCAGAGGTTCTGCATGTTCCCCTTGAAATACCCAGAGGTGTGGGAGATGTACAAGAAGGCCGAAGCCAGTTTCTGGACAGGTATTCCCCCTATGAACTCCAGTGTTGTAGCTGACGTTTCGTCCTCTGCCGGTCGCCATTCTGAACTCCTTTCTTGAGTGTGTGAGGTATTGCCAATACTCTTCGGAACCCTAGAGGTCGGAAAGGGAGCTCATCTATTCGTGAGTGGACTGCAGCTGAAGAGGTAGACCTGTCCCAAGATCAGAAGCACTGGGAAGCCTTAACATCTGATGAGCGGCATTTCATTAGCCATGTGTTGGCCTTCTTTGCTGCTTCCTACGGAATTGTACTTGAGAATCTGGCCGTTCGGTTCATGAAAGAGATCCAAATTCCAGAGGTATGAATGGACCACACCTGTCTGTCATCTTCAATCCAGACATCAAGCCCTGGCTCCTGCAGTAAAGTGATCAACCTAACACTTTTCTGTGGATTCTTGTAGGCCCGTGCCTTTTATGGATTTCAGATTGCCATTGAAAACATTCACTCTGGTATGTTGGACTGAAATATTTTTCTGCCAACCCATTTTTCTGCTCAAGGCTAGTGACAGGTTTTACAACTACTGCATCTCCATGTGGGTGTATATCTAGTTTTCCAGTAACTTGGCTTGTACTTATGAAGGTCTTGCGCTGCTGCAAAGTGTCTAAGAATGTGACATGTAGTTGGCTCCACTTGCAGAGATGTACAGCCTTCTGCTTGAGACTTACGTCAAAGATCATGAGGAGAAATTAAAACTGTTTAATGCAATTGAAACTATTCCATGTGTTACACAAAAGGCAAATTGGGCACTCCGCTGGATCAACAGGTATGAACTTGTCTTCACAGGTTCATATCTAGACTACTTGAATTAGGTGAGGAGTACCTATCAGAAGGTTCTGAGACGCTGCATATATTGTGTTGGCTTCAGCTGGGGACTGCCATGTCTGAACTTGATAATTGTGGCTCTTGGTTTAGCATTTGGGGTTTTCCATAGTGTCCGCACATGTATAGTACAGGCAATGATTTCTGTCATTCTTGTGAATTCTGTTATTAATTGGCTAATTTTCTCTTCTGTTTGTTTTTCACAGCTCTGAGACCTTCGCAGAAAGGATCTTGGCCTTTGCCTGTGTAGAGGGTATTTTCTTCTCTGGAAGGTACAGCTCTGCTCTGAAATTCAAGCACAGCTGGAAGCGGATCATGCAAAGTAGGGTGTGTTTTCTGGGTTGCTTGCTTGTTTGAATTTTCTGAAGTGGTGCCTGCTTTGAAGTGGTCCTCAGTTCATGTTTCTTTGTTCTGTACAGCTTTTGTGCTATCTTCTGGTTGAAGAAGAGAGGTCTTATGCCTGGTTTGACGTTCTCGAATGAACTCATCTCAACGGATGAAGGGTTGCATTGTGACTTTGCTTGTCTCATCTACACGTAAGTACAGTTGACTATTTCTGAACTAAAAACAGAATGCCCAGAGTTCAGATGCTTTCAGATCCTGCTGGTAGTTGATCTGTAAGCAAGGTTTCAACATTTCACAAGTGGATGCTTGCCTGCTCAGTGTGCAATGTTATAATCTGAGGGGCAATGTTTGAGCAGGCAGGCAATCTGGACTAATCTAAAGGCATATTTTCTGTTGTCATTTTCCAGCTTGTTGGAGAACAAACTTCTTGAGAAGAGAGTGAAGGAGATTGTGTGTGCTGCGGTGGATATAGAAAGGGTGTTTGTTTGTGAAGCTTTGTCTTGTGACCTGGTTGGCATGAATTCAAAGTTGATGAGTGAGTATGTCAACTTTGTGGCAGATCGTCTTCTGGTAAAACTTTCACTTATCTTGTATGTTCAATTGCAGTTTGATTTTATGTTCTGATTTTGTTTCATTATGTGTGGATATTGATAATGCCATAAATTCTTTCATTTGTTGAACAATAATATATATGTGCAGGTTGCTTTGGGCTACAGCAAGCATTATAATGCTTAGAGTCCATTTGATTGGATGGAACTCATTTCATTACAGTATGTTTGCATACCAAAAGATTTGACTTACCACTAGTAGTTGCTATTGTCCTAATTCAGCTTTTAGAATCAAGTGTAAACATCTTTTTTTGTGCATAATTTTTTTACTTAGTGCACATCCTCTTTGTATGATGTAACAGTGAATTCATTGAGTCTTAATATTTATTTGTGTTGTGTGCAGAAGAAAAACCAATTTTTTTGAGAAAAGAGTTGGGGAATATAAGAAGGCCTCTGTCATGTCAAATTTTATAGATGGAGCTTTGAATCATGTGTTTCGTCTGGATTTAGACTTCTGATGAACAAAGCTAACAAGAATGTCAGGTACCGTCTACAGATAATGAGCCAACTGATGATTGTAGTATTGTGATACATGCATAGTCTTTTGGTCTAGCTTTAGGATTTTGAAAGGTTACAAAAAGACAGCTCATTGATATTGGCATGTCAGGGAGTAAGCCTTAGCTACTGTAAGTTACTAATGTCTTCTTGTTTTATGTATTAGACCTATAATGGCAAGTTTTTTGTTAGCCTAGTTAATTATCATATGTAAAAATGATCGACAATTATCTCTTGACTAACTGGATGTATATGCTCTTGCTAGCATTTTGTGAAGGTTGTGCATGTAGATCATGGTAGCTGTATCATTACAAACCTAGCAAGAAATTTCTACCAATTTACATCCTGTTCATGGTTCATATACATAAGGACTAGCTATTCGACAAGTTTTCAATGTGTTTTGAATGGCAGAATTTGCAGTGTACCTATGTGGGCATCATACACATGAGGTGCCTCCTCTCCTTTACAAAGGAATGACAACCATTCAAAAATTCTACAGGATTTTTATGCCAGGTAATGATTAAGAACTGTGAATGGAGCTGTTTTGGGAATGTGGCTGGAGCTGTTTTGGGAATGTGGCTGCTACACTTGGTTTTCACCTTACACAGGGCCCTCATTCCCAGGACAGCCCTGTTCAAGGTCCTTAACTTATTCAGTGTTCACTTTAAGGAATCCTCCCCAGTAACATGTTCTCTATTAAATCAACAATGTTTGCCATAGTACTAGTTTAAAAGTGTGGAACTTTGTAGGTGACTACTGATATATAAACTCTTTACTTAGTTGAATGGCACATAATGCACCTCGTCATTTGTACAACATGGACATCAACTTACTATTCTACACCAGGGCTTAGCATGCTACGACCCTACCAAACCAACACTAGTAATTACCTTCACCCATTCCCAGTATGATTGTTGAGAATACAAAGACAGCATAATGTAACAATACCTACCTCAAATGGTCTTCTCTCTGGTTCAGTCCCACTATAGGCACTGAGTTTACAAAGAAAGCATTAGGTAACAATTTGCCACCTCAGCTGGTCTTTACTCTTTGACCCATTCCCACAATGGGCGCTGGGTAAACAAAGAAAGAAGAAAGATTTGCCACCTCAAACAAACTCCACCCAACTCTGTGTCACCAAAAGAAAAAGCTTTGATTGCACTCTTCGTGTGAAAGCGGATTTCTCTCTAGTTTGGGCCCTAGATGTGGATAAGGTTGAGGTGGAGAGAACGACAGGTGCCAATTTTTTTGGGCTACTCAATTTGTGGTTGCAATGGGAAAGGGATGTGAATGCTATTGCTGTTGTTGAACCTCCACAACGGAACACTAGAAGAAATTATGGGAACGGTGACGATGGTGATGGCGTGTCTGGCATCCACAACTATGTTGTCTTACACCTCTTCCTCCTTCTTCACATCATGTTCCATATTTGTCCCTTCTGAAACCGCGCCCAAAGGCGTTACATGTGCAGGAAGAACAACGAGACCGGCGATAGTAGTAGTAGGTTTGGATGGTGGTGCTGGGGCTAAGAGCACCGGGAGTCCTGGACAGTGGAGAGAGTCATCGTCGTCGTCGTCGACCAGGAGAAGGAGAATAGCAAGGGAGCTTAGAGCAACGGGAAATAAGGCTGATTAGGGGTCCAGCAGTGGCGGCGGGGTCACTCTTGTGTGTCAATCATGCGACGGGAACGGCGCCGTGGCATGCTCACAGTGTCAGGGAAACGGATTGAATTCGATGGACCATTTTAACGGCCGCTTCAAGGTCGGAACTATTTGCTAGTTGTGCAGAGGGAAGCGACAGAAGCTTTGCGGCACCTATAATGGAACGGGTTTCATGGGCGGTTTCATGAACACTCAAGATGAATGAAGGCCACACAACAAGGCAGTGAGTGTTACATGAGATCATCAGTCCCCTATCTAAGCTCGTTCTTCCTTTCTTCAGTTCTTCGTCGCCTTTTTTAGGCATTTAGGAACTCTTTTTTTCAGTTACCAAGGAGTCAGAACATCAATTTCCTTCTGCTTGTTTGGAAATTCGGATGGAGCTTAGGCAGAATTTTTCCACCAAAAACAAAAGGATTTGAAAGTGGGGTTTTGGTGAATTTCCTTCCCAAGCATGTTATTACCCTGATTTTTTAAACAATTCGTTACCAGCCATGAAGAGGCCTCTTTTAGGGTTTTTGGAACTCTTTTGTTTTTTCAATTATCAAGGAGCCAGAACATCAATCTCCTTATGCTTGTTTGGAAATATGGATGGAGATTAGGTAGAGTTTTTCCACAAAAAAAAAATATTTGTAAGTAGGGTTTTGGTGAATTTCCTTCCCAAGTATGTTATTACCGCGATTTCTTACAACAAGATTTCTTACACTTCATTATCAGTCATGGGGAGGCCTTGCATC
>Ga0116231_10014799_pt1 | contig 10327 bp, 9 predicted proteins | sample S1TSphgellanicum_2_FD_89695 | JGI IMG/M metagenome (GOLD analysis project Ga0116231, IMG submission 89695) | Host-associated microbial communities from peat moss isolated from Minnesota, USA - S1T2_Fd - Sphagnum magellanicum MG | ecosystem: Host-associated > Plants > Peat moss > Unclassified... | reverse complement strand
CAACTACCGGCCGGCCAGTAACCTGTTGCGCGTGCTGAGCCAATGGACTGGCCTTGAGGATTGATCAAAATTTCGGCTTCTGCTGTGGTGGCATCAAACCAAATTGGATCCCGCGACCAAACCACAAACCTTATCTATGCCAGCCCCAAAGTCTTTTTGCGTCTTTTTCTTCAGAAAAAGAAGTGCTTCTACCCTGCGTCCGCAACCAGCCCCGCGGCTTTAATTCCGGCAATAGCGGCGGCCTCGTCATTGTCGGAGGTATCTCCGGAGACACCGATTGCGCCCAAAAGCTTTCCGGCGCCGTCCTTGATCAGCACCCCGCCCGGAACCGGAACCAGCGAGCCGCCGATGGCGGCGGCTGCGGTGATAATAAAATAGGCCTGTTGTTCGGCGCGATTCATCAACGCGCGTGATCCCATGCCCATCGCCACCGCGCCATTGGCCTTGGCCAGCGCGATCTCGCCGCGCTTGAGGCTGGTGCCATCTTGGGCGGCGAAGCTTTTCAACGCACCGCGCGCGTCAATCACCCCCGCGGCCATCGGTTTGAACCCCTGTTCGCTGGCATGGGCCAAAGCCGCATCGATCATCTTTTGGGCAACGGACAAATCCAAAACTCAGCTCTCCAATTCAGAATCCCAGTAGAGAAAGTCGCGCCAGCTTTCGTGCAGGAAGTTCGGCGGAAAGCCCCTGCCACGGTCCTGCAACTCCCAGCTGGTCGGCCGCCGCGGCGCGTGGCGCGGGATCATGTGGCATTCCTTCGGCAATTTGCTGCCTTTGCGCAAATTGCAGGCGCCGCAGGCGGTGACCACATTTTCCCAGGTGGTGCGGCCGCCGCGGGCGCGCGGGATCACGTGGTCGAAGGTGAGCTCCGGCGCCGGCCGCTTGGAATTGCAATATTGGCAGGTAAAAACATCCCGCAGAAAAACGTTGAACCGGGTGAAAGCCGGCATCCGCGCCGAGGGAATAAAATCGCGCAGCGCGATCACCGAGGGCAGCCGCATCGAAAAACTCGGGCTGTGCACCTCACGCTCATATTCAGAGAGCACGGAAACCCGATCCAGAAACACCGCTTTAACGGCGTCCTGCCAGTTCCAGGTCGATAGGGGAAAGTACGAAAGCGGACGGAAGTCCGCATTCAGCACCAGGGCGGGATAATTATACCCGCCCTCAAACACTACTGAAGCGGTCCCAGAAAGGACAGAAAATGAACATGGGTTTCAATCGCGAACCCAGACGAATCGGGCAGTTGGTGCGAACCATTACACGCCTTATGACAAACCTGAAGATGCGCCGCAAGGTGGGCCAGCCGTTGTCAACGCTTTGTCATCTCGCGCCCCGCCCGCGGCGGCAACCTTAATCCGCAGTCGCATGGATAGTGGTTCCGCTGGCATCGGGGATAAAATGCATCAGCACGCGCTTCGGGCCGGCGCATAAATCCAGCGTCCAAATCTCCTTCCAGGGGCCGATTTTCGGGCCCTCATCGGGGTCGTCATAGCCGGCGAATTCGGTATTCGCCACATACCCGTCGGTGCACCCGGCCGGCAGCCCGCCCGCCGCCTTCAGGGCAAAGCGCTGCGCATAGTTCTGCAGAATCGGGTCGGCGATGGTGGCGCCTGGCAGCAAAAACCCGGTCGCCAGAGTGGCCGGCGCGGTAATCTCGGTCAGCACATTCAGCGTGATGGGCGCGCCGCAGCCGCTGGCAACCAGCCCTTCCCGCCATTCGCCGGCGATCGGCTCGCCGTTTTTGGCGAACTGCACCGGCACATAGACGCCAACCTCCGGCGCCTGCGCGAAGCTGGCACCGGCACAGGCAATATGCGTCCAAACCGGGCTGTCCTTGGCGGCATTCTCCACCATTTGCCGATGCCCCGGATCCTGCAGCACCGCCGCGAACTGCATGGCCATCGGGTTGCTGGCGGTTTGCGCCGCGGTTCCAGCCATGGGGAGTGCCAGAATCGCCGCTGAAATAAGGTATTTTAACACGCGCACCTCCGCACTTGCCGGGTCAGGCAGGGTTCGTTAACCCCTTGCTCCATGAACGATCTCGACGCGTTATTGAAGTCCCGCGGCGTCACGCGCCAGCTCGGCGCCCATGTCACCGCCTGCTGCTTCGACCGCGCCGGCAACAACGCCGCCTTCGCGCTGGGCGACGGCACCGTGCATTTTGCCGACCCCGAAAATTGGACGCATATCCAGGCGCATGACGGCGCAGTTCTGGCCCTGGCGCAGGATGTGTCGGCGGAGGGCTTTGTCACCGGCGGCGATGACGGCAAATTCAACCGCGTCACCCCGGCCGCAGTGTCGGCAATCGCCGATTTCGGCATGAAATGGGTGGATCACGCCGCCGCCTTCGCGCATCCGAAAAGCCCCCTGCTGGCCTGCAGCGCCGGCAAAAGCCTGACCCTCTTCGACGCCAAAGGCGAGAAAATTCGCAGCTTCCCGCACCCCTCCACCGTCACCGGCATCGCCTTCGACGCCAAAGGCAAGCGCATCGCCGCCTCGCATTATAACGGCGCCTCGCTCTGGTTCACCGCCTCCACCTCCCCAACCCCAAAGCTGCTGGAATGGAAAGGCAGCCATATCGGCGTCGCCTTGCACCCCAATGGCGACGCGCTGGTCACCGCAATGCAGGAAAACGCCCTGCATGGCTGGACGCTGCCGGAAGGCAAGCACATGCGAATGAGCGGCTACCCGGCCAAAACGGAATCCTTCGGCTTCACCAAATCCGGCAAGTTCCTGGCCAGCGGCGGCGCCGATGCCATCGTCCTCTGGCCATTCTTCGGCGGCGGCCCGATGGGCAAGGCGCCTTTGGAGCTGGCCGCCAGCAACGGCAAAATCGTCAAACGCGTCGCCTGCCACCCAATCCATGAAATGGTCGCCGCCGGCTTCGAGGACGGCCTGGTGGTCATGGCCGATATCGGCCGGGAAACCGTCCTGCCGATCACCGGCCCCGGCCGGGGCGCCATCTCGGCCTTGGCCTGGAACAGCTCCGGCTCGCATCTGGCGCTCGGTACCGAGGATGGGTTCGCCGCTATTGTCGATTTTTCTAAGCCGGGTTGAAGCACTTCTTTTTCTGAAGAAAAAGAAGCAAAAAGACTTTTTTACTCTGGGCCTGGGGAGGTTGCGGCACTCCGCGTTACTAAATCCGATGCTGGGCGGCGAGCCAGCTTCCTTTACCTACTTGTCAGCATGAGCAGCACCACCAGACCGATCGCAACACCTTGCAGCGCCACCCTTGCGCGCATCAGCTTGTTGGAGGTTCTGGGGTCACGGTTTGCATTGGCCAGGCCGATGGCGCCAACCAGCATCACCATCACCACCGCCACCATGTCGATCCCGAGCAGGATCATCAAAAATATCTTCATCAGACGATATATAGACCCACAGCGCGGTTTTGCACCAATTGACTTGACCGCCATTCCGCCCTTTGGGTGCGGCATGCGCGGCATGTTGTCCCTTCTCCTGCTGATGTTCGCGTTGGCCGTGGCAATGCCGGAGCCGGCCTGCGCACAAGCGGTGGCAAGCCATCCCGCGGCCGCAGCCACACCGGGGAAGCAGGCCTCGAGCACCATTATCCCGGGCTCACCTTTAGCCGCGCTGACCGGCGCAGCGGCGCCGGCGGCGCCGGCGAACGCCAACGACACCGCGTCCCCCTTCGGCACAGAGGCGCTCGGTCTGTCGGTAACCAACATCCTGGACCACGACGCCGCCGTGCCGATCACGGATTTTGTCAGCGCCATTCGCAAATCAACAACGCTGACACCGGTCTGGACCTGGCTGGGCAGTTTCCGCGGCAATCCGGCGCGGCAGCTGCTGCTGCTCGAAATTGCCAAGGGGCTGGCGATAACGCTGTTGCCGGCTGCGGTCATCGACGTCTTGATCCGCCTGTCGCTGACCCGGCCGCGCGCCGTGCTGGTAAGGCGAGCGACATTGCCGCTGTCTTCCCCGGCGGCGGAGCCGCCTGAAGACATCCCGGCGGCGGAGACGCCTGAAAATCTACCGGCGGCGGAGCCGTCTGAAAACATACCGGCGGCGGAGGCGCCAAAAAACATCCCGGCGGCGGAGCCGCCAGAAAACCTACCGCCTGCGGAACCGGCAGAAAGCACAACGCCTGTCGAGCCGGTGGAAACCGCATCCGCGGCTGACGCTGATGCGGCGGAACTACGGCCTAGGCGGCGCGAAACCGTGCTCGCCTGGTTGCGCCGGCTGATCCTGGCGGTACTGTTTCTGCTGCTGAACCTGTTGCCGATCGTCGGGTTCAGTCTGACTGTAGGACTATTGCTGAGTTCCGGCCTCATCACTTCTCGGGATACACGGCTGTCCATCATCGGCGCCGGCAACGCTTATCTGGTCTGCCGGATCTCACTGGAAATTCTGCGCTTCATTACCGCGCCCTGGGCGCCGCCGCTGCGCTTGTTGGCGATGCGCGACGCCAACGCGCTCTGGCTCAATAAATGGATGCGTATTGTTCTGGCGACCGGGGGCCTCTCCTTCACGCTCCTTTCGATCAGCGAAGTCCTTGGCCTGCCCGCCGACGGCGCCAAACCGGTTATCCTCATTCTGGTCCTTTTTCTCCATATCGAGCTTGCGGCGATGATCTGGCTCGGCCGCAAGGCCGTCGCCCGCTGGATCCGGGGCAAGCCGGATGGGAATAGAGCTTTTTCGGTCTGGCGGCGGCGGCTGGCCGCGTCCTGGCATTATCCGGCACTGTTTTACATTCTGACAATCTGGGTGGCATGGGCCGGCGGCGTGCCGCATGCCTTCGGCGTGATGTTGCGGGTGGTACTGTATTTCATGGCCGCCCTGTTTCTGGGACGTCTGGGCTGGAGCGGCAGCGATCGCGGGCTCGAACGGATTTTTCCGGACCCAAAAGGACGCGAATTGAGACACCCCACGCTGGTCAGCCGGGCGCGCGCCTATAACCCGCTGATCAGAACGCTGATCAGAATTGTCATCAGCATCGCCGTGCTGGCGGTGATCTTACTGGGCTGGGGGGTTCGCCTGCTGCCCTGGCTGCTGAAAAACCCCATCAGCCGCAGCCTGCTATTCGCCTTGATCTGGGTGATTTTCATCATCGCCATCGCCTTGGTCATCTGGGAAATCGCCAATAGCTGGCTGGACGGGCGCATCGTCCGGCTATCGGATGCGGGCAAGACCCGGCAGGCATTACGGCTGCGCACGCTGGCCCCGATCTTGAAGGCGACCATCGGCACCGTCATCGGTTTGCTGGCCGGATTGTTCAGCCTCAATCGGATCGGGGTGAACGCGGCACCGCTTCTGGCCGGCGCCGGCGTGCTCGGCATCGCCATCGGTTTCGGCAGCCAGAAGCTGGTGCAGGATATCATCACCGGTCTATTCCTGTTGCTGGAGGATACCATGCAGGTGGGCGACGTGGTGACTCTGGCCGGCATGTCGGGCACCGTGGAGCGGCTGTCGATCCGCACCATTCGGCTGCGCGGCGGCGATGGCTCGGTTAACATCATCCCGTTTTCGGCGGTGACCACGGTGACCAATCAAACCCGGGATTTCAGCACCGCGCAGATTTCCGTCGGGGTTGGCTATGAGGAAAATATCGACCATGTTTGCGCGGTATTGACGGATCTGGCGCGCACGATGCGGGCGGAGCCGACCTGGGGTTCGATGATGCGGGATGATTTGCAGATCAATGGGCTGGACCAGCTGGGCGCATCGGCGCTGATGATCACCGGGCAGATCCGCACCGGGCCTGGCCAGCACTGGGCCGTCCGGCGGGAGTTCAACCGGCGCATGGTGCTGAGATTTGCCGAAGAGCATATCGAGATCCCATACACCTATCTGCCGCCGGCGCCGCCGCCGGAAAATTCGAAGATCGAGCCAGCCGGTCCGCCGGCCGGCCAGATGAGCCCAGCTTCCGCTGCGCCGGCGAATTCGGCTCCGATGGCGGCCAAGTCTTAGGATGACGATGGACTCACCCTGGCTCTCGACCAGCATATCCCTGATTTCGATGCTGCTGGCCGCGATGATCGGAATGCGCAGCCGCGCGATGTTGAGGGAACATCATAAAAACGTCGAGACGACCGACCTGCTGCGGTTGACCGTCACCATGCTCGTGACATTCGCGGCAATCGTTCTTGGCCTGCTGATCACCTCGTCGAAGGCAGATTTCGACACCGCCGACGACGCGATGCAAACCTACGCCGCGGTTCTGAGCGATCTCGATGACGCGCTGCAGGAGGCTGGCCCGGCGGCAGTGCCGATCCGCCATCAACTGGCGCAATACACCGCCGCCGCCATCGCCTCGACCTGGACGACGGAGCCGCCGCCGCCGGGCAATTATTATCCGCGTCACGTGGTCGAATCCGATGATGGGATGAGATACGAAAGCCAATCGCTGGGAGACGAATTGCGGACAATGCAGGAAGAGGTTTATCAGCTACCCGACCAGACGGCGGATCAAGTTCAAGCGAGAGACGCCTGCGCGACAGCGATGACCGAGGTCCTGCAGCAGCGATGGACCACGATCGAAGCCTCCCAGGTCTCACTATCCACCCCTATCTTCATCGTGCTGGTCTTCTGGATGTTCATCGTGTTTCTGTGCCTTGGCTTGAACACGCCGGTGAACGCGGTCTCCACGATCACCATTTCGCTGGGCGCGATTGCGCTGGCCTCGGCGCTCTTTGTCGTGGTCGATTTGAACGGACTCTATTCCGGCATATTCATCATCTCGAGCGAGCCGATGCGCGGCGCTCTGGCGCAAATGTTGAGCGCTCCCCAATAGAATACAGGACCGCCCGAACGAGCCAACCATTACAAAGTGTAACTGAATCGGCCTTTGGAAGGCAGCGGCGGCGGCCGCATCGGCTGTCTGATACGTATTAATGGGGGTTTCCCCCCTATCGCCATTCTTCCAGATATACAAAGCGGATTTTTTCAACGAACATGGCAGTCGTTGTTAGTTAATAACAATTTTGACCCCGACTTCTAACCAATCTTTCCTTACGCGAAACAGAAGCTGAAACATAAAAGCCCGCTCTGGAACAACCCATCGTTCTTGACAGCCACGGAATCGAAATTGCAGTCAGGCTGAAAGAATCTAACTAGGGTTGTGCGGGTAATGCGTTTGAGACACGTAATATTGTTAGCATTGGGCTTGTTCATCCTGCCCCGATTATCCGTTGCCTGGGCACAGTCCGGAACGGAAATTGCCATCGGCCCGGTGGTCAGCTCAACCGGCCTTGGCATCCAGGCCTGGGCGCCGCTGGTTCCTGAAAAGCTGAATCTCACCGTCGGGGTAACGGGGTTCGGCTTCAACTTCAATGTCAATGCGGATGACGGCAACCCCGGCTCGAACTATAAAGCCAAGGTCAGGCTCGGCGCCGTACCCGTTTTCCTGAGCTATTATCCGGGCGGCGGCTGGTTCAACCTCGAGGCCGGAATATTATTCAACAATAACCGGGTCAGCTATACCAGCAATTACACTGAAGACGGCCGTAATTACGGAGACATAACCGGATCAACGCATTTCAATACCGTCGCGCCCTTCCTCGGCATTGGGTTCGGCCAGCCATTTTCCGGCAGCCGCTTGAATTTTACCGGCCACCTCGGCGTGGCTTTCGCGGGCGGCCCGGGGATTACCCTGCAGCCATCACAAGCCATGATCAACCAGCTGCCTGGGACCGCGGCGCAAATCCAGTCGGACCAGAATGAACTCAACAACAAAGCCCGATGGGCGGAGTTTTTCCCGGTATTGAGCCTCGGGCTGGCCTATAGGTTTTAGGTAGGCATAGCGGTTCTTTTTTTCAAAAAAGCGGCTACTTCCCTCAATCCACCCGGCGCTTATATTTTTTCGGTTTTTCGTGCAGCAGGCCGCCATGCAATGCCGAGCCGCGGCCCGACAGCGATGGGTTGGTCATGAAGTATTCATGGGCAGAGGATGGCGGGTCGCCTGGGGTGGCGCGGACCCAGGCGCCGTCGGCGTGCAGCTCGGAGGATTGGGCGTCGTCGCGGATGTTGACCACCATGATCTGATCCAGCACCTGGGCGTGGACGGTCGGATTATGGATCGGCACGAAGGTTTCCACCCGGCCGTCCATGTTGCGCGCCATCCAATCGGCGCTCGACATGAACACCTTGTTGTCGCGCGACGGCAATTTGTGGCCGTCGGCGAAAACGCAGATGCGGGCATGTTCAAGGAAGCGGCCGACGATGGATTTGACCCGGATGGTATCCGAAAGACCCGGCACGCCGGGCCGCAGGCAGCAGATGCCGCGCACGACGATGGTGATCGGCACGCCGGCGCGCGAAGCGTCGTAGAGATGGTCGATCAGCCGGTCATCGACCAGCGAATTCATTTTCAGCCAGATGCCGGACGGCTTCCCGGCTTTGGCGTTGGCGATTTCCGCGTCGATCAGTGCAACGATGGTTTTGCGGGTGGTGAGCGGCGAGAAGGCCAACTGCTCCATCGCTTCCGGGCGGGCATAGCCGGTCATGTAATTGAACAGCCGGGCGGCATCGCGGGTCAAGGCGGGGTCGCACGTAAAGAAGGATAGGTCGGTGTAGATCCGGGCGGTGATCGGATGGTAATTGCCGGTGCCGAAATGCGCGTAGGAGCGCAAGGTATTGGCTTCGCGGCGCACCACATAGGAGACCTTGGCGTGGGTTTTCAGCCCGGCGAAGCCGAACACCACCTGCACGCCGGCGGCTTCCATGGTGCGGGCCAGGCGGATATTGGCCTCCTCATCGAAACGGGCCCGCAATTCGACCATCGCGGTGACGGATATGCCGGCTTCCGCGGCCTCGATCAGCGCCTTGACGATCGGCGAGTCGCGGCTGGTGCGGTACAAGGTCTGTTTGATCGCCACCACCGCCGGGTCGGAAGCGGCCTGCCGCAGGAACTGTACGACCACGTCGAAACTCTCGAAGGGGTGGTGAACCAGAATATCCTTGGCGCGGATGGCGGCAAAACAATCGCCGGCGAAATCCCGGATGCGTTCGGGGAACCGCGCGGTGTAGGGCGGAAACTGCAAATCCGGGCGATCGTCGACGATCAGTTTTTTCACGTCCACCAGGCCGATGATGCCGGATTCGGAATAAATCTCATCGGCCGGCGCGTCGATGGCATCAATCACCAGCTCGCGCAGATCATCGGGCATGTCGGCCTGCAGGGTCAGCAGGATGGCAACCCCGCGCCGGCGGCGCTTCAGCGCGGTCTCATAGGAGGTGACGAGGTCTTCGGCCTCTTCCTCGAACTCGACATCGGTATCGCGGATCAGGCGAAACAACCCGCTGCCCTGCACCCGGAAGCCGGGGAACAAGCGGGCCATGAACATGCCGACCAGATCTTCAAGCATCACGAAGCGGATCGGCGCACCGGCCTCGGCCGGCAGCCGGACGAAGCGCTCGATCTGGCTGGGCAGCGGGATCAGGGCCGACATCATGCCCTGGTCATCGTCGCGCGCGAGTTTCAGCGCCAGCACCAGCCCCATATTCGGAATGAACGGGAAAGGATGCGCCGGGTCGATCGCCAGCGGGGTCAGGATCGGGAATACCCGTTCCATGAAATAGGCGTCGAGAAAATGGGCGTCGTCCGAGGTGAGTTGGCCGGGCGCGCAGATAACGATGCCAGCACCTTCCAGCAGATTGCGCAGATTCCGGAATGCCGCCTGCTGCGCGCCGATCAGCGCGTGCGAGTGGATATTGATCGCGCTCAGCTGCTGGGCGGCGTTGAGCCCGTCCGGCGAGCGCTCCAGAATCCCGGCGCGCGACTGGGCGATCAGGCCGGCGACCCGCACCGAGTAGAATTCGTCGAGATTGGACGCGCTGATCGAGACAAAGCGCAGCCGCTCCAACAGGGGGTGGCGGGGGTTTTCAGCCTCCGAGACGACACGGAAATTGAAGTCGAGCCAGGATATCTCGCGATTGATGAAGCGGGCGGGGTCATCGGCCTTGATCTCGGCGGCGGGCGCCGTTGCGGTCTGGTCCATCATGCGAGCTTACAGCAAATATGGCGGGTTCGGCGAGTGACCATTGGATAACATTTTTTCCGCCGGCGTATCGGGATAATCCGGGGTGAGCAGATCGCCCAGCGTTTGGGCGGCAAGCAAACGCGTGACCCTGCCGCCGCTCGCCAAAGCAGCGCGATCGAGCCGGGCGACGGCCTCGCGCAGAACGGCCGGCGTGCGGGGCAGCCGCTGCAGCAGAAAATTAACCATAATCTGGTTAAGTCGCAGCTGCCGGTCCGCCGCGAGCCGCAGCAAAAGGGCTTCGAGCAACGCATCATCCGGCGGGCTGATCTCAACGGCGAGGCTGGCGCGCAGGCGGCTGCCCAGATCGGGCAATCCCTGCGCTT
>Ga0116231_10014798_pt1 | contig 10328 bp, 7 predicted proteins | sample S1TSphgellanicum_2_FD_89695 | JGI IMG/M metagenome (GOLD analysis project Ga0116231, IMG submission 89695) | Host-associated microbial communities from peat moss isolated from Minnesota, USA - S1T2_Fd - Sphagnum magellanicum MG | ecosystem: Host-associated > Plants > Peat moss > Unclassified... | reverse complement strand
TCCGGGCTACGGGTTTTTGTCTGAGAACGCGGATTTCGCGCAAGCGGTTCGTGATGCCGGGCTGGTGTTCATCGGTCCACCGCCGGCCGCGATTGCGGTGATGGGCGATAAATCCCGCGCCAAGGCCTGTGTCGCGGCGGCCGGCGTGCCGGTGGTGCCGGGCGGTGCCGCCAATGCCGCCGAGGCGGCCCGCATCGGCTTCCCGCTGCTGGTGAAAGCCGTCGCCGGCGGCGGCGGGCGCGGCATGCGTTTGGTGGAAGCGCCGGAGGCGCTGGAAGCCGCCATGCACGCCGCGGCGCGCGAGGCGCAGAGTGCGTTCGGGGACGGCGCGTTGATGCTGGAGCGCTTCATCCCGCGCGGCCGGCATATCGAAATCCAGATTTTTGGCGATTCGCACGGCAACATCATCCATCTGGGTGAGCGCGACTGCACCGCCCAGCGCCGCCGCCAAAAAATCATCGAGGAAGCGCCGAGCCCGATTGTAACACCCGCGCTGCGCGCCCGCATGGGGGCGGACGCCGTCAATGCCGCCCGCGCGGTCGGCTACCAGGGCGCCGGTACCGTCGAGTTCATCCTCGATCCCGATGCAAATTATTATTTTCTGGAGATGAACACCCGCCTGCAGGTCGAGCATCCGGTGACCGAGGCGGTGACCGGGCTCGACCTCGTCGCCTGGCAACTCCGCGTCGCCGCCGGCGAACCTCTCCCTTTGTCGCAGGACGATATCACCTTCACCGGCCACGCGATCGAGGCGCGGCTCTGCGCGGAAGACCCGTTCAACAATTTCGCCCCGCAAACCGGTCCTGTTCTGCACTGGCGCCCGCAGCCCGCACCCGGCATCCGCATCGATGCCGGCATCGCCGAGGGCGGCGCCATCACCCCGTTCTACGACCCGATGATCGCCAAATTCATCGCCCACGGCGCCACCAGGGCGGAGGCGACATCCCGTCTCATCGCGGCGCTGCGTGCCAATCCCCTGTTCGGCGTCACCACCAACGCGGCCTTCCTCATCGATCTGCTGCAAACCCCCGAGTTCACCGCCGCCAGCATGCACACCGGCATGGTGGATGAGTGGTCCGCCGCCGCCGCCCCCATCCTCGCGCAGCCAGAAACGCCGCGCGGCCTCATAGCGCTCGCCGCCGTCCTCATCGCCGCCCCGCAAACCGGCTTCCGCAACCGCGGCCCCGCCACAATCCCCCTCAAACTACAAACCGGCGATACCATCACCCCGCTCACCGTTATCACCCAGCACGCTGTCTCCACGGTCCATGACGGCGATCATACCACCGTCATCCAGCAGATCTCCCGCCAGGGCAGGGAGCTCGTTTTCACGCGCGACGCCATCCAGGGCCACGCAATTTTCCTGCAGCACGGCGCCACGCTCCACCTCGCCGAATCCGACATCTCGGCCAGCTTCACTGAAATCCTGCCCGGCGCCACCCCGCCGCCAGCGCCTGACCCATCCCGCCTCATCGCCCCGGTCTCCGGCACGCTGCTCAGCATTCTGCCCGCCGGCGCCGAAGTCGCGGCCGGAGACATCGTCGCGGTGATCGAGGCGATGAAGATCGAAACCCGCATCCCCGCCCTCAGCCCCGGCCGCATCGCCCGCACCCATGCCGCACCCGGCGCGCAAATCACCGCAAAAACCCTGCTCGCCGAACTCGACATCCCGGAGGCCACATGAAAGCCATCCTCACCTGCGCCCTCAACGGCGTGCTCACCAACCCCGCCCAGCACAAAATCCCCGTCACCCCCGCTGAAATGGCCGCGGCCGCGCGCGAGGCCTTTAACGAGGGCGCGGCCATCATGCACATCCATTTCCGCGACCAGCGCCCGGGGATGGGCATGCTGCCGAGCTGGGACCCGGATGTCGCAGTTGAGATCACGGATGCGATCCGCGCCGCCTGCCCGGGCGTCATCATCAACGCCACCACCGGCATCGTCGGCGCGGACGTCTCCGGACCCATCGCCTGCCTGCGCCGCCTAAAACCCGAAATCGCCGCCGCCAATGCCGGCAGCCTCAACTACCTCAAACTGAAAGACGACGGCTCCTGGGCCTGGCCGCCCATGCTGTTCGACAATCCGGTCGAAAAAATCGCCAAAATGCTGAACGCCATGGCCGAGACCGGCGCCCGCCCGGAATTCGAGTGCTTCGACCTCGGCATCGTGCGTTCGGTCGCGCTCTACGTCCGCAACGGCATGGCGCCGAGCGCGCAGTACAATTTCGTCATGGGCGTCGCCTCCGGCATGCCGGTGGACGCGGACGCGCTCGCCCTCTGCGCCCGCTACACCCTCCCCGGCGCGCTCTGGCAGGCCACCATCATCGGCCGCGAGGAGATCTGGCCCGTCCACCAGCGCGCCGCCGAGCTCGGCGGCATGCTGCGCACCGGGCTTGAAGACACATTCTATTTGCCCGATGCTTCCCGCGCCGCGGGCAATGGCGCACTCATCGCCGCACTCGCCGCCTGCGCGGCCAAGGCCGGACGGGGCATCGCCTCGCCGGAAGAAGCAAGACAACTGCTCAATCTTGGAGACGAGGTCCATGCCCTATGACAACGCCGCCGATCCTTTTCTATCCACACCGCAACGATTTTTCACAACCGCCGCATTAAGCCCCAACAGCCCGGCCTATTTCATCCGCGGCGAAACAAATTGGGAGCCCTCGAGCTGGGCCAAGTTTGCCGATGAAGTCCGCCGCGCCGCGCGCGGCCTCATTGCGCTTGGCGTCCAGCCCGGGGACCGCGTCTCCATCCTCGGCTATAACCGCCCCGAATGGGTGATCGCGGACCTCGCCGCCATGTCCGTCGGCGCCATCCCCGTCGGCATCTATTTCTCCTCCGCCCCGTCGGAAATCGCCTTCGTGCTGAGCGATTCACAATCGGTTGTATTGTTCGCGGAAAACCCCGCCCAGCACGCCAAACTCGCCGGCCAGGGCAACCGCCTCGGCGCCCTCAAACACGTGGTGATGATGTCTGATGACGCGCCGGATGACACCATCGGCTGGTCAGACTTCCTGCAAACCGGCGCCCCAGAGCTGGACGCGGAGGTCGAATCCCGCATCGCCGCCATCAAACCGTCGGACGCCGGCACCTGGCTCTATACCTCCGGTACCACCGGCAACCCCAAAGCCGTCGAGCTTTCGCACGCCGCGCTTTCGCACTGCCTCGCAATCATGCGCCACGCCGTACCCTATGACAGGTCAGACCGCCTGCTCTCCTACCTCCCGCTTGCCCATATCGCGGAAAAAATGTTGAGCGTGCACGTCCTCGCCGCCTATGGCCCGCAAATCTACTTCGCCCGCTCAGTGCCGGAACTCGCCCAGCATTTGCCGGAGGTCCGGCCCACCGTGTTCTTCGGCGTGCCCCGGGTCTGGGAAAAACTCAGCGGCGCCGTCCGCGCCAAGCTTGCCGCCGCCACCGGCGCCAAAGCGCAAATCGCCGCCTGGGCGCAACGCACCGGCATCGCCTGGCACGCCGCCACCCGCGCCGGCAAGCCACCCGGCGCGCGGCTCACTTTGCAATACCGCCTCGCCCACCGCCTCGTCTTCGCCCCCGCCAAAGCCGCCATCGGGCTCGACCAGGCCCGCATCCTGATGTCCGGCGCCGCCCCCATCGCGCCCGAAATCCTCGAATTCCTCTCAGGGCTCGACCTCGTCGTCCTCGAACTCTACGGCCAGTCGGAAACCTGCGGCCCCACCACCTCCAACCTGCCCGGCGCCAACAAAATCGGTTCCGTCGGCCGCCCGATGCACGGCACCGAGCTCAAAATCGCCCCGGACGGTGAAATCCTGGTGCATGACGCCAAACTCTTCACCGGCTATGCCGGCCGGCCAGACGCAACCGCCGAAACCCTCATCAATGGCTGGCTGCACTCCGGCGATCTCGGCCACCTCGATGATGATGGATACCTCTACATCACCGGCCGCAAAAAAGACCTCATCATCACCGCCGGCGGCAAAAACATCTCACCCGCCCCCATCGAATCCGCCGCCGAAGCCATCCCCCTCATCGAACACCTCGTCATCTACGGGGACCGTAAACCCTACCTCACCGCCATCATCACCCTCAACCCCGATGCGCTGGCCACCTTCCTCACCACCCATAACCTGCCCCCCGGCACGCCCCACACCCACCCCGCCATCCAAACCGAACTGCAACACCATATCGACACCCTGAACGCCGAAAACGCCCGCGTCGCCGCCATCCGCAAATTCACCACCCTGCCCACACGCTTCACCGTCGAATCCGGCGAACTCACCCCCACCCTCAAAATCAAACGCGCTGCCATCGTCGCCCACCACCAAGCCACCTTCGACGCGATGTATGAAACCGGGGTTGGTTAGCGCCGGGCTAAGCAAGGCCAAGGGGCTCCGCCCCTTGGAACCCCGCTGGGGCCGTAAGGCCCCAGACCCCTAGACTAAGGTTCTTGGGAGGGTGGGGTCATTCGCCGCTTTGGTCCTTGCCATTTAGCGGAGCGCTGGAGGCGAATGACCCCACCCTCCCAAGAACCTTTAAAAACTAAATGGGGTTTGGGGCCTCTCGGCCCCAATGGGGGTCCAGGGGGCAACGCCCCCTGGCCTTGCCGTGCCCGTCCTACCCGCCCCGGTTTCTCACCGCTTGACGGGTTGACCTTGGTGGAGCCAGATATACCTAAGGTCACACGGTAAGGACCGTACAAATTGGAGGGATTGGTGGTGCCGCACATTCATTTGACGGTTAATGGAAAATCTTATTCGGCGGAGGTTGAGGCGCGCACGCTTCTGGTTGAGGCGTTGCGGGAGAGTTTGGGCCTGACCGGCACGCATGTGGGGTGTGACACCAGCCAGTGTGGCGCCTGTGTGGTCAAGGTTGGTGACATGTCGGTGAAGTCTTGCACCATGCTGGCGGTGCAGGCTGAGGGTTTGCCGATCACCACGATCGAGGGTTTGGCCGCGCCGGATGGCACCTTGCACCCGATGCAGGCGATGTTCCGTGAGCATCACGCGCTGCAATGCGGCTACTGTACCCCCGGCATGGTGATGAGCGCGATCGATCTGGTGGAGAGCCACCCGGAGGGCCTGAGCGAAGAGCAGATCCGCCATGGGCTGGAGGGTAATCTCTGCCGCTGCACCGGCTACCACAACATTGTCAAAGCCATCGCCGCCGCCTGGCCGCTGATGCACAACAAGGCCCTGCCGCAAGCCGCTGAATAAGCGGCTTTTGCTTTTTTACGGCTGAAAAATGCCTGTTTACGCCTGAAAAATAAAAATATTGACCAGGAAAACACCCAAGGAGTTGCAGCTATGAGCATCGATGGCATCGGCGCCGCGATCAAGCGGAAAGAGGATCTCCGGTTTCTCTCGGGCAACGGCAAATACGTGGATGATCTGTCCCGGCCCGGCCAGGTTTACGCGCATTTCCACCGCTCCAGCGTCGCCCATGGCGTGCTGAAATCGGTGGACATATCCGCCGCGCTAAAATGCCCCGGCGTGCTCGCGGTGTTCACCGGGGAGGACATCGCCGCGTCGAAAATCGGTGGCATTCCCTGCGGCTGGCAGATCCACAGCAAGGACGGCTCACCGATGGTCGAGCCGCTGCACCCGGTCCTCGCCATCGGCAAGGTGCGCTTTGTGGGGGACGCGATCGCGATGATCGTGGCCGAGACCAAGCAGCAGGCGAAGGACGCGGCCGAGGCGCTGGTGGTGGATATCGACCCGCTGCCCGTCGCCGCCGACCTCACCGCCGCCTTGGCGCCCGGCGCCCCGCTGGTGCATGACGAAGCCGCCGGCAATATCTGCTTCGATTGGCATATCGGCGACAAAGCCGCCGTCGACGCCGCCTTCACCAAGGCCTACAAGGTCGCCAAGATCGAGCTGGTGAATAACCGCCTGGTTCCCAACGCGATGGAGCCGCGCGCCGCGGTCGCCGAGTACGATACCTCCTCCGGTGACTATACGCTGCACACCACCACCCAGAACCCGCATGTCATCCGCCTGCTGATGGGCGCTTTCGTGCTCGGCATCCCTGAGCATAAATTGCGCATCGTCGCCCCCGATGTCGGCGGCGGCTTCGGCTCCAAAATCTTCCATTATGCCGAGGAAGCGGCCCTCACCTGGGCCGCGCCCAAAATCAAGCGCCCGATCAAATGGACCGCGGACCGCTCCGAGGCGTTTGTGACCGACGCGCATGGCCGCGACCATATCTCCATTGCTGAGCTGGCCTTGGACCAGCAGGGCAAGTTCTTAGCTCTGCGCGTCAACACCAAAGCCAATATGGGCGCCTATCTCTCCACCTTCGCCCCTTCGGTTCCCACCTATCTCTCCGCCACCCTGCTCGCCGGCGTGTACACCACCCCCGCCATCTACGCGGAGGTCAAAGCCGTGTTCACCAACACCGTCCCGGTGGACGCCTATCGCGGCGCCGGCCGGCCGGAGGCCACCTTCCTGCTGGAGCGCATCGTGGACGTTGCCGCCGGCGTCATGGGCATGGACAAGGTCGCGATCCGCAAGCTGAACTTCATCCCCAACTCGGCTTTCCCGTACCAAACCCCGGTCGCCCTGCAATATGACAGTGGGGACTATAACGCGACCTTCGATGCCTGCCTGAAAGCCGCCGACTACGCCGGGTTCGAGGCGCGGCGCAAAGCCGCCGCCGCCAAGGGCAAGCTGCGCGGTATCGGCATCTCCACCTATGTAGAGGCCTGCGGCATCGCGCCCTCCGCCGTCGCCGGCGCGCTCGGCGCCCGCGCCGGGCTCTACGAGGTCGCCAATATCCGCGTCCACCCCACCGGCTCCGTCACCGTCTTCACCGGCACCCATAGCCACGGCCAAGGCCACGAGACCACCTTCGCCCAGCTGGTCGCCGAGCAGCTCGGCGTGCCGGTCGAACAAGTCGACGTGGTGCACGGTGACACCGCCAAAATCCCCTTCGGCATGGGCACCTATGGCAGCCGCTCGCTCGCCGTCGGCGGCTCGGCCATGGTCAAAGCCATGGACAAAATCATCCTCAAAGGCCGCAAAATCGCCGCCCATCTGATGGAAACCGATATCGACGATATCGAGTTCAAGGACGGCAAATTCACCGTCGCCGGCACCGATAAATCCAAAACCTTCGGGGAAATCGCGCTCACCGCCTATGTGCCGCATAACTACCCGATCGAGGAGCTGGAGCCCGGCCTGGATGAGACCGCCTTCTACGACCCGAAAAACTTCACCTATCCCGGCGGCTGCCACATCGCCGAGGTCGAAATCGACCCCGACACCGGTGTCACCTCGATGATCGCCTTCACCGCCGTCGATGATATCGGCCGCGTCATCAACCCGATGATCGTCGAAGGCCAGGTGCAAGGCGGCATCGCCCAGGGAATCGGCCAGGCGCTGCTGGAACACGCTATCTACGACGAGAACGGCCAGCTCCTCTCGGGCTCGATGATGGACTACACGATGCCCCGCGCGGATGACATTCCGTACATCCTGGTCGGCACGGAATCCACGCTCTGCACCCACAACCCGCTCGGCGCCAAAGGCGTGGGTGAGGTCGGCGCCATCGGCAGTCCGCCCGCCGTCATCAACGCGGTGGTGGACGCTTTGCGCGATTATCACGTCACGCATCTGGACATGCCGGCGACACCCGCCAAAATCTGGTCCATCATCAACGCCAACCGCCCGCAGATGGCCGCCGAATAAAGGCCGCCCATAGGAGCCAACCATGTACGATTTCACCTACGCCAAACCCACCAGCCTCCCGGCCGCCGCCGCCGCGCTTGCCGCGGACGCCGAAGCCAAGGCCCTCGCCGGCGGCATGACCTTCATCCCGGTGCTCAAGCAGCGCCTCAATAAACCCACCCAGGTCATCGACCTCGGCGGCCTCAACCTCAGCTACATCAAGCATGAGGGCAACACCCTCATCATCGGCGCCACCACCACCCACGGCACCGTCGCCGCCTCCGCCGCCGTCAAAGCCGCCATCCCGGCGCTGGCCGAGCTCGCCGGCAATATCGGCGACCGCCAGGTCCGCTACCGCGGCACCATCGGCGGCTCGCTCGCCAATAACGACCCCTCGGCCTGCTACCCCTCCGCCGTGCTGGCGCTGGGCGCCACCATCAAAACCAACACCCGCACCATCGCGGCGGATGACTACTTCCAAGGCATGTTCACCACCGCCCTGGAGCCGGGCGAGCTGATCACGGAAATCCACTTCCCCATCCCCGCCAAAGCCGCCTACTACAAATTCGCCAACCCCGCCTCGCGCTACGCCATGGTCGGCGTGTTCGTGGCCCAAACCGCCACCGGCCCCCGCGTCGCCATCACCGGCGCCGGCCAGAACGGCGTGTTCCGCCACACCGCCATGGAAAAAGCCCTCACCACCAGCTTCACACCGGACGCGCTCACCAACGTCACCACACCCGTGGAGCTGATGAACGCCGACATCCACGGCAGCGCCGCCTACCGCGCCCATCTGGTCGGCGTCTGCGCCAAACGCGCCGTGGCGGCGGCCGGGTAGGGAACGCAAGCCCCCCTGGCCTTGACTACCCCACCCCCGCCGCTGCGGCGGCCTGTTGCAGTTGGCCGACAAACCACCGCCCGGCCGGGCCTGGCGGCGTTGTCGTCCGGTACGTGGCAAACATCGGCATTTGGAAGGGCTTGAAGCCGAAATCCTGCAGGATCAGCTGGGTCAGGGTGTTTTCCTGCAGGTCGCGTTCGATCATGGCGCGTGGCATGCCGCCCCAGCCGAGGCCGGCGCGCAGGAAGGCGTGTTTGGCGCCGAGATCTGCCAGGCGCCAGGTCCGGGCTGAGCGGACCTGGAATTCCTGTCCGGCTGAGAAATCGGTGCGGTCGGTCAGCACCAGCTGGGTATGTTTGGCGAGTTCGGAATCCGGGATTGGGCCCTCAAATTGCGCGAGCGGGTGGTGGGGTGCGGCGGTAAAAATCATCTCCACCCCGAGCAGCCGCTCCAGCGCCAGGCCCGGTGTGCTGACCGGCAGGGTGCCGATGACGCCGAGGCTGCATTGCCCGTCCAGCACCGCTTTCGCGACGCCGCCCAGCGCCTCGACATAGAGCCTGAGCGCGGTGCTGGGGAATTGTGCTGAGAACCCGGCGGCGGCCTGTGTGAGCACATCCATCGGGAACATCACGTCGATCGCCGCGGAGAGTTCCGGCTCCACCCCGGCCGCCATGCCGCGCGCCCGGGCTTTCAGCGCGTTCATGCTTTGCGTCACCGCGCCGGCATCCGCCAGCAGCAGCCTGCCGGCCGGAGTCAGGGCAGGGTAGCGCCCACCCCGGTCAAACAAGGTCACGCCCAGTTCCCGTTCGAGGCTTGATATGGTTTGGCTGACCACCGATTGCGCCCGTTTCAGCCGCCGCCCGGCGGCCGAGAAACTGCCCGTCTCCGCCGCCGCGATGAACACCCTGAGCTGATCGAGCGAGATGGTTTCAAGCATATTTTGGCCAAACTATCTTTCAAACAGATACTATCCATCATGTTATATAGGCTTCTTATAGTAGTCCAACCCGCCTATATCGGGCGCTGACAGGTGCCGCCTTACGCGGTGCCGGCAACCGGCTTTAAGGACATCACCACATGAAACTTCTCCATATCGATTCCAGCGTGCTGGGCGAAAACTCCGTCTCGCGCGGCCTCACCGCCGCCATCGTCGCCCGCCAGGCCGCGCTGCACCCGGGGCTCGAGGTCACCCATCTCGACCTCGCAACCGCCACCCCGATGCATCTCTCCCCCGCCCATATCGGCGCCATGTTCGGCCACCCGCCGGCGGACGCCGCCGTACAGGCGGATATCGCGGTCCCCTATATCGACCAGTTGATGGCCGCTGACATCATCGTCATCGGCGCGCCGATGTATAACTTCACCATCCCAAGCCAGCTCAAATCCTGGATCGACCGCATCCTCGTCGCCGGCAAAACCTTCAAATACGGCGCGGACGGCAAGCCCGTCGGCCTCGTGCCGGCTGGCAAAAAACTCTTCATCGCCTCCTCCCGCGGCGGCGCGTACTCCGAAGCCAACGGCCTCTCTTTCCTCGACCACCAGGAAACCCTGCTGAAAGCCGCGTTGGGCTTCATCGGCTTCACCGACATCACCATCATCCGCGCCGAGGGCGTCGCCGTCCCCGACCTCAAACCCGCCGCCATCGAAAGCGCCAAAGCCCAGATCGCGGCGCTGGCGGCGTAAGCAAACAAGGCCATGGGGCTTTGCCCCCTGGTCTTGCTTTGCCTAGAGCCTGATCGTTTGAGGTTGCCGCGCAACGCGCGGCGACCGAAAACGTGAATCAGCCTCTTATCATAGAGTTAGAGCGCGTTCAGAGCGGCGCGTATGCGTCGATCTGAACCTATCGCG
>Ga0116231_10014797_pt1 | contig 10329 bp, 7 predicted proteins | sample S1TSphgellanicum_2_FD_89695 | JGI IMG/M metagenome (GOLD analysis project Ga0116231, IMG submission 89695) | Host-associated microbial communities from peat moss isolated from Minnesota, USA - S1T2_Fd - Sphagnum magellanicum MG | ecosystem: Host-associated > Plants > Peat moss > Unclassified... | reverse complement strand
TTTATTTATTTGCTTCAATTTTTTTTTCCTTGAAGTTGCCAAATGGTAGGGATTAGATTTTACATTAGAATTGTTCTCTACCTATTTTAAAATATACAAATTGTACTATCATTAATACTTTTGAGCAAAAGCATGGTAAAGTAGACCAGAGATAACCTCGTAATAAAAATGGAAAGTGGCCATCAATTAGGGCTTGGTATATATATTGAAATTTAAAATATTATTTACTTTAATGTTTACTTATATGAAATTTTTTGACTTTGTTATAATTATGTTTAAAAACCACATGTTTAAAGTAGGTTTGTATATATTCATCAAAATCAAACAGATGTCACAACTTGCAAAGTAGATTAAAATTCGAGCACGAGTAGATTAAATATTGGATTTATTTTATTTTTAAGTCAATGGCATGCTAAATATACTAATGGACTTTGAAATTTTTCATAGTAGAATCAAAATATATTTAACATCTAATGTAGAAGTAGGAATGAAATGCAATATTAACCTATAAGTTTTGGTTCTACTTATACCTACTTTTATTGAATTAAAGTTTTTCAAATTTTGTATTCAAATCATAAAAACTCAATGGAAGCATGGAGGCTTCCATAATGAAACTTTTAAAAAAATTGAACCTATTTTCTTATGTTTATGTTGAAAAACTACCATATTAAAAATTTGGATTTAGGTAGACATACTTTTTGGTCCACTTTACCATGCTTGGACCCCATGCCCTTACTCAAGGAAATCTTTGACATCTTTGGGTTCATGATTTTTAACACCTTGGACTTATGTTTTGGCTACCATCAATTGTTATTAAGGAAGGGTGACAAGGTCAATACAACATTTTGGGGGATTGATTTTAATGAGAAGAATTGTTTGTACTAATAGCATTTTTTATAGTTTGGTATCTTCCTATAAATTTGTATAGTTTGGCATCTTCCTATAAATTTGTGTCTCAAATGTGTTTTCAATGCACGATATTAGTGTGTAAAACATACAAATTATGAATGAATGAATGAATTTTGCACGATTTCCATTATTGAGTCATGAAATGCTAAGTTTGTGATGTGGTACTTGGGTCACATGATTTATCCTAGTGGATTGGGGGTTCAAATTGCCAAGGTTGAAGCCATTTCAAAGGTGCCCCAACCATTGGATGTAAGTCGACAACAACCTTTCCTAGACATGTAATTACTATTGGAGGTTTAAATTTTAAAGATTTGGTAACATTGCTAAACCTTTAATTCAATTGACGAATAGTGACTAAAAGTACATATAGGATGAAACATAGGATCAAGCTTGTTCAAGAATTAATGGTCAAGCTCACATTAGTTTCCATTTTGTAATAACCCATATGAAATTGAACCTTTTAGATACATATTGATTGGAATACTTTAGGATTGGGAGACTTGTTTACCCAACTTGATGATGATGTTTCAAAGTTTGTTGTGGCATATGCCAATTGGCCCAACAATAGGTTGAAGGCAAAGTATAACTCATATAAGGGAGAATGCTTCAATGTTGTTTGGGCAATTTCATCATTTTGATTTTATCTTTATTTTAGCCTATATTACACATTAATTACATATCACCAGCTACTTAAATTTTGACAGAATCAAATCATCTCACAAGGCAATTGGCAAATGGGACCTTTTTAAAATGAATATGACTTTGATATTGTTGATAATGTTGGTAGGGTCAACATGGATGATGGTGGATTAAATTGGAACCCAAGTTCCAATGAAGAAAATACCATTGGGGTTCATTGGTATAAAGATGTAAATTTGGAAATGGTACTAACATGGCACGTTTTGGCATATTTATGTACCATGCTAAGATGTTTTTGGGATGTACCCCAAATTAACATGGGTAACAAAGATTCTTGTGATACAAACATTGAATTAAAAGGTGATGGTGCCCTAGACATACATGAAGATGCACTTGTTATCTCATATTTTCAAGCAAGTGAAATCTTAGTCAAATAACACTCAAGATCATGACCAAGCTATGCATAGGGCCAAACGATTTGAATGGGAAAGTACTTCCCTCCTATGGGTGGGGACGAATGGATGAGTGTGAATAGTGCCTCATTTATAATATTATGAGGGCCTTGTATGGCATGTTCATAAAAAATTGGGTTTTGTTTTAGTTTTAATGGATTTATAGCTTCATTACAAGAAAATGCGACTTTTCAAAAGGCCAATTTGACCAAAATGTCCACATTGACCCAAAGGTATGTCCATTTTGACTAAAAGTTTAAGGCATGAAAAACACATGTTACATTTTACTAATACATTTGACTAAAGTGACCTTTTTTACCAAGTGTCAAATCGAAGATTTGATCAAAATGAACAAATGTCCATCAAAATGGCCATGGCTTAATCAAATTGGCTAGATTGAATGAATAGGGTTTAGTCAAATTGACCATCTTGATTTGACCCTTAGTCAAATGAACCATACTCATTTCATGATTTAGCCTATTTATTAAACTTAGGTTACCTACTTAACCTAACATAACTAATTGGTTAGGCTAGGCTTAGATTACTTATCTAGCCTATCATAATTAATAGGCTAGTAGGTTATTTGCTAAATAATAACCTAATTAATAGCCTAGCTAGGTAGCCTAGCTTAAACCTATCAAGTAGGTTACCTCAGATGTAGCCTAAGACTACTAAATAACCTATAATTAGGTAATGTAAACCTTTTAGGTAGGTATCCTAGGTGACCTAGGCTTACTAGGTATACCTATTAACCATGTAGGTAGCCTACTAGCATGGACTTACTATAGGTATGTAGCCTAGGCCTACTAAATAAATAACATAAACCACTTAAGTCTAGTAGGTAGGTAGCCTATCCTACTAGCTAGGTAAGTAGTTTAGGCCACCTAAACCTACTAGGTATAAAGTAGTTTAACCTAGGCTGTCGAAGTCTACTTGGTAGCTACATACATAGCATAGGCCACTTAGGCCTATAAGGTAACCTAGGTTGTCGAAATCTACTTGGTAGCTACGTACATAACGTAAGCCACTTAGGCCTATAAGGTAACCTAGGCCACTTAAGCCTATTAAGTATGTATGTAACCTAGTTTAGGCCACCTAGGCCTACATGGTAGGTATTTTAACTTAAGCTTATTAAGTAAGTATGTAGATTCACCTAAGCTACCTAGGTAAGTATGTAGCCTAACCTAGTCTACTTAGGTAGGTACATAGCTTAGGTAACTTAGGTTAGCTTAACCCAGGCTACCTAGGTAGGTACATAGCTTAATTAGCCTAGGTTAACTTAACATAGGCCTATTAAATAGGTACATAAGCTAACCTAGGCTACTTAGGTAGGTACATAGTTTAAGTGGCCTAAGTTAACCTAACCTAGGCTTACTAGGTAGGTACATAGCCTAACTTAGGTTACTTAAGTAGATACATAGTTTATGTAACCTAGGTTAACCTAACCTATTTTACTAGGTAGTACTTAACCTAATCTAGGCTACCTAGGCCACTTAGGCCTATTAAGTAAGTATGTAATTAACCCAAGCTAGGGCACCTAAGCTACTAGGTAGGTAGCTTAGCCTAATATTAGGTACGTATAAACATAGACTTAGTAGGTACTTATAAAGTTAAATAAATTATAACCTACATGTTACATAAGTACATGCATTTACTAATAGGTACCTCTTACCTACTTATAACCTACTTATTTATGTAAGTAATGTAAAAAAATTCAAATTCATTTAATGCAATATGTTGGAAAAGAATTCATGGAAGTTGATTACAATATGTTAATCCAAAATCATGTTTATTACAATATGTTGTCAAAAATAAATCACCTTATGGGGTGGTGGTGCAATGGTTCAGGACTTGATTCCTCAATGAAGAGGTGAGGAGTTCAAGTCTCCACACTTGTAACCTAAACTACCTTGGCTATTTAGGTGACCTCATTAAGTAGCCTAGGTTGCAAAACCACCTAGCCTAAGCTACTTGGCCTAGCTTAAATGGTTAAGCTAAATGGCCTAGCTTGGGCTTAGGACGTAAGGTTGGTAGGTAAATAAGTAAATTATTTTTAGCATTAATTAGGTAGGTAGGTAGGTAGGTAGGTTAAGGTAAAGTAGGTAGGGTAATTAATTAATTAATATTTTCATATTAATTCTAAATAAAATAATTCAAATAATATGTATTTTTAATTGTTGCCCAAATTATATTATTGTCATGGTGGTTTATTAAAAAAAACTTAGTAAAAAAAACTAACCAAAAAAACCCAATAAAAATGGTTGGGTCCAAATCAACTTGTCTAGAATGGTACTTTTGTCAACTTGGACATGAGGGCAAAAATACCATATGGAGGGGGGTTTTTTGACCAAAATTCTCGGTCAAAAAAGCCGAAATTTCTTTTAGTGCTTACTTTCGGCATGTTATTGGTGACAAAGGATGCAACCACAAGTTTCATAGTTTGTTTTTTGATGTGTCATGTGACCAAGTGTGGGCATCATTCAACATCATTTATAACCATTGCCCATCATGGGGTTTGCTTATCAATGGAGTTTGGATTTTGTTTGCCCATTGAATTTGGTAATGCAACATAACTGATACATTTTGGTTATGGTCAAACACTTCTCAAAATGGCTAGAGTTGGTGTCATTACTAATTATAGTAATGAAATAGTTGCCTATGCATTTTTGGATTAAAAAATTAGCTATTTGGTGTTCCAGCCAATTTGGTGTTCCAATTAAAACTTCTCTTGTGTCATTTTCACTATATTTTCTATTATTTGGCCATGAGCCCAAACTACCAACCTCAATTTGATAAAATGAAATAACAATAATGAATTGATCCAAATGTGTGACTTTAAGCATGTGAGCAACTAATAATTTTGTTTAACATGTAATGCGAACAGCCATGGAAAATTTAACGATTATTCTCAACACCAAGATATGTTACATTATATCATTATTTGAAAAGGTGGTTATCAACTTCAAATCCATAGATTTTAGTCAGGAAATTATGTGTACTTGAAACAAATAGCACTAACTATGTTGAATGTGATTACAAGGCATGTTATTTTACACATGTAAAAGGTGTTATTTTCCAAAGTGTTATTGTTGACGGCCAAGATGGTTAGACATGGAAAAACCACATGTATTATTTCATGATAGATCACAAACTTTCAATGTCATGAAATTTCAATAAAATCCATGTGAAAATTTTAAAACAATATGTTAGTGCAAAATTTGTGGGTTTCAAAAATGTAAAACTTACACCAAAAAAGTTTATACATATATATATAAATGATGTTTCTTTTCTACTTATGAAATTTTGATGTGAAGTATGTGTGATTTATGTTTTAATTAAATTTGTGCAATTATCGTAATGTAATTTTGCATAAAACTATGTAAGTTTTGTGTATTAAACATGAAAATTCATGTATGTCATTCAAAACAATGTTTCATCCGTTTGAATATTTAAAATATTGAATACATACAAATATCATTCATATCAATTAACCTAACATGGAAGTCATGCAAGTTTTGTATGAACCTATGAAAATTGGATTTCACATGAAATTTGTACAAACTTATGAAGCTTGGAAATTTTGTGATGCTCTATCATTTTCTTAATGTGGATTGCCAAATTGAACCATCTTTGGCTATTGTCCACCTTGTTAATCTATGTATGTTATGTAGACAGTTTTTAAAAGCAACCACTATGATGATTTATGATCAATGTTCCAATGGTTGGCATATGAGATGTCTTACTCCACCATTTAAAGAAATACTAGTTAGAAAGTGGTTTTGCTTTTGATGCACAAGTTATATAGATTTAAATACCTATTCCTATAGTTAGATAGTAGGAATATCTTAATGTTTCCCCATGATGATTCACATTTAGTTAAAGATTTGAGGGATTGTAGTTAAACAACTAACGATGGGACTCACATTTGCATTCTACTATACATAGGCCATGTGCAAATATGAACCCCAATGCATTATGTAAGTTCCATTATGATACGTTGTGGTGTGGATTGTGTATTGGGTTTAAATTCCTACAAGTTTTATAGATGAATAATTTTTTTGGTTTAGAAGTAAGGCAACACTTAAGGTGATTTATCTTATTTGGTTTATGTGTGTGTGAAAAATGATAAGTATAAGCACCAATATGATAGCACACAACAAGGATGAAAATATGATTAGGTGGACCCACTAAAAACCACCTCAACAAATGGTTAAATAACCAAAATTAACCAAATAATATTCCAAGCCCTCTTTCCTTTAAATGTTTTCACAACTATAAGTTAGTTTTTTATCATGTCTATCCATTGCATGTTATAGTATATGGTTTTAAATTTTCATTGGGATTAAAAATTGTTAGAATTGCTACAAAATTATCACTACACCAAACATGGAAAATACGACTACATAAATGAATGGCATTGTAGTTCTAAACCACATATATGATTGGTCATGACTACATAATTGGTAGTCCATATGGCCTTGTCGTATTTACCACTAGTCACAAAATGGTGTAATTGTAAATGTCATTTGTGATTATGTCCTCGAGCACGGCAGGACATCTTCAATAGCCAAATTTTGATTTTTAAATATTATTCCAATTTATTTTTATTAATGTCTTGTTGCCATATGGTAACCTAGGATGAATTCAAAATTTTATTAACCACTTGCAAGTTGACAGTTGGCAATCTAGAATAATGAAATTATTTTTCCTACCCAATTATATGATGCCATGTGGAATCAAATTTTAGTCAAATAATGACATTTTAAACCTAGCCTAGGCCACCTACTAGGTTAAGAACCTTAGACTAAGCACCTTAGGCTAGGCAACCTAGCCTACATGTCAAAGCTTAAAGGGTTAAGCTATGCAACCTAACCTAAGTTTGAAAACAACCTAGCCTATGTTAACCACCTAATTTCCTAAGAAGGCTACCCACTTATAGTCCCTTACAAACTTGTTAACATATAGGATGAAGGTAAGAAGACTTGAACTTCTCACCTCCACTTTAAAAGGCCAAGTCTTTTACCATTACACCACCACATTTTTTTTTACAAGAAATGAAATTATCACAAACATATAAAGAATAAGTTATTTTAGCCTAGGTTAACCTACCTCACCTTACGCTAACCTAAGCCACCCAATAGTCTAGCCTAAACTTCCATAAGCTATTTAAACCAAATCTAGGTTTTCCTAGGCTAAACTTTAAAAACCTACTTTACCTTGGGGCTACTTAGGTTAAATTAGATTATTTAAATTTAACTTAAGTTAAACTAAAGTATACTATGCTAAATTTGGTTAAATTATGTAATTTAACCAAAACTTCATTATATTAAGTTATATTTAGCTAAACTAAGTTATATCAAGTTAAACTTGGTTAAAGTAGGTTATTTAAATTAAGCTTGACTAAAGTAAGTTAGTATATTAAACTTGGCTATAATAGGTTATATTAAATTAAATTTAGCTAAACTTGGCTAAAGTAAGTTATTATGTTGAACTTGATTATATTAGGCTATAATATGTTAAATTTTACTAAAATTGGCTAAATTGATTAAAAAAATTTACATTAAATTTGGCTAAAGTAGGTTATATAGATTAAAGTTAATTAAATTTTACTAAACTTGATTAAAATATGTTATTTAGATTAAAGCTAGCAAAACTTGGCAAAACTTGATTAAACTTGGTTAAACTAAGTTAAATTTCATTAAACTAGGTTAATTGGGTTAAATTTGGTAAAACTTGGAAACTTAAACTAAAGTAGGAAAAAAATGGTTAAACTTGGTTAATTCAGGATACTTGGATTAAACTAAGCTAATTTAATTCATTTTTAAAAAAATTTGTTTGATTACGTTATCTAGACAAAATCAAAGCAAAATTTGGTTATTTGCTAAATTAAATTTTAAAAATATGCCTAAAGTAAACAAAACTACTTGGATTAAATAAGGTAACTTAAACTAAATTTATAAATTAAATTTAATGGAAATTAATCTCAAAAGTTAATCTAAGGACATTAAACTTAGAGGTTAAAATTCAATCAAATTAAATATAAAAATTAAAATAGGTTAAACCAAAGTCAAACCTAAGTTAAATGTAAACCAATTTATATTAAACCTAAACACATGTTCATATTTAGTTATTTATTTATAGTTGCTCAAACAAAATCAACTATATTCAACATGACTGCTAATTGTGTAATTGTAATTTATAGTCATATAATTACCTATAATTATATTTATAGTCATGTAGTCCTAATAACATTTATAATAATAAAAATTGATAACGACTAAATTTCAAATATAATTACATCACTATAATTGAACAACAGTCACAAGTTGTTTTAATCATGAAAATCATGTTTTGACATAGTATATATTATAAACTTTGAAATTTATAATTAAATTATGCTTATTCAACTAATTGCTCAATAAATAAACAAATAAATAATTTTTAAAACCCCAAACCTTCTATGGAAAGCATTCTTGACCCAAAAACAAATTCAAGGAAAGTAATCACTATAACATTTTTGAAACTTTTTCAAATGTAATGAATAAGAACATCAAAGTTTCACCAAAAAAAATTATCATCAAAGTTTCAAAGTCTGGTTAAGGTCAAGGCCTGCTGCCTATCCAGCCCTTGATTAAAGTCAAGCCTCGCCTATTCCAGCCCTTGGCTAAAGTCAAGGCTCGCCTATCCAGCCCTTTTATGACTCTTTATTGTTGGAGAATTGACCTAGTTTGCCAATTTTGTGGCTAGAGCCTAGAGCATTTTGCAGCATTCCCCCTCAGACTGCACAGTCTTCAACACTCGAACAATGTTCCCAACCTCTAATGCAAAAGGCCGGGCTTGTAGATGATGGATTCTATCAGGTGTGCACACCCCCATACTTGCCCTACCTAATGTTGATTGTCATTTGGTAGCCACGAGTCCTCTTTGCATAGGGTCTTTTACCTGATTTTTGTTGATTGTTTGCTTTTGGGTTTTTCTTTGGGTTGTGTCTGCTTGTGTTCTCATTTGCCTTTGTCCTTGATTTTTATTTACAGGGTTTTTCTACCTAATGAGCTTGCCTAGGTAATTACTTGGCAAAATGCACCATCTACAGCCTACTCTCTAGTACATGATTAGCCATGAGGGGCCACCTTGCGCTCAAATTGGTTGTTGACTGGACATGGGTTATAACTCAATTTAAACCCATGTGTGCCATGTTGCTTGATTGGTTGAGCTGATAAATCTTGTATCGAGGTTGGTGGGAGAAGGCACAAGTGGTGATGTTTATAACCGACACCGCATTCGTTTCACAGGAGTGCACAACATTGGCCCAGTATTTCTACTATGACCAGTGACGGGGGAGCAACCGCCCGCACGCTCCATACCCCTCAATCAAGCATGAGCTCTGGACTACGTAACCGGCTCGAGCAGCCCGGTTAGCAGAAAAAAAACGAGCCGTGGTAGCACACAGTTTTTTTTCATCCAGGAACGGGGCTGCTCGGGTGCCTAACCAATGACTACTCGGGTGCCTGGGATGAATGCTGTTTTCACTGTCCACATAACCCCCTGTGCTCATCTGGCTGACCCAGTATGCAGCCGATATGAGTTGTAACCCAAGACCTATCCACCAATGGGGTGACGCCACACCACCAATTATGTCCATTAACCGGGCTCCTCTTGCCAGTTACCTAGTCCATAATGCGTAGGGGCTTGACCATTACATGGTATCAGTGTTTTTTCTTCTGCAAAATTTCGTCAACTGGAGACCCAAAAAAATAGCCCAGTGTTACCTCTACAAAGGATTTTTTTTGAAAATATTCAAAAAATTCGCCATATTTTTTAGAAAACAAAAAAAAAGAAGAAAGAATTCGCCAGATTTAGACAGTGAGTCCATGTAGCTCGCCTAGATTTAGGCAGGATTCAGGAAAAAATCTACTGTCCGCCTAGGACAGTCGCCATTTAATACGAATTAAAGCTGGGGATCCTCGCCAGTGCGCACCTACCTGAGGAATTTGAGAAAAAAAAACACTGCATGCATGCTATATTTTAGCCAAGAAATATATTCATAAGTACAAGGCAGCAACGAAAAACTGAAGTAGTAGGCTAATCGCTGAATCCATGTCCCGATGGAATGCGCGAGCGACAAGTAGGCGACGAGTGAGTCCCTACGTCTGTGATTCAAAGGTTAGTTGGAGGTGCAGCCGCCCAATAAGCGATAAGCGGGTGAGAGAAGGAACCCAAAAACAAAACCCGGAAAAAAAAAAAAAAAAAAAAAAAAAAAAAATCTAACAACACCTCCTAACGTAAAAAAAATCAGTACCGCAACACCACAACGACTACTGTACGTAGT
>Ga0116231_10014796_pt1 | contig 10331 bp, 6 predicted proteins | sample S1TSphgellanicum_2_FD_89695 | JGI IMG/M metagenome (GOLD analysis project Ga0116231, IMG submission 89695) | Host-associated microbial communities from peat moss isolated from Minnesota, USA - S1T2_Fd - Sphagnum magellanicum MG | ecosystem: Host-associated > Plants > Peat moss > Unclassified... | reverse complement strand
GGATACCAGAGGCAGATGGAAGTTGGGCATTACCAATTTTGGATTTTAGATTTTGGATTTTGGATTACAAGAGAGATTGATTTGTTATGTCCTGCGCCCTTTCTCCCTGTCTTCTTCTTCCTACTGGAGTTTAGACTAAGCAGCAAGAAATGACCCAGCAGTGCTGAGTTCAGAAAATACAACTTTCGAGGATGAATATAATTGAAACTAAGCCGATTGTTGTTCTTCTTTACGTGGCTTAGTAAAAGTCTTTTTAACAATGGGGTACCGTATTCTCCGGGAGCGGGGTTGGCTGAATTTTAGATTTTGGATTAGGAAGAAAAAGGAAGTAGGGGGGTATTTCTTAGCAGGGTTAGGGGAAGAAGGGAAGAAATTTATCTGTTCTCTTCTCAATCCAAAATCCAAAATCTAAAATTGGCTCGGTCAGTTCAAATGTTGCATCATGTACCTTTCCGAGATGCGTATAAGCGGCTTGACGAAATTATTCTAATCTGGGACGTTTCATATTGGCAGGTAAGAGTAGGTGATTCTCTCTTAGCTTCTGCCAAAATGGGGACTGTCTTCAATCAGACACTCCCTTTTTCTCTTTCATCTTCCCCATTTAGTCTAAACTCCGGTAAAACCCTTAAATATCAATAGTTTCAGAAAGTGTCAACTGAATTATTTTTTTATATTTTAGACCAATGAGCCTTGAAAAATCTCAAGAGAATTGAACACTAGAAACTTCTAATGACAAGACTTTTGGCGATTGATCTGATTTCTTAGCGTACAAAACTCCTAAATTGGCACAGTCTAGCCTATTTCATCAGTCTTTCAGCATAGTTTGTCCCCCCATCAGGAATATTATTCATAATAATTAGCTTCTTCATTCCTCTTCTCTCAAAAAATCATCGACGCTGAAAGTTGTTAATATTGGAGCTTTAATAGTCCTGCTTTCTTCATTTTGATCTTTGTTATTATTTATGCTCCAAGGCCAAATTCTGCATCTAAGATCCTTGGGATATTCAACCAATGCAACATGATTTAGTCTCTCATTAACAGGATCATATTTGCAAATTCTTCCTTTATATAATCTTCCTTGTATATGAGAACAAGCTCTAGTGTCTTGATAACATATATTACATATAAATTTATCTGCGATAAGACCAGGGCTAAAATAGTAAGCTTTTCCAAAAGCTTGTATAAAGAATTTTTCTATGTTGTTAATCTCCTTTAAAATTTTCTCAATTACTTCTCCTCTAAAATTAGCTGAAACAAATTCTAGTCTATCCTTGCAATCACATTTCTTTGTCCATATTTTTTCAACTATTTTTTGCTTTTTGTGCCAAGTATTGTCTTGGGTTAGTTTTTCTAATTCAACATAATCTTGCATACCTTTAAATAAAACAAGGAGGCTATGCAGTACATAATAATCATTTTCACGATTAGTTAAAGAAAAAGTTTTTAGTGTTTTTTTATATTTTGCTATAAAAATAAAGCATAAAATATCTGCTAAATCAAATTGTTGCGTTGACATCAGACGCAACCATGCCTCTACTAAATTTGATGCTTCATTATTTATCAAATCTAATTCATCAAGATTATTATTATTGTTGTTTATCATTTTGGATTCCCTCTAACATTCGTATAAATTCTTGAGCATCTCCGTTATATTCAATATAAGCCGAAGATATTTTACCTTCTAAAACTTTTATACTGGCTTTAATAGTAGGTAATTCCGTATCTGCTTTTTTTTGTTTTATTGCCTCAGTTACTTTATCTCCTATAATTCGAGATACCAGTCCAATGAGTATAGGTAAGCAAGCATGATTCAATATCCAAATTACACCTAGTCTAATTTCAATACTTCGATTTGATGAAACTTTTGCTGTGATTCCCAAATCATAAGAGGTAGCGCATTTGACTTGTGCTTCCCTCAGCAACTTACTTAGATGGATAGCGTCATCAGTATCTATTAATTCAGAAGAAGTAGGAGAATTAATAGATACTGAATAATTTTCGATATTTTGGGGAAGAACAAGAATTTGATACTTTTTGACAATATTTTCCCAATCAATGCCCCATTTTATTAATTGTTGTAATTCATCTATTTGTGAATTACCTTCTTCATTAAGGACTTCTTTATCGTTCAAAGCTTCAACTGTGGAATAAGGAACAACAACAGTATTAATTGATTCTCCAATATCATTAAAAATTTCTAAAATATAGCCTTCCTCACCTCCTGCTGGATGCGGAACAGTATCAACTAAAGTAGCAATGTCCCCTTTTTTAAGGTTATATTCGGGAAAGTCGCGGTTTAATAAAACTCTTTGGTATAACTCAGGCATTGGGTTTCTTCTCCTTTTTAGGCTTGAGAGTAACAAATTGGAATTGATTATCTATTTTTCGTTTTAGCCAAACCGTTACAACGGATAAGTTACGTTGATTAACTCCAATTAATTCTCCTTCAATTCTATAAAAAGTTCCGTATTCATTGGTAATGTCTTCTATAGGATCTACCGTTTCCATTAATTGGAGAATTGCAAATTTTAGTTTTTCTGGATTATCTTGAGTAAATCCTGCCTGTGCTAAAAATTTTGATTTATCATCCTTGTCTCTATATTTTAATAGATAATTGCTAATTTTAGCATCAGGAATAATGGCACCATGGGGCATTTTATATCACCTTTTCAAGTATCTTTTCCGCTTGTTTTACTGGGATTTCTCCTGACATCAATTTTGGTAATAGATTCAGGGTTAGCGCGTCTCAAACGTGCTTGATAAAAGGAATCAAATAGGAGAGGAAGAAGTTGGCACAGAAGCAGACAAGATAGTGAGCATATATTTATCATTCATACTCGCTTTTCGGGACCTTTGGTGAATGCTACGTTTAAATGAAGTTTCGCGATTTAAAGCATTGAGTGCAATCCGACGTAGTACACCAAAGTTCTGTGGACTGTTGAGAGAATGAATCGCTCAATTTTAGATCTTGGATTTTAGATTAGGAGGATCTCTAAAAAACACCTAACTCAGATCTTGCACCTCTCCGTACCAACCCAGGCATCCTAAAAAGATGCGCGATAAGGCCACCTTATTTTTATAGATTTTTCTCACTAAATCAAGGGTTTGTGATTCATACTGTGTGATTAAATTACATCAAATTTTCTTGTGCAAGATGTGAGCTAACCCCTGTCTAAAATAAGCTCAATTGGATATATTCTGGGGCTTGCTCAGTTAAAGATTCATCTAACAAATCATCCTCAAAATCATCGAAGTCTTGCTCCACATTTGATCGTGATATATATTCAGAAATTTGATGACCTGAATGAACTGGTTGTGGCAATAAAGTTACTATTTCTGCATCGATAAATGGAGAGGCTTCTCGCAGTCTATGTACTATTAATGTCCATTCTTCTGGCTTATCTTCTGATTGGAGAGATAACCAAGAAATTTCTAGCGCAGATTGGTTCCATCCTGGTTTTGATACTCTATCACGTTGCCTTGAATTTGCGGGTCTTTTTGCAGATTGAGGGGAACGACCTATTGAGTAAAAGGCAGAGCTAAAATCCGGGTTATGATAAATGCCACTATACCTGTTAAACCCAGATATAGGACAAACGTGAGCTACCAAACCATCACTGGAATATCGTAGTCTAGCTACACGCAGAAGTTGCGGATTTTGGCAAGAAAGAAGTTTGTTTTGATGCCAAAGATTATTTGGGTCTTTTGCCTCGTCTCCTGACACAAGTTTTAAAAGTGAAGGAAGGTCTTGGCGGAGATTTTGGTCATCTAATAATAGTAGAGTTGGATTTTTTATTTCTAAATCTGCAAAAGCTCGCCCCACAAAGTTTTTTATCTGCTCTGAGGTATAGTTTGAGTTATACTTCTGCTCAAACATGGCTACCGTGAATAAACTTTCATCATATGGCATCCAAGTCGGCCCATAATCCCCTGGTAAACACACTTGCATTTGAGATGAATTATTTTCTGAAGGGATTTTGATAAGTATAGGGATAACTACCTTTGTTTCTCCTTTATTTCGAGCGTTGAGGCGAATTATTTTGATAGCAATTATATCTAAATTATGAGGCAGTGATGTTTGATAAAATCCCGTATAAAAGGGTATGCCTAAAGGGAAATTTAACTGGCGCATTAAATCTAAAATTGCATTTAAGCACCTTGCTTTGTAAGCTTTTTTTTGAGTATTTAACTTGTTTTTTTTACTTTCATAGTTTTTAACTTGTTTTTCGTGATTAGAATCTATAGGAGCAAAGTCTTCTGGATTGATATATTCCGTTTCTGGTTGTAAAAATTGACTTACCCAACTTGCATAAGCGTGTCCCCAACGAATTGCTGCTTTTGGGTCAGTTAACCTCCTTTGCTTGTCAAATTTCCGGTAATCAACTAACTCGATAAGAATACCTCGTTTTTCGTTACTAGGTTTAGGCTGCGTTACCAGCTGGCGTTCGATTAGTCTAGCTCTATTTTTGCTGGCGGCTGCTTTGGCTTGACCAGAATAAGAACCACCTAAAGATAAAGGAGAAAGCCATTCATTAGGCAAGGGAGTTTTGTCTACTTTCAATAAATAACTTTCTCCTAAACAGTTGGTAAACTTGTAAGTTTCATTGTCTATTTCTTGAACAGTTCCTTGTACTTGTTTGCTTTCTAAAAATTCTCTCAACACCTCTAACAAAGTGTTTACTGAATTAGATGAAATCCTAATCCGGTAAACTTGCTGACTCATGGTAGACGTTTCTTTAGGTTTAGAAAGTCGCCGTTTTCTGCAATGACTAAAGTCTATTTTATTGATGATTGGCGCTGCCACTACTCCATGCGGTAAAGCTGTTGTTAATCTTTCAAATAACTCAAATCTATCAGCTGGTTCTAGCCCAACCCCTACTGGGTGAGAACCTAGTCGCGTTCTGTGTGATAGTAAATATTGTGGTGCATATTTTGCGGGGTCGCTTAAAAACTGCATTGGTTCTGGAATATCGATATGAGGAGCTATCATCGTCAAAATTTTGTCAATTCTAGCTTTCCAAATAACCGAGTCATGTCGCATTAACTTGAGGTTGATTAGAGTAGTTTCTCGTTCTACACTTGGATCTGAATTTGGCTTGAGCCATCCTAAATTTTCCATTGCTACATAAACGCTGCTGTCTTCTTCTTTCGGCAGGAATATTTTTTGTCTGGCACCGGGAAGTGGTTGATTTCCCGGATTGTCCCAAGCAGTCATAGGTTTAGAAATATAGCGTCTAATACCTGCTTGAAATAGCAACAAGTAGGGAGTTTTGCCGTTAGGAGGAGCGATATAAAACTTTAAGTAATATGAATACCTAGCTACTTGTTCAGCATTATTGGAAGGTGAATAGTTGATAGGAGGCCAGGTAACTAGATAAGCCTCTTTGCTAGTAGATGGAGACACCACTAAAAGCCAATATTCTTCATGACCATTAGCATTCCTTAAACCTAACTGAAATCCCTTTCTAGTTAACCAGCGTGCTATGAGTTCAGGCAAGACCACTTCTAGAACATCAAAGGGAGCATTTTTTAAATTTATGAGTTCCCAATTTAATTCGGCACGACCTGACTCTATCTCAGCTAGGACGGATTTGACTACTTTCACGTCATAGTTGACTGACAACCAATTTTGTATAATTGCCCAAAATTGGTTTAAATCAATTAAACCACTATAAGCATGAACAATTATCCAATACTCTGGTCTAATTTCTGGAACGCGAGAAAAGGAGTTAGGAAAAATGTAGAGAATGTCAGAGGCACAACCTCTTAAAGCTGCATAGAGACTGAGTATGGGAGGAGTATGGTCTACATCTCCTAGACCTTTTATAATATCTATCCAAGTTACCGGCAGTCTTAATCCATAGACTTCTCCCATGACTAAAGGGTCAAAATTATCATTGAATAACCAAGCTAAAGTCTGTAGCCTGTCAATGGGAGGTAATTGTTCTTGTGCTTGAGTCATTTTATTTACCGTCCGTTGCTATTATGTTCTAAATGTTCTACCAGAGCTTTTAGACGGTCATAAATTGACCCATATAAAATTCTGGCTAATTGTTGTTCTACCTGGGGTTTATTGCTATTAGGAGAAAGGTACTCTCCAAAAATTTCTACCCATCCTTTCAGGAGACTACGTTCTGCACCTTGTGGATAAAATGCTGAGTCACAGAAGAAGACTCTTGTAGGAACATTTCCTCTGGTAGCTCTGCCCAAAGCTTGTACTATAGAAACAGCTTGATCCCAAAGAAGTTCATGCCAAAAATCAACATCAATGGAAGCCGAGCCATGATGTGAAGCACTGAGTCGTCGATGCCAGTTTTTGTAAGACAGGCTTCGCAATTTAGCGATCGCTTCTGCTGCCGTTTCTCCTAAGCTAGACGGTAAAATATTACTTCCTTGTAAAATATCATCAAATACTAAACGGTTTATAGCTCTAATTTGCCTACCGAAATCTGTTGGCACTGGGTAAGGACGTACTAAAAAAAATACACTGCCCAAGTAGGCTTTGTTGGTTATCGGTGACAAAATGTTATACCCGCGTTGTACGGCTCCCAAAGGTGCTACCAATAAATCACGTCCTCTTGTTGAAAATTGTTCAGCTTGTCCTCGTCGTAGGAGCCACTCGGCAATTTTTTCGTCTCTGTCTGATTGAAGACAATCTACCCGATTTCTCCACCTACTGGATTCTTGCAATTCCCTAGCGACTAACTGTGCTTCTGAGTAACTACCTGTAATTAGAATGATAGCTCTTGGTGTGCCAAGAGAATCCCAATACTCCAACTCTTGTGTTATCCGGTCTTTACCACCACTGCCAAAAGCTAGATACTGAGTAAGTTGCAGTAGACTATCTTTTCGTCCCCTCCCAGAGCGTCCGCTAACTATTATTGCTTCTCCTGTACGATCTGGAACTCGGATGAATTCAAAATGGCTGTTAGACAGCGCTTCCACTGCTTCAGGTGGTGGAGATAGAATTGCACGGGGTTTAATCCCAATATTGAATTGGGGACTTCCAGGCGACCAAGAGGTGGCACTAGTTATTAGTGTGTGAGGTCCATAGTCGCCAGTTAAATTTACATATAAGTATGGAAACTTCAATAGCAAATAACGCCCCAAACCGAAGCAAGCTAAATATCTTAGTAAGCCCTTTGGAGTTTTCTCCTCTGTTTGGTCTACGAATTGATATCCTAACAGATGACCGAGGGGTGATTCTACATTTAAATCTATGTACTCATCTGGAGGGTTTTGGCTTAAAGAAAGTCCTTTGCCTAGTTCTGCTGTCGCTAAGAGCCAGTAACGAACCAGTTCGTTTACGTGTCGATCCATTGCTGTTAGCAACACACTAAATTCTAATTTTTCTAATATCTGTTGCGTTTGTGGTGATTGAGGAAAGTCCCAAGGTAAACGTTGTTGTAGCCAAATTCTCAGTTTTTTAATTAAATTGTCCCCCTTATCATTTCGGACATCGCTGACTAACTTTTCTAAATCATTTTCGCTGATTTCACTATCCTCTAACTCATTTGATGAGTAACGGAGTAGATAGTAGTTTTTAAATTCATCTTCTAAAAAGGATAAAACCCCTGATAACTCTGCTTCCGGGAAATCAGAGGGTGCTAATGAGCGTATATTCTCAATCAACTGATAGTAAATTAAAGAATTATAAAGAGGCCACTCTCCTATCCATTTCCGTAAATGTATTTTTTCAAATAGCCGGACAAATATTGCGTCTGATAATCGCGAGGCTTCCCTAGCAACTCCTCTGAGTTCGTGGTAACGAGGGTCATTAAGTTGTGTTCTTCCTGAATAAAAAGCTTTTTCAGCTAAAGTATGTTCGATGAAATCAAGTATGGCTGTTTGAGAACCTGCTAAATCGTTAGAGGGAGCAAAGTCGTCTTCTATTGATACTTGTACTCTATCTACTTCGTCTACAATTAGTAAGGAGCAGTAATGATAGGCAGCTTCTAGTACCCGCATTTCAGTTCCTACTAATTCCGGAGGCATCGCCGTGTAAATAAAAGCAGCAGAAGTAGCCACCCAGACAGAGGCATTGATTAAATCACGGTTTGCTTGGTGAACTGGACAGATGGGAAGAAATGGGCAACTATGATATGTAACTTTGTCTGAGGAATTTTTTTCTTGTTTTTTGATGTCTTCTGGGCTTACTAAACTATGGCAGGGTTCTTGACCTGCCGGAATGGAACCCTCACCGAGTAGTCCGGAAAGGATACATTTTCCCGTTAGCCAAGGAAGAGCAGGATTGTCTAATAATTCTGCATTCTTACTGTCTTCTACTGGGTCGTAAGGTTGGTATAAATCTTCTGGTTGTAGCTTGTTGGCGTGAGCCATTCCATATTGATACTGATGAGAACCTCTGGCTTTTCCCAATATTGGAGCAGCTGATAAGCCCATCTTTACGAAATCAGCTGCCATATTGATGGCATCAGTCACTGTATTAACAATAATGCAGATACGGAAATTTTTGTCGGATCTTGCATATTTTTCACACAAATCATGTACTGACAAATAGATAATAGTACTTTTGCCAGAACCTGTAGGTCCTAATAAGTGAAAAATCCCATTTATTGTTAATTCATCAGTAGGCTCTAAGTTTTCTCCTATTAAAGATAGAGATGAATTTAACTGCTCCCATCTTTCAAGCCATTTTCGTCCTGGTAGTTTTTCTTCAAGTTTTATTGCTGATTCCCTTAAATCGCATAATCTTATTGTCAAAGGAGATAAAGGAGATGGGCGTCTTGGTTGCTCACTAACTGGTATTGCAATGGTGCTAATGTTAGATAAGCACTCCTTAATTCCTTCAATTAGTTTAGTGGGAATAACTACTGAAACTGCTTCTGAATTAATATAAAAGCAATATTCTTTTTCTGATTTCACCCAATTTCGCGATATGGGCTTATGCTCGGCTGGTTCATTTAATGCCTTGTTGATAGTTTCTACACGCAGCGGAACATAATTAACTACAGGTTGCCTGGTGTATGTTCCTGACTCTAAAGATACGTCAAAGAGCCTGATGCTCAGAGGTTGTTGACTATACCACAGAAGGGATTTGTTCCAAGCTGTTGCTGTGCGAATATACCGGACTCTATGACGTACTCTGGTGCAAGCTTCTATCAGCTTCTGGTTGTTCATTAATTCGGTCGGAATGAAGTTTGTTAATAAACTCCAGGCTTCTTTAATATTACTGTTGCTTGTACTTTGATAAATTTCGGCGTGGAGAGTTATTACTAATTCAACCTCAAAGAATCTTTTACTTTCTGTTTTGGTAAAGGTAACAGGAATTAAATTATCTTGTCCTAATCGGAGGAGTTCTTTACTAATCTCTTTTAACCAATCTTGCCAATCTCTCATTTTTGCTCCTCAGAGGATTTAAAATTTTTAACTTGACCAAGAAACTGTTTCAGCGAGAAAATACTTATATCTCTGAGAGCAGAGTTTTCTTGACATCTCAGATCCCAAACAGCTTGAAATACTTTTTTATATTTACCTTTGTATCTGTAATCCGGAAAAATATAAAAAGCTTTATTCCATGCAGGAAATTGTTTGAAAGGTTTTAAAGAACAAGCCAGTTCTCTAGCATTTGCTTGGTCTTTCATATCTACTGCCCAAACTTTCCCATCTGGAAATTTAATCATTAAATCATAATTATCTACACTGGGCCAAAGGGAGCAATCTATGCCTAGATTGACTAGAGTATCTCTTAATTGGATTAATGACCGTTCTGGAGCCACTATAGAAGCCTGGATACCGCGAATAGTTCGCATTGATTCTGGACGGTATGGAATCCACTTTTCGGGAGTGTTTAGATTAACAAGTCGGAAACACAAATCGCTGTAACAAACTGCACGACGGCGTGAAGATCCTTGCCACTCCAAAGTCCATCCACATCTTGGACATAGTGCTATCTGTTCAACCCCATTTAGTTTAACCCGACAAGTTAGGGGGATACGTTCATAAGTGGCACATAATAAGGAACGAATTTCAGGTTCCAAATCTAAATCGCTGTTAATAATTTTGGTTCCCCACTCTAAATGAGAATTTTGTACCAGAAATAGCCTCGCTCTTATGTATTGCTCATCTAACTTATTTTCAGAACAGTATTCCAGAATTTGTTTGAAAGGAATGTCTTGAATTTCTATCTCAGGATTGCCTGAGCGCATTCTTTCACTTAACTCATAAGCTAAATCTGTAGGTTGTCCCCTGACGGGGTGACAACTTAGGCTCAAACCCTTATCAAACAAGGGTTATAGAAGGGTGTTCCTTGAAACAATCAAGATACATTGGGAACCTATCCCAACGGAAAAATCGGACTTTTGGACTGG